>OKWR01000818.1_pt1 | contig 26461 bp, 20 predicted proteins | sample 1607101 | NCBI WGS metagenome assembly OKWR01 (sample SAMN04414076, study PRJEB24778) | human gut metagenome | material: faecal | host: Homo sapiens
CATTCAGATACTATCCTTATAAACAAAGAAGCTGACCTTTTGGGTCAGCCTCTTTCGGATCAATGCCGGGAGCAAAGAATTCCCTCCAGCCTTTCATCGTATTCCGGAATGCCGGATGATATTCTTCCATCTGCACGAGGACTACATTTCCCCTGAGTCTGGCTTCATACGACTCCCCCGCCCTGTTTCCGCACGACATGGCAAGCGACAGGACAAGAGGAATGACAACAATTCGTAACCCGTTCATTATTTGCTAATTACGTAATGAAGAGTTTGATCGTTCTGTATATCATCGAATTCGGTGGAGAGAATTTTATATTCTTCGATATCCTCACCGATTCCGATATATCCCATAGGATGCCTTCCGCCTTTGAAGTAATTCATTGCCGCAAATCTGAGAGACGGGAGCATTCCTGCAGGATCGAGCACAGCTATTCCAATGGCATATTTGCCAGGCTTCACGTCTGCCCCGACAGTTATCTTCTCTTTGATCTGATAAATTTCAGCCGGTTTCCTGTAGCTATGAGTTGCAGCATCATAATCATCCCCTGGCATCCATGTGGAAATTTTGGGAGAAGCCAATGTCGTCTTCCAGACAGCTTGTTTGGTCTGCGTGTCAATCAGAGAAATCTCCACAGGCCAATCATAATAGAATGGAGAAGAACCAGTATTCTGCACCTTGAATGATATTTCAGCCTCTTTGCCGGGATCCACTCTGACAGGATAGCAGAAGTCCTTCAAGACAAAGTGATACCCCATGATTTTCTGGATTGCGCCGGCATTGGCAAGGAAAGCATTGTTCTTGAAATTGGCCCATGTCACGCCGCCAAGGTGATTCGTATGGAGCTCACGCACCTGGTCAATAATGAGTTGACGAGTCTCTTCATCATTCACGCAATCTTCCAGACTTCTGTGGCCTTTGTTCCACAGACTGCCCCATCCCCACGTAATTTCACCGCCCATAGGCTGTGTCATCCACCTGTTTCCAAGTTTTTTAATCGCATTGAAACCTCTCTCCTGTTCCTCAGCTATAGCGAATGAATCCCAATAGTTTCCAAACTCGTAATCCGTAAATTCATAAGCATAACGGACCATCACTTTCTTGTTCTTGAAAGCTTCCGTGAATGCATCTCCGAGGACTTTTTCAATTCCCGGAATCCATGTTCTGCCCGCTACGTGATTAGGCTGGTAATGCGGAGGAAATACAGTAGATATATCCGGATCGTGATGCTCTCCCCATTCTCCGATAAGTCCCATTTCCACATAAGCCACACGAGGGTCATTATCCCAGGCTTCACCTAATTTTTTAATCAGCTTTTTCATGCGTTCAGGGAATGTCGGATCAAAATATCCGCCTGTGCTCGGGGTATTGTTGTCATCAGAACGGACCTCGCGAGGGAAATCGCTCGGCCAATGCCATCCGTTCAAATCATCCGGATTATCCGTATAGGTGTTCTTTTCGTAACCGCCTTCATATTTTTCCATCCACACGATATACGGGCGCGGCACCACCTTGACATTTTGCTCCTCAACCCCTTCCCATCTGTGATTACTATAGGCAATCACCTTGTCCACGCCATCAGACTCCACATTTTCCATCATGTTCCACTGCATATATTCCTTGATGATGGAGCCGTAAGGATAAGGATATTCTGCACGTTTCTTATCCACCCCCGGACCGAAGAATTCTCTCCAGCCTTTCATCGGATTGCGAAACGCATTGTAATACTCGTATGGCGTACAAGTCACGATGCCGTCTTTTACCGTGACTGTTTCTGTCATCTGTGCCATTTCATTATTGTTTTCCTTGCAGCCGCAAATTGCAACTGCAAGGAAAACGAATGAAAGTATCAGTTTTCCTGATTTCATAAAATATCGGTTTTGTCTATAAAGTCTATAAAGTTAACAATAATCTAATATCCGGGATTCTGGTCCGCATCACTCATCGCATCATTATTGTCGATTGCCTGCTGAGGGATAGGATAAAGATTATGGGTATCCTTCAACACGACACCATAAGCCTTTCCTACCTGCTCTGCCAATTTGCCGAATCTGACAAGGTCGAATCTGCGATGATGCTCACAGCACAGCTCGTGGAGCCTCTCCTCCAGAATGACATCTGCAAACTGTTCCTTGGTAAGTCCGTCAGCAGCAGTAATTTCCTTGATTCCGGCACGACGGCGCACAATATTCAGACACTCGTATTTGTCATTGGAATTGTCCCCAAGATTATTGAGAGCTTCAGACTTCATGAGAAGTACGTCAGGATAACGCATCATGATATAGTTCAAATCATCATCTTCGATTTCATTGCCATAGTTAGGGTCGCGGTATTTCATGATACATGGAGGAGTCTGCTTGATTCCCTTGTATTCAGTAGCAAAGAATGCGGTACGGCGCTTGTCACTGCTGTCATAGCTGTCATACAAGTACTGTGTAGGTCCAAATCCTCCCCATCCGAAAGCTCCGGCTGTAGGTCCGCCACCTCCACGAGGTCCCCAATAGCTGGACTGGATACTGCCTTCAAGTCCCCATTTCCCGGAATGGCTGAACTGCACCTCGAAAATGTTCTCCACCTCCTGATTTTTGTTTGCAGGATCGAAGATTTCCGCATAACTGCCATAAAGACTGTATTTGCCGATAACCTTATTGAGTGCATCAAGAGCTTCCTGCGACTTGCCCCACTGGAGATAGAATCTTCCAAGCAGAGCATATGCGGCATATTTGGTCGCACGTCCTTTATCTGCCTGTGCATCCCATTTCTCAGGCAAAGCCTCTGCGGCTTCCGCCATGTCATTGACAATCAATTCGTAAACCTTGTCCGCAGTCTCGCGAGGCTTATGAATCTGGCTCTTGTCAACAGACGCCGAAGTCCACATCGGGACGCCGCCATAGGACGCCACCAGGTCGAAGTAGAAAATAGACCTCAGGAATTTCGCCTGGGCTATCATCAACTTTCTGTCATTGCCGCTGACAGGAGCGGTCTCCGGCATATCAATGATGGTATTGCATCTCTTGATTCCATCATAACTCCAGATGTAGTGACACCTGAGAAATTCGTGTGAAGCATTGAAAGTATAGTTCATAAGCTCCGTGTATGCCGCCCAGCTCAGGTCGAAAGGCTGGACCTCGTCAGTTCCGAACTCATTGAGAGTAATGGTGTATTTGTCGACGAACACCAATTGGAGCATCGCGTATGAACTCGTCAGCGCCTTGTTCCAGTCGGTCGCTGTCGTGAACGAGTTCTCCGGCGTAAGTGAGCTCTTGGAGACTTCTGTGAGGAAGCTTTCGCATGATGTAAAAATCAATGCACCTGCACAGCAGATTGTTGCTAATATCTTTTTCATATCGTAATTCATGTTATGGGTTTAGAATGACAATGTCAGGCCACCGATAAATGCGCGGGCACCAGGGTAGGTATTGGTGGTATCCCATGCTTCCACGTCATATCCGGTAAAGGCTGTAAACGTGTAAAGATTCTGAACCGACGCGTAAAGTCTGAGGCTTGATGCCCCGAAGGCTCTGGTTATTCTTGAAGGAAGGGTATAGCCAAGTTCTACATTCTTGATACGCAAATAGTTGCCTTTCTGGAAATTAGCATCAGTACCATCGCCATTTGCATAAGGACTTCCGATACGAGGTGCAGGATATTTGTTGCTTGGCCTGTCTACAGTCCAATAATTGTTATAATAATCCACACCCATGTTGCCCCAAGTATTGTAAGAATTCTGGTACCTGAGCAGGGAGTTGTTGATCTTGTGCCCGCCGGCATAATTGACGAATACCGTAAGGTCAAAGCCCGCGAATGAGAAGGTATTGGACATGCCGCCATACCAGGTAGGAGTGCTCTGGCCACAGAACACGCGGTCGTCACCATTGATTACGCCATATCCGTCTTCACCTTTCTTCTGCTGGTCCAGCACTTTCCTGTCACCAGGCTGACAACCATATTGTGCGGCTTCAGCCGCTTCATTCATCTGCCAGATGCCGTCAGATTTGAGCGTATAATATTCGTTCAATGAGTGTCCTACAAAGATATATTTGCCGACATCCTGCTTACCGTCATAAAGTTCGACCACATTGTTGTGGTTATATGTAAAGTTGAAAGAAGTCGTCCACTGGAATTTCTCATGGTTGATGTTCACCGTATTCAATGAGAATTCCACACCCTTGTTGTCAAGTTTTCCGATATTGGTCAATGATGATATATATCCTGACTCATATGGAAGAGGAACTGTCCAGAGCAGGTCGCTTGTTCTCTTGTAATATCCCTCAACGGTACCTGAAAGGCGTCCCTTGAAGAATCCGAAATCAAGGCCGGCATCGAAGGAATTGGCTTTTTCCCATGTAAGATTAGGGTTTGAAATGGAGCTATAGACAGCACCTGTAGCTTTTTCACCGCCAAATACATAATCATTGAAATATCCGCCTTCGCTTACAAGAGCGGCGAACATGTAGTCACCGATATTCTGGTTTCCGAGACGTCCGACGCTGAGACGGAGCTTGAGGTTATTCACATTTCTGGCATTCTTCAAGAATTTCTCTTCGGAAATTCTCCATGCAAAAGCAGCTGAAGGGAAGAATCCCCACTGGTGACCCGGCGCAAAACGGGATGAGCCGTCTCCTCTCATCGTTACGGTAGCCAGATATCTTTCATTGAAATTATATGTAAGACGTCCGAAGAACGATACCAGAGTTGACGCCGAAGCCCATGAAGAGTTCGGGCCGTGGTTCTTGGCTGCATTCAGGTTGTTATATCTGGTGATGGAATTGAGGTCCTTGGATACTGCGGTAGCGTCTTCATATGCACTTCTGGACGCAGAAAAACCGCCCATCACTGAGAATTTATGCTTGTCTGCCTCCAACTTGTAAGTGATGGTATTTTCAGTCTGCATGTAGTTCGTAAGATTTGCCATCACGGAAGCATATCCATCTTTCGCATAATGCTGTCCCATACGTCCGTCCTCATATTGATTGACGCGGAAAGTGGTGTAATTCACGGCATTCTCCGTCCTGATTACAAGATTCTCAATCGGCTCAGCTTCAAGATATACGGATCCGATGGCCATCAGTTTCTTGGTTTTCTTGTCGAGAAGGTCGACCATTGCCACAGGATTCGCCTTGGTATTCAGGAATCCGTCGAAATAATTGCCGTCAGACGCATAGATCGGAGCAGTCGGCTGCGACGAAATCGCACTGAACATGGTACCATATCCGGAATCATGGTCTTCGTTTATGTTTCTGAGATTGGAATAGACGATATTGAATCTGGCGCCGGAACGAAGCCACGGCTTGATGTACGAATCGACATTGTACCTGATAGTGAGCTTGTCGAAGGAAGAGTTCTTGACAATACCATTCTGATCGTACCAATCCACACTGAGGAAATGAGAGATCTTGTCGGAACCGCCGGAAACAGAAAGATTATAGTTCTGGAAACTGCCAGTCTGAGTTACGGCATCCTGCCAATCTGTGCTTTCACCACGGCTCAGGAGCAAGAGTTCTTCGGTGGTCCATGTATAGCTCTGACCTGATTTGTTCACCAAATCATAATATTGCTGGGCATTCATCATGTCCTGCTTGTTCAGCATCTTCTGAGCACCCGCCATCGCGCTGAACGTAATTCGTCCTTTGCCGCTTTCACCGCGTTTCGTAGTGATCAGGACAACTCCGTTGGATCCGCGGGAGCCATAAATTGAAGCAGAAGAAGCATCCTTCAGGATTTCAATGGATTCAACATCTGCCGTCGATATATCCTGAAGACCGGATACCGGCATTCCGTCCACAATATACAGAGGCTCCGTACCGGCATTGACCGAACCCGCACCGCGAATCACGATAGCCGCATCCGCTCCAGGCTTCAGATTGCCCGACGTTACCTGCACGCCGGCAGCTACACCTTGAAGCGCACTGGAAGCCATACCTATCTTGCTGTTTTTCAGCTCTTGAGGCTTCACTGACGAAACCGCACCGGTAAGATCGCTCTTCTTGGCGCTTCCGTATCCGATTGCCACGGCTTCGTCCATCCAATAAGAGTCAGCGCTCATCACTATATCCAGATGATTGCCCTTGACCACAGCTTCCTTTTCAATCATTCCGAGGAATGAGAATACAAGTGTCGCCCCTTTCTTGACATCAATGGAATAGGTGCCATCTGTGCCGGATGTCGTTCCGGTTGTAGTGCCTTTTATGGTGACAGCGACTCCCGCAAGCGGCTCAGATGTCTCAGTCTTGATAGAGCCTGTCACTTTGATTGCTTGTGCCATCATGCCGATACTTGCCAAAAGCATGAGTGCCATTGCTATTATCCGTTTCATTTGTCTCTTTGTTTTTCGGGTTGATGAATCTAGAATTGGCGGACAGCCAAAGTACCGATAGCCCAAGCTACACGGTCACAGCCATTGTATACAATATTGGTAGCTTCATAGAAGTTGACATAATACATTGCCCACACCCAGCCGCCGCTGTAGTCATACTCGGTAGAAGTCCAATAGTTGTTGAACGGGACTGAAAAACCTGCCTCGGCAACAGATGCCTTGACTTTGAACAACTCGATAAGTTCTTTTAGAGAAGGAAGGAACCAATCATTGTAAGTTACTCCATTCTGTTCTACAGACAATTCGTCGCACAAATCAGCTGGAGTACTGTGCGTATAGGTATATGACAACTTCGCCTCAGCCTCCTTGGCTACGATTGTTGCCGTATTCTTTTTACCTTCATATATTTCCTGGCTTGATCCGGCTGCAAAGTTGTTTGGAATTGACGGGCCCCAGTTCATGGCGGCATCACCTATTGCAGCAGTATGGACAGCTAATCCATGAACACCACCATCCGTAGTGTAGAATACTATGCCACCGGCAGTCTTCGCAAACAAATCCACACCGATCTTGATGGTTCCCAAAGCGCCGACCCGTTTGCCTCGTACCACGGTCAGCGAGTTCTCGCCATAACTGTTTGCAGGAATGGTGAATGTCAGAGTATTGTCAGCCACCGTTCCTTTGGCGGAAAGTTTCACACCTGCAGGGTAGGAAGAAGACTCCATTCTGATTTCATCTCCTTCCGCCAATCCCTTAGCCTTGATAGTGACAGATTGCCCTGGTTTAACCACTGCCGTAGGAAGTTCAATATTCTGAAGATTAACAATATACGCCACGTAGAGTTTTTCCGGAAGAGTAGTTGTAAGTCCGTTTCTGGTGACAGCCACGCTGTAGTTTCCGCACGCTTCCTGCGGAACTCTGATCGTTACGGACCAGTTATCTGCTTTCACCGCCTCGGATGTGAAATCTTTCTCACCATCCAGCGATTTACATGTAAAGACGTCCTCTGGAGAGAAGCCCCGTCCCTCGATCATAACGTCGGTTCCCGGGATTGAATTGCTTTCTGAAGGCATGACAACATATTTCAGAATCGGTGCCACGGGTACCGGTTCCGGAGAGTCTTCCTTGCATCCTGTCGCTGCAGCTACAATAAGCAGCAATACAGCAAAATGTTTGATTTTCATGGTATTGGGTGTTATTATTTTTGTCGGTTCAATATAAGGACACTGTCCGTTTCTTCCCGCGTCGGAATAGAATCTTGGGATCCTTGTTTCTGGACGGAAAGAGATGATGCCGCAGTGGCGAATATTGCTGCCTCCTGCAGGGATTTCCCCTCAGACAGCGCCACGCTCAATGCGCCGCAAAAAGTATCGCCAGCAGCAGTGGTATCCACGGTCTCGACCCTACGTGCAGGAATGAGTTCAGCAGCATTGTCATAAACAATCGAGCCTTTGGCTCCTAATGTGATTATCACATTCCCGACCCCTTCCGATTTGAACTTACGTGCCGCTTCAATAGCGGACTCTTTCCCTACGACATCAATGCCGGTAAGCATTGACGCCTCGGATTCGTTAGGGACGATGATGGAAACACACTGCAGAAGTTCCTCGGGGAGTTTCGTGGCGGGAGCCGGGTTGAGGACTACTTTCACGCCGGACTCATGGGCGATTTCGGCAGCACGCACTACGGCCGCCATTGGAATTTCCAATTGGAGGAGGAGCGTTCCGGCGCTTCTTATTATATCTGCGGAAGCGTCGATGTCTTCGGGAGTGATGTCCGCATTGGCTCCAGATGCTACGACTATCGAGTTCTCAGCCAGCGAATCGACTGTTATCAATGCTATTCCGGAGGGTTTGTCGGAGTAAAGGATGTGCGAGACGTCCAGGCCGCATGAGCGGTAATGTTCCAATGCTTTTTCACCGAACATATCCTTGCCCAGCTTACATATGAAAGTTACGTCTCCACCTAATCTTCTGGCAGCAACTGCCTGATTGGCGCCCTTTCCTCCGGGGCCCATGCGAAAATCATCTCCCAACACCGTCTCCCCCGGCTTTGGAAGTTTGGTTGATTTCACTGACATGTCGGTATTGCTGCTTCCGATTATCAGAATCTTTTTACTTGTCATCAGTTGTGTCATTATGCGCAATCGTTTTAGCAAATATACGGGCGCTGCGCAAAGGAAGTTCGCATTTTCGCAACTTTTTTGTACCATATACGCCAATTTCTTGCGCAAAAACGTTTCATTATTGCGCTATCTTTTCATATATTTGCGCCGGACACTAAAAAGAATCCAACATGAAAGAGACACTTGCAGGTCTTGCGGCCAAGACCGGTTTTTCGATAACGACCATATCCAGAGTTCTCAGCGGGAAGGCAGGCCTGCATAGAATCAGTCCGGAGACCAGAGAAAAAATCTTGACAGCAGCCAGGGAGAACAATTATTTCCCGAATCTTGTTGCGCAAAATCTCAGGACAAACCGCACAAATACCATCGGCCTGATGCTGCCTTCCGTAGCGAACCCTTACTTTGCCGACATTGCAAGTTCAGTAATCGAGGAAGCCAGGCACAGGAACTACACCACCATCGTCCTGGACTCTGCAGAAAGTCCTGAACTGGAAAAGGACGGCATTTCCTCCCTGATGTCCAGACAAGTGGACGGCATCATTGCGGTTCCGTGCGGCGACGACCCGTCACTGTTCGAGGAAATCAACCGGAAATTCATCCCGGTAATTCTCATTGACCGTTATTTCTCAAATTCAATGCTGCCGTACATCACCACAAACAATTACCTCGGCGGAATTGACGCCGCCAACCTATTGATAATGAAAGGGCATTCCAACATAGCCTGCATCCAGGGAATGGTCAATTCCCTGCCGAACAAGAAGCGAGTGGCAGGATACTTGGCTGCATTGGACAAGGCCGGCATCAAAGACAAGGCTCTGGTCGTAGGCAATGATTTTTCGATCCAAAACGGTTATCTGGAAACCAAGCTTCTTCTGAACAAGACTGACCGGCCTACAGCGATTTTCGCCCTGAGCAATACCATAATGCTCGGAGCATTCCGGGCAATCCGCGAGGCAGGATTGAAAATCCCCGAAGACATTTCATTGGTAGCGTTCGACAATAACATTTATATGGACTACATGACCCCGGCGATTACCCGCATAGGACAACCCACCGAAGAAATGGGAAAGCTGGCTACAAAACTACTGTTCGAATGCATCTCTTCCGGAGAGCGAAGCACCACGCAGATAGAACTATCTCCGACCCTGATCACCGGCGCTTCCGTCGGCACACCTACCAGCCAATGATGACCCGATAGATTCGGATAGATAATTTAGAGCGATTATGTGCAGACGCATGCGGTTTCCTCCAGTTTCTACGCCTCCGAATCCTGGTCCATCTTGTCGGATATTGAGCGTTCCATTAAGGCAAAGATTGAAGCCGTTGGCACACCCTTGAAAGAGTGGGATATTCAGATTAATTACGGCATTAAAACCGGTTTCAACGATGCTTTCATCATCGATTCGGTCAAGAGAAATGAGATTCTGAATGCTTGCCATAGTGAAGATGAACGCCAGCGAACGGCGGAAATCATTCGACCGATATTGAGAGGCCGCGACATCAAGCGGTATGGCTATGAGTTTGCTGGCCAATATATTATAGCGACCTTCCCGTCAAGGCAGTATAACATAGATGATTATCCGGCACTTAAAGAGTTTCTTCTGTCGTTCGGCATTGAGCGTTTAGAGCAAACTGGAAAAGAGTACATAATCGATGGTGAGAAGGTCAAGGCTCGCAAGAAAACCAACAATAAATGGTTTGAGACACAGGATAGCATCAGTTATTGGGACGAATTTTCGAAGCCAAAGATTATATACCCTAACATGACTAAATTCTTGCCCTTTGTCTATGACACATCCGGCTTGGTCACAAATCAAAAGTGCTTCATAATTACGGGAAAACGGCTTGCATTTCTCACTGCGTTCCTTAATTCCTCTCTATTCAAATTCTGCTTTGCCGACAAATTCCCCGAGCTTCAGGGAAAGACCAGAGAACTCAGCAAAATTTTCATAGATGAGATTCCCGTAATGAAGGTCAGCGATGATGATGAATTCCGCTTTATGATGCTTGTTGAGTCAACCCAAAGGAATATCTCAAAAGAGAAACTCTTGGAGATTGACAACGCCATTTTCGACCTATACCAACTCACCAAGGAAGAGAAGGAATATGTTGGTTTTATTGATTTCGGAGATATGCAATCTCTGGCTCAGTAAAGTCAAACATTGATTCGATAATCTCTTCTAATCGCTTATCCTTCAGCCTGTCTGACACATCAGAGTTGAGAACATCCTCAATTGATGCCACAACCTCTTCCCGAGGAAGCGGCACTGGAATCTGCTCTACGAACATGGGCTTATACTCAAAGAATCCTCCATTTCTGACTACACCCAGATTTCGAATATAATAGTCTGCCACCTTTGAGTTTAGCATTGCCAACAGGTATTGACAACCAGGCACAATCATACATGCAGGGGCATTGATAAACATGTTTTCTGGTGCCATTGCATAGCTACCCCTCGTGTTAAGGTTTCCCCAAACTATCTTTGGCTTCGAAAATTCGTCCACATAAGCGCAGTTCCTAAGATTGTATGGAGTATCGCCTTTGTCTGAACGAGACTCAATCTTATCCCAATAGTAATCAAGATGTTGCTTGATAGCTGGATAGTCCTCTATATGTACACGTTCCAGTGAGCCTTTTACCCCATTGTGGGTGTTAATGAGCCATAAATCAGCCCACTCATAGCTGTATCTGCGAATATCCCGGCCACGTAGAATCGGTCGAATGATTTCCGCCGTTCTTTCTCTCTCCGCATCATTTGTACAATTCGACAAAATCTCATCTCGCTTCTCTGATGTGATAATGAACGCATCATTGTAACCCGTAAGGACGCCTCGATATATTTCAACATCCCAATTCTTGAGTGGCACACCGGCTTTCTCAACCTTACGCTTTATGCTGAGTTCAATTTCGCTCAAGATAGACCATGTGTCATCAGTTTGGAAGGATGAAAGCTGTACGTGTGTCTGCACATAATCGCTCAATTTGCTTACATCAAAACCATCTTCAACGGAGCAAGATAGCGTATGTCCCTGGTTGCTGCACTTCTCCAGCGACAAAATATTCACCAAGACTGTAGCCGAGTCGAATATCTTGTTATTAGCGAAGTCAATAAGCAGCGTTGGATTGTACTTGGACGAAAGATGTTTACGCAACGGCTCACCATACCCCGCTCTCATCCACTTGTTTGATGTAATGAACGACAGCAGCGCCCCAGGCTTCAGCAGTTTCATGCCCATTTCGTAGAACAGGCAGTAGATGTCGCCGGTGCGCTCATAGGTCTCGTAGTTCATCTTTTGGAGGGAATCGGCGTCGGCACCCATCTTCTGGAGTTGAATGTACGGTGGATTGCCGATCACGCAGTCAAAGCCGATGAAGCGGCCATCCTCATCGAGAACTTCCGGGAACTCAATGCGCCATTCGAAAGCTCCGACAAAGAACTTGTTGTCATGGATTTCATCTATCTCAGCCTGAATTTTGGCTATCTTGATTTGCAGGTCCTTGGACTGTTTGTAACGTTGAGCCTGCTCTTTTTTGCTGATTTTAAAGAGCTGTGGCTCCAAAAGATTGTTCAGTTCTGCTTCCAGCTGATGCTTACGATTAAGTTTTGGATCATTCTGGCCTATCTGGGTGCGGAGATTTCCCTTAATCCGGCGAAGATATTCTTCCAGATCGTGCTTTTCCTCTTTACTGTGTGCGTTCTTATAGTCGCTCACAGCCTTGCGGTAAGCTCCAATGGAAATGCCGTTTTTTCGAAGGATCTCGGAAATATCCTGCTCCAGGTCGAAACGGTGCAGGAGAGAGTTACCCGCCTTGATGTTAATGTCGATATTCGGCAGGGTTTCCAATTCAGTATAGCCGCTTTCTTTGGTGTAATAGGCATTTTTAAGCAACTCAATCCACAACCGGAGGCGGCAGATATTGACAGCGTTTGGATTGAGATCCACACCGAAGAGACAGTTTTCGATGATTTTGCGTTTCTCGTTGAAGAGGGTTTCTTGGATACGCTGACACTCCTGATTGCCCGGGATGTAACTTACAGGGTAGCCGTCTTCATCGGATATCAATAGCTCATCGTTCTCAATATCAATGCTATAGTCTTGTTTTTTGATACGTTTTCCGGACCCGTCAATGAGGATACCCAGGTCATATTTAGTACGGATGACTTCGTTGAGAACGGATACCAGGAAGTGCCCGGAACCCACCGCCGGATCGCAGACGCGGATAGAATCAACAATGGCATTAGCTTGGGCGTAATCTTCGATATCTTTGTTTTTCAGGGACTCATAGTCCTTGCAGGACCAGCCAATTTCTTCGTTAAAGCGACGGACTATAGTTTGTCGGATGGCTTCTTGGCTCATATACATCGTGACGGCACCCGGTGTGAAAACAGAACCGTCTCGATGTCCATTAATCTTTTCAAAAATAAGCCCCAGAACGGAGGCGTTAATGAGAGTTTTGGCCTGTTCCTGCACTTCTTCGGAGCCCTCGCTGGAGAAGTCGTAGGCATCAAGGAACTCCAACAGATAGCGAAGTGTCGGAAGTTTGGCGTAACGCGGTTTCTGACCATCTTTGAGCGCCGTACCGCTGAACAGGGACAATTCGCTGTTATCCAAGCTACTGATGCGGATGGTTTGACGCTCCAACTGGCTAATTTCAAAAAGAGAACTGTTGAGGTAAGGAACCTTTCCGTATTTGGAGTTGATGCTCTCGGATCGGTCGGCGATGCGTTTGGCAAGGACCTGAAAGAAGAGTTTATTCAGTTCATCGTAGTCCGGAATGACAGACGGGCGCATGAAGGCGTAGCTCCGGTCCCCTTTGTGGTACTTGACCAGCTGGGCCTCCAGAAGTTTTAGGAAGAGAACTCGGTTTGCCCAGCCGATGGTTAGCGCCAAGGCAACGCCGAACAACTGCTCCTGTCTGGTTTTTCCGAAAGAATGGAGGTCTTTCACGTTATCAAGCCAATCCTCGCTGTCGAGAATGGTGATAGTGTTTTCAAGCATGGAGGCTTGGTTGCGCTCCGCCTCATTTCGACGGGTGATGATGTGCTTCTTGCTGTCTTTCTCCACGACTTCCTCCAGTCCGATGATATAGAGCAGCTCACTATAGAACTTGGTGTTGAGAGAGTTGCTGTCGTTCTGAAAACGCTTTTTCAGCAGATGTTCAGGGCTGAAGAATTTAAAGAGCTCGATGATTCGCTTGTCATTACCAGTGTTGAGGGAATGTTTGTATTTACGGATATCGAACCACGTGTAGGTGATCTGGTCCAGGACATTGGCGATGAAATCGGCTGCGATTTCCTTATAAAAGAAATCGGTTTTTTCGGAGGTAAGGGCTCCGTCATTAAATTCTTCGAAACGTTTGATGAGCTTTTTGTTTGAGTAGAAAAGACGTTCAAACTCATGTGCATCAAAGACAAAAAACTCATAGGCATCGGTAACTATCAGTTGTTTGAGCTGGATATTCTTTTTGATATGCCGCTCACGAAGGTAGTAAAGCAGGAGTTCCTGTAGAGCCTTGCGGTTGAGGTCCTCCTTTGTAATCATTTCGGTAACGTTGGTGGGCTTCTTTACTTCTATGATGACGCCTACCGGATCCGTAACATTGGCTCCGAGATGAATGGCACAGTCTATGTCGCCATTGGGAGAAACCTTATAATTTTGGCCGTAGAATGTAAATTTCAAGAAGTCCATCAGGTCGCCTTTGATCTTTTCTTCCGTGTCTATGGCGGAAATCCGCCCATAGTAGTTACTAAGCTGGGCTTTGAAGTTATCAAAGACAGACCGGTCCACCGGGACCTGGCGATATGCTTTATTAAGCGACTTGGCTATAGTTAATTCGGCCATATTATTTTAGTTTCAGTGGGATATTTTTCTAATTTAATGTTTTTTGTCCAGACAAACCGGGCTGCAACGTGTGTAAATAAAGATCGGAAGAATCATATCGAAAAATTAAAGGTAAGTTGGTGAGCAGCAGGCTGCCGTTTGCGACTCTTGACGCGAGGTACAGAAACTATTTTTGCCACCGTGTCGTTCAACAGAGACATATCAAAAGAGAGGTACGCTTTCAATAAACGTTTGACCAATGATTCGTCAATCGAGTTCACATCAGGCATAACTAGTTTGCGCAGGTATTGGCTCTGCCAACGGGGATAGCCGCCGTTCACGCAATTAGTGATGTTAAGAAGTTGATTCTTCACAAAGTCAGACATCAGCATTGCGCTGAGCAACTGGAGTTGGAGAACCGAACCTCCCGTTATGTAGTATAGGTTATGCTGAGGATAGAATCGACCCTCATCGACAAATATTAGTTGATTCTTGGAAATATCCGGCAACAGCACTTTAGGGGAATCCTTCAATGTCGGGATGATGCGATCGATTGTCTTGTACCATTTTTCTGGATTCTTCTTGGCGATATGACGTTTCTGCAAAGCCTCACGATGAGAAATGAGGTATTCCGCAGCTTGTGGAAAATCCTCCAGATTGATAAGTTCTCCGTCTTGTTTATACGGATTCAGCAGATATTGTCCGGACCACTTCAGGTGATTGCCGGACATATCCCTTGCATTCAAGGCGGGAAGAAGCAGTTCAGTCTCAACTTTCAAAGGAAGGTCCTTTCCTATGAAAATAGAATCTGCGCCCGTAGCAATCCCTATGCCCACATGGAATCCCATCTCTTCGATGGTCAACAATGTATCATCGTTCTGCAGAGGGTTGAATATATGACTCCAATCCTCTGATGTTGGCGAGGAAAGCGATGTCTGTTGGTTCCTGCTTAATTGTTTGATAGAGTTCAACTGAGAAAAAGAGAATGTGGAATCCGGCTTGGAGTTGGAAATCAATGTGATTGCCGGATAGGCCAGAACATCTTCCTGAAATGCGTCAGGGGCTTTCTCCAGTGAGATTATCGATTTCAGTTGGAAATCTTGAGCAATCAACCTTCGCAGTTTCTTTCCATATTCGTTCTTGAGCCAACGATTGGAGCATATGAAGCAATGCTGTCCTCCTTGGTTCAAATGTTTCAATGTCTTCTCAAAGAAGAGAATATAAAGATCTGCCCTATAGTGAAATGTGCGAAAATGCTGCTTATAGCGCGATATGAGTTCATTGGGTATATGTTCATAACGAATATATGGTGGATTGCCTACAATGATATCAAAAGACTGAATACTTGTTGACAGAAAATCAGCCTGTCTGATATTAACATTCGGAAGTAATGAAAATCCGGCTTCCGCCAATCTTGCAAGGCAGGATTCTATTTTGTCTCCATCAATGTCATACGCGAAGACATTGCTTCGAAAAGCCTTGTTGAAATCGAAATTGAATTTATTTGAGGACTCCAGAAGACGCCGGGCAATCTCAATGACGAATTCTCCTTCACCGCAGGATGGCTCAAGAATGCTTGTCTTGCTAAGATCCTTATCGGTAGTGTAACCGACTAAATCCAGCATATACGATACTACTTCCGGGGATGTGAATACATCTCCGTGTGTTCCACCTGAACGGCGTATGCCGTATTTGCTATTGCTGGAACTCATTGATATTTCCGACTATATGACCGATAAATGATCTGATGAATATTTCGACAGATGTGTCTGTCGAGATGTCTTCGAAATGGTCTGGTCCGCTGGTGCAAATCAACGCGGCCATAGAATAATGTCTTTCAAGAATAAGCTTCTGACAAAGAATCCGATAACGGTCAAGATAACTGGCGTTTTTGAATTCAGGAAGCACTGAATAATGCGGCTCATTGTTGCGGATAGCACATGTGGATTTTTCATCTTTACCGACAATGGTAAGGTAACCTATCCATGGCGCAGTCTGGTCAGGAAACTGATTTTCCCTAAATCCTGTCCACAAGTCAACTGCGGAGCCAATTGCTTCTTCAGCACGATTGTTCAAATTGTTGCCATAGGAACCAATCTGAGATTTTAATTCAATTGCAGCAATCAATTTCTTATTCGGAGCAATAATTAGAAAATCCCAGTCTTTGGATGAACGGAAATACCCAGGCAGATATGCCTGTTTTGTGTATATGCACGCTTCAGGGACTCCCTGTTCAATTGCAATTGTTCGGAGCAAGTCTGCAAACGCGTCCAACTGTTTGCCGCCGACAACGGCTCCTCGGTTGGATGATTCGTTACTGGCGGACAACTGCTTTTGTTTGATCTCCCAAAAGGACTTGACTGCTGCCTTGACGAGAGACTTATGATAGTTTTCTTTCATAACCTTATTCAAGTTTTGCGAGTTATCTTTAGTCCAAGGACCATTTACAAAGTTATGAAATATCACACATAATCGCCCTAAATTTTCAGAAAAGAATGAATGTACCGTCCCAAAGTATTCCTGTCCACTTTGCAGATCTTTGCAATTTTCCGTTGAGAGACCCCGGCCCTGAGCAATTCCACAATGAGCATCCGCTTGGGGAAGAGTTTATACTTTCTCTCCTCGGTCTTCCTCCCGGCCGGCCTCCCGAGAACCACACCCTCCGCCTTCTTTCTTGCAAGCGCCTCCTTTGTCCGCTGGCTGATAAGATTTCGCTCAATTTCCGCAGAGAGGCCAAAAGCGAATGCCAATACCTTGCTCTGAATATCCTCGCCCAACCGGTAATTATCCTTGATGGTCCACACTCGGCACTCTTTCGTCATACAGATATTGAGAATCTCCATAATCATGAAGAGATTGCGTCCCAACCGGGATAATTCAGCACAGATTATCAAATCATCCTTCTGCACTCGGTTCAAGAGTTTTCCCAATTCCCGCTTGCTGTAGTTTTTGGTTCCACTGATAGTCTCTTCAATCCATCCATCGATACACATAGATTCCTTGCTGCAGAAAGTATTGATTTCAAACCTCTGATTTTCAACAGTCTGTTTGTCACTGCTGACTCTGATGTAACCATAAATCATACTGAAACTGTTTAAATTGTGATTATTTATGAAAGTAAGCTATCCCAAAAAAATCTAAGATAGCAAATGACACAAATTGGCGGTAGGAGAAACCCAATGTATATTACGTGACACACCAACAATTGCCAGCTTTTCACAAACAAATTGACACAACCAGTTGAGCACATTGTCCTAAATCTCCACGCGGCAGATGAAGGCGGCTGGGCCTTGGAGCCAGATGTCGGTGAAGCGGGAGGCGGACGGAGCAGGGTGGTGTGAGGGGGTGAAGGTCACGGAGAGATCGGAGATGCGGGCGTGGACTGTGATTTGGCAAGATCCCAGGTCATCGCAGCTGGTTGACTGCCGGGTTGCCAATCTGGTGGCAAGCCATGTGGCAAGAGAGGAGGCCACTATTCCGGTTCCACATGCAAGTGTCTCATCTTCAACACCTTTCTCGAATGTGCGGACAGTAATTTCCTGGCCGGGGACATTAACTTGGACGAAATTCACATTGACGCCTTGAGGGGCGAAACGCGGGTCGTGACGAAGACGGCGGCCATTGCCGGTCACATCATAATCGGCCACATTGTCCACGAAATGGACGAGATGACGGGTGCCGGTATCGAGAAACCAGTCTGCGCCATAAGGCACAGCCCCGGACACATCGCGCATCTTCAGACGGACCACACGCTGCGTTTTCGAGAACGCAGCAGGCACTTCAGTCCCCGGAATCAGTTCTGCAATGTGTTGACCGTCAGGAGCATTGAAAGAAAAATGCGTGAAGCCCAAATCGGCAGCGAAGGCCACGATACAACGGCCGCCGTTGCCGCACATCATGCCTCCCGAACCGTCGGAATTGTAATAACGCATACGGAAATCCAGCTCCGGATCACGCTCCAGAACCATCACGCCATCAGCCCCGACACCCGTATGACGGTCACAGACAGACGCAATCTGCTGCGCGGTCAGGTCAATGCTTTCGTCCCTTCCGTCAGCAATCAGGAAATCATTCCCGGCACCGTGATATTTATAGAAAACCATATGAGTCAATATATTATCGCAGCAAATCCTCCAGTTCCACGGACGCATCCGTCTTACTGTCACGATACTTCACGATCACAGGAGTATAAACGTGGATTCCGTCTTCTGCTCCAGGGCCCTTGTGTATCGGGCGGCTGCCGGCCACGACGACAGCACCGGCAGGAACGGTAAGACGGCCATTCTCATCAGGACGGATATAGCCGCCATTTACGGCATCGTACAATGCTGTGGATCTGTTGATTATGACTCCCGAACCGAGAACTGCGCCCTCCCCTACCAGGACACCCTCGTAGATGCCGCAATTTCCACCCACGAAAACATTGTCCTCAATGATTACCGGCATTGCGCCGACAGGCTCGAGCACGCCACCGATCTGGGCGGCAGCAGCGATGTGGACGTTCTTTCCGATTTGCGCGCAGGACCCCACAAGTGCGTGAGAATCAATCATTGAACCGGCATCGACATAGGCGCCGATATTGACGTAGGCCGGCGGCATCATGATAACTGACGGCGCCAGGAACGCTCCACGACGGACTGAACTGCCGCCAGGGACAATGCGGACCTTGTCCTCTACCGTGAACCGGCGGACAGGAATGGTGTCCTTGTCAATGAATGAGAACTGTCCCTCCGACATGTCGGCCAATGCACCGAGACGGAAACCGGCCAGTATGGTTTCCTTTATCCATGAGTTCACAACCCATTGGCCGTCAATCTTTTCAGCTACTCGTATCTTACCGGATTCCAGGTCTGCGCAGACCTCCAGGAACCGTTCTTTGGTTATGTCCATAATTTATAGCAATTGAAGTTTTCGCAACACGTCGGCGAGCAATGTCCGGGTGCCCCCGGTGGCTGGAAGCAGCGGCAGACGCATTTCATCACGGCAAAGTCCCATGAGGGAAAGCGCCGCCTTGGCAGGTATCGGATTACTCTCGACGAAACATGCGTGATAAAGCGGCATAAGGCTGTTGTTCAAGCGGATAGCCTCTTTCAAATCAGATGCGGCCACTGCCCTGGTCAATGCTTTCATTTGTTTCGGAGCCACATTGGAGGCCACGCTTATCACACCGTCCGCACCGCAAGCCATGAGCGGAAGCGTCTGGTCATCATTGCCGCTGAGGACGGCGAAACCCTCCGGAGCCTGACGTTTGATGTCAATGATCTGGGCAAGGTTGCCGGAAGCTTCCTTGACAGCGGTGATATTCGGGATTTCCGCCAGACGAAGAGTGGTTTCCGTCTTCATATTGGTGCCGGTACGCCCGGGAACATTGTATAGGATAACCTGTCTGTCAGTTTCTTCCGCAACAGCTTTAAAATATTGATACAAACCTTCTTGCGTAGGCTTGTTGTAAAACGGCACGACTATCAGATAGGCATCTGCCCCATGTCCGTCCAGCAGGCGCATGTTCCGCACCGTCGCCGTCAATGAATTGGATCCGGCACCGGCGACAATCGGAAGTCCGTTGCTTTCTTCCCTGGCAATTTCCAGAATCTTCACTTTCTCGGCATCGGTGAGGCAAGGTGTCTCTGCTGTAGAGCCGAGCGGCACGAGGAAATCCACGCCCGCTTCCACCTGACGTCTGACCAAGTTCCTGAATGCTTGCCAGTCGACTTCTCCATCGACAAACGGCGTCACGAGCGCCGTCGCCAAACCTTTAAAATCTACCATAAGTACCTATCAATTAAATGTTTCGCAAGTTATCAAATTTGCTGAACACCAGCGTAAATTCATAATCCCTATGCCTCTCCGATGAACAGTTCGCGGAATTCATAGACATTACGCTCGCGGGCGGAATTGCCGAGCAGATTATCCGCCATGCCTGCGGCCATAACCGCGCCTTCCGCGAAACCCTGCCTCGTAAACGCCTCATGCTCAAGCGTAAGCCTGTCGCAAGACCCCTCGAAACCGACCGTGTGAGTTCCCGCCAATTCGCCGACGCGAACGGACGCGACATCCGTTTTCAGTCCCATGTTCCTGTCAATGTCCGCCGCCAATGTCTTCGCGGTCCCGCTAGGCGCGTCCAGTTTATGACAATGATGCTTTTCCACAATGTATGGTGCATATCCGCCATTTTTAGCCAGCAGTTTGGAAACCAGGTCCACAGCCGCTGAAAGGACATTGACTCCGACAGAGAAGTTCGAACCCCAGATGAGCGGCGTATTGCATTTTTCGAAATAGCCGAAAATCTCGCCGCTGATGTCATACCAGCCGGTAGTTCCCACGACTGCAGCCGCAAAATTCTCTGCAATGAACTTATAATTGGCACGGAAGGCATCAGGAGTGGTAAAGTCAATGCAGATGCTGCGTTTCGCCACTTCCTTGTCGACAGACACGATATCTTCCGATTTGCCGGAACACGTCAAGCCTCTTGATTGCAGGACTCCCTCAATCATTTTTCCCATCCTGCCATATCCGCTTAAAAAAATTTCCATAGAACTATCCATTAAAAAATCACCTTATGAATGCGACCGGCTATGTCCACAGCTGCCGACCTGTCTACTACAATGCTGATACTCAACATGGAAGGACTCTGCGACATCATATATACATTGGCACCGGAAGCGGCTGCCGTCATCTTGTCCACAAGACCCGGAGCCGTCACGACAGCATTGCCCACTACGGAAATCTCAGCCTTGTCCTTGTAGACCATCACCTCGAATTTCTTGCGGAGCTGCTGCACAAACGCCTCGAAACCCGGCTGTCCGCTTTCCAGAGTGACACCCACCTTGGATTCTGACGCTGCCGCCAGAACCACCTTGACCGCATTGGCCTCGGCAGCATTGAAAACACCTGCAAACATTGCTGTCACTCCGACGATTTTCGGAGACGTAATCTCAAGATAATCAATATCATCCTTGACAGCCACCGTTTTAGGACCGACAGCCACGCATTCGTGCGTGACCACTGAACCCGGAGCATCCGGAGACATTGAATTCAGTACATGGACAGGGATGTTCCGGCGGCGCGCCGGTTCGATGGTGAGCGGATGCAGCACCCTTGCACCGAGATATGCCATCTCTGAAGCCTCGTCATACGATACGCGGTCAATCCTATGTGTATCAGCTATTTTGCGTGGGTCCGCGCTTTGGATTCCATCCACGTCAGTCCAGATTTCAATGCGGTCGGCATCGAGTGCCATGCCGAAAATCGCCGCAGAATAATCCGAGCCTTCAAACCCGAGAACCGACGGGGAGCCTTCCACCGACGATGCTATAAATCCCTGGGTAAGAACGACTGACACGCCCTTTGCCGCCTCTGGCACGAAACGCCTGACATTGGCTTCAGTAGCCGCGAGGTCAGGAACCGCAGACATGTAGCTGCAATCCGTCACAATCATTTTCCGCGCGTCCAGCCAGCGGCAACTCAGTCCGTAGACATTCATTGCGGCAGCTACAATCTTTGAGGAGAGAACTTCGCCGGTGGAGACGATGCGGGCATAGCTGCGCGGCGAAAGTTCGCCTATCTGGCAGACGCCATGGGCGAAATCCGTGAGCGAATCCAGGACGGCATTCACTTCGGAAACACAGGTATTCAGAATCTCCGGATTGCCGGAAAGCAGTTCCGCGGCAAGTGATGTATGCCTGTCACGAAGCGAGTCCAGAAGTTCATCCACCTCTTTAAAATGCTGTGCTTCAGCTTCTTCCGCAATACCGCAAAGCACCCTTGTCACTTTCGCGAGAGCCGAAACCACGACAAGAGGCTTGTCAGCCATCCTGCCGCGGACAATGGAAATCACGCGTTCTATCGCATTTTTATCTTTGACGGACGTACCGCCGAATTTCATCAAAATCATAATACTTCTAATTTACGACAATCTCGTCAATGAACAACCAGTCATGGAACGGCAAATCACGCCTGAAAGCCTTGAAACGGACATAGCGGGCTGTGCCGTTCAGAATACAAGGAAGAGTGACATAGGACATTTCCGCGGTATCGGCCGGGAGTTCCGAATATGCCACAGCAGACTTCGTGAAATTCTCCCCGTCGTCCGACAGCCAAATTTCCACGCGCTCCGGAAGTCCCACATAATTAGTGCGTTGCGACATGAAGGCAGCACCTGCGTAATGCACAGGACGCGATTCTTCCAGGTCAATGATTATGTCAATGTCGCTGCAGAATCCGAGCCACCTGTCATCGCCGTATGTCCAATTTCCGCCGAGTCCGTCATTAATCGAAGAATCACCGCACGCACGATATTTTTCCGAATATGGAGTCAGGATTTTCACCGGCTTGCCAAGAGCAAGATGCCGCACAGGCACCGTATACTCATACCTCGGTCCGAATTCATTGTCAATGTCGAAAGGATTGTAGCCCAATGACTTGAGAGTAGCGCAGAATATCGAGGCGCGTTTGCGGAAATCACCGTAATCCTTCCTGTCGTTCCGGCTCCATCCGGTCTCCGCCACGGCAGCCGCACGTGGATATGCCATATATTCCAGACGCTCCGCCGTCGGGATATGCTCCGTCCACACATTTGCTTGGACACCAAGCAGATGGGCATTGTCCGCATCTGGAGAATAAGAATAAACCTTTTCCAACGGGAGGAATCCGCCCATCGCCATCGGCTGGTAAATCGGCGCATCTTGCGTGTAATCCAGATAGTAGTAAGCATTCGGCGTCATGATAACATCATGTCCGGCCTCCATCGCCTCCATACCCTGCTTCGTGCCACGCCAAGACATCACCACGGCATTGTCGGCAAGACCGCCTTCCATTATCTCGTCCCAGCCGATCATCTTGCGTCCATGTCGGGCAATGATTTTCTCCACATTGCCAGTAACATGGCTCTGGAGACCGGCGAGACTCGTAATGTGCTCACGTTCCATGACTTCGCGGCAATGCGGGCAATTATTCCACGCTTCTCTGGACGCCTCGTCTCCACCGATATGTATATATTCGGACGGGAACAGTTCAGCCAGCTCGCTGACCACATCTTCGATGAAACCGTACAATGCGCTGCTTCCCGGGCACATGTCCGAAGTCATGACAGGTTTGCCTTCCGCGTCAATGCAGGCAAGTTCCGGATACGCTTCCAACACTTCCCTGCTATGCCCCGGAATCTCGAATTCAGGAATTATATCTATTTGACGGTCAGCAGCATAGGCTACAATCTCCCGGACATCTTCCTTGGTAAGATAGCCGCCGGAAGCGCGAGGTGAATCTTTCTGTGAATACTGTTTTCCGAAATCCACCCACTGGCTCCAGGTTTCCCCGACACGCCACGCAGCCACGTCTGTAAGTCTCGGCTTGGAATCAATCTGAATGCGCCAGCCGGCATCATCCGTAAGATGCAGATGCAGCTTGTCCATCTTCAGCAAAGCCATCGCATCTATCTGTTTTTCAATGAATTCCTTATCCCGGAAATTCCTGGAAATATCCAGCATCAAGCCCCTGTACCGCATGACCGGCCAGTCCGTCACGATGCAGGTTTCAAGCTCCCTGCCGCGATAAAGCATCTGCCTGAGGCTCTGAATCGCATAAAATGCGCCTTTCGGCGTAATTGCTTTTATTTCAATGCCTTTCGGCGTAACCTCCAGGCAATATGCGGCCTCACGGACGAAATCTTTTTCCGAGGAAAACCTCTTCGCCAGCTTGCGGTCACCAAGGACAATGTTGATGTCGCCTCCGGTCAAGCTCCCGGATGCAAGTCCGGATGCTCCGATATATCTTTCCAACGATGCCAATCCAGCCGTATCTGCCTTACATACAATATTGTATGACAATTTCTCCGGCAAAACGCAGATTTCCTGTCCGGAGATTATTTCCGCCGGAGCAGGAATCAGGATTCTCGGGGAGACAGCCAGAAAGGCGGCCAATAACGTCGTAACTACCTGTATCATAATTGTTTCAATATTGTTTTAACCATATCCGCATATTGAGCTGCCGCAAGTTCGAGGTCGCTTGCCAACACATATTCCGCTGGCGTATGCGCCACAAAAATGGAGCCCGGGCCGCAAAGCGAGCGATGCCTGAATTTGGAGAGTCTGGGGGTATCGCTTCCGAATGCCACCGTCTTGGTCCCATAGCCGGCGATAATGTCATAATGCATCGGCGTATCACCTCCAAGCGGCTCTATTTCAACATCTTCCGATGCCAGTGCAGACATCGTTTGCTGAACCATCTCATCCGATGCGAATGTGGTCCGGAAATAAATGCGGCATGTCAGGAGCGGACTGAGTATATTCTGCGGATTCGCAGATTCCAGCTTTCCCACGTTCCACGTAGTCACGCCAAGTTCAGGGTCGACAGGAAAGTCAATGCTTTTCAGCCGGTTGACAATGTCAATGAAAGTATCTACCGCACTGTGTCCAAGCTCCGGATATCCGGAATGGCTGGCTTTTCCATGGATAACGACATTGAACGCCTTGGTTCCCTTGGATGCCGAAACCATCTGATTGTCAGTCGGTTCTCCCACGATAATCCATTCTCCTCCAGGGCAGTCCCTGTCGAAAGCCTTGGCTCCGAAAGACCCTGTTTCTTCTCCTGAAAGCAGCAGCAGTCCGAAATCATTGAAACCTTCAGCTGCAAGCTGTCCGCATGCGGTCCACATTGAAAAGAATTGGCCTTTGGCATCGCAGCTTCCGCGGCCTGTTATGCGCGTGTCGTCAGTCGCGGCTGTGCGTCCGTCAGGAAGCATTGTCCCGGCGGGTATCTCATTGATTTCCGGAGAGATATAAGGCGGCACGGTGTCCAGATGCGAGCAGAGAAGCACTTTCGGCAGTGTCTCCTCCTGACCGCCGTCCCATCTGAAAAGCAGGTTCAGCGTCCCATCTCCTACTTCATATCTGACACAACGGCATGACGGGTCCGACTCCGTAAACTTCTTCGCCAGAAATTCCGCAAGTCCCCGTTCTGTTCCGCTAGTGGACTCAATATCAAGTATTTCCTTAAACAGTTCCAATCTCATCGCCATCGCAAAAGATAGTAAAAACCATAGAAATACAAATTTAACAAAACTTTGATTATTTTGGGCTGTTTTATAACTTTGGGGATGAAAGAGAACAACATGGATAATTCAGGAATAATGCCGAAGATACGGCTGGGAATGTTTCAGCCGTCGGCACATGCTTTGACACTTGACAATATCGCAATAATAGATGACAATCTGGAATTGGCACCGGATGACAGGGACATCGGAGCGCCGACAGAGAAGCCGTTGCCCAACAAGATTCTGGTGGCCATATACATGGTATGCGTGGAAGGAGAGGTCGACCTGACATTGAACCAGCAGAATTTTCACATGAAGAAAGACGACCTGCTGGTGTGCATGCCCGGATTCATTACCGAAAAGGTATGGATGTCAAAGGATTGCAAAATCATCATCGTAGCCACTTCCAATGATTCCATAACGAAATCCCCTTTCAAGGGTTCCGAAGCAGTCAGAAAATGGCTCATGCGCCAGGGTGGTCCGGCCGTGCTGCCCCTAGGCGATGAATTGTGCGATGTGTTCGTGAAAAACTACCAGTGTTTCCGTAGGACTTACGAATATACGAATCTGGTATTCCGCCCGGAAATCCTCATCAGTTTCATGCACACGATGCTGGCATTGATGGCTTCCTGGCTGTCGAAGTTCGGCGGACATGATGAAGATGCGAACATTCCTCGGAAAAAGGAGATGATAATGAAGTTCCTGAACGACGTGCATGAATATTGCGGCGTGGAACGAAGCGTAACTTTCTATGCCGAAAGGTGCTGTCTGTCACCGAAATACTTCGCCAGACTGGTTACCGAATCACTCGGCAAAAAACCTGGCGACATCATCAAGGAAAATGTGATATTGGAAGCGAAGGTGATGCTTATTTCGAAATCATTTTCTGTCCAGCAGGTCAGTGACAAGCTGAATTTCCCGAACGCATCGTTCTTCTGCAAGTATTTCAAGGCTGCCACGGGCTGTTCACCGAGAAGATACCAGCTTTACGGAGAACAGGCGTCCCGTCAGGAATAAAACTATTCGTCCAACTTGCTGAACGCCAGCGAAAATTTGAGGGTTGTCACTCGTTCGAAGGCTGTAAGCCCAACGCACTTTTATCACGTTACCCTCACCCTAAAGAGGCTGACCCAAAAGGTCAGCTTCTTTGTTTATAAGGATAGTATC
>OKWR01000820.1_pt1 | contig 26454 bp, 21 predicted proteins | sample 1607101 | NCBI WGS metagenome assembly OKWR01 (sample SAMN04414076, study PRJEB24778) | human gut metagenome | material: faecal | host: Homo sapiens
TCTGTGACATACAGAACTAAAAGCTATATTTTTTTACTTGCGAAACTTAAATAAATAAAACGATTTTTAGAGGTAATGGAATTATCTTCCTAACACAATTCGCTTGATTTCATTTAGTTTATTCAAAGCTTCTATCGGAGTCAGATTATTGATATCGAGATGAAGAATCTCATCGCGCACCTGACACAATACCGGATCGTCCAACTGGAACAGACTGAGCTGAACCGGCTGCGCGTTCTTGGGATCTTCTTTCAACGAAGCTGCCAGCTGTTCTTTGCCACTCCCTGACTCCAGTTCTTTCAGAATCACATTGGCACGCTGCACAATACTCTTAGGCATACCGGCCAATTTGGCCACATGAATACCGAAGGAATGCTCGCTTCCGCCACGCTCCAGTTTACGCAGGAAAATCACCTTGCCGTCTACCTCACGCACGGAAACATTGTAGTTCTTGATGCGTGGGAATATCTGCTCCATCTCATTCAGTTCGTGATAGTGAGTCGCAAAAAGCGTACGTGCCCTACCCTTCTTGTTCTCATGGATATACTCCACAATGGCCCAGGCAATACTGATACCGTCATAAGTAGATGTTCCACGGCCCAACTCATCGAAAAGCACCAGACTTCTGGAAGACAGGTTGTTCAGAATGTTGGATGCCTCGTTCATCTCCACCATAAAGGTACTTTCACCCAAAGAAATATTGTCGCTGGCTCCCACACGTGTAAAAATCTTGTCCACCATACCGATACGGGCGCGTTCTGCCGGTACGAAAGAACCGATCTGTGCCATCAGAGTGATCAGGGCAGTCTGACGGAGCAAAGCCGATTTACCGGCCATATTCGGACCCGTAATGATGATTATCTGCTGTTGGTCGCAATCCAGATAAACATCATTGGCCACATAGCGCTCTCCTACCGGCAGCTGCTTCTCGATAACCGGATGACGGCCCTGAATGATCTCCAACGCATCGCTGTCTTCAATGACCGGACGGATATAGTTGTTTTCCTGAGCTACCAAAGCAAAAGAAAGCAGACAGTCCAGACGGGCTATCAAATTGGCGTTGATCTGAATGGCAGGAGTAAATTCTGCCAAAGAAAGAATCAGATCGTTGAAGAGTTTCATCTCCAAAGAGAGAATCTTGTCCTCGGCTCCCAATATCTTTTCCTCGTATTCTTTCAGCTCCTGAGTAATGTAACGCTCGGCATTGACCAAGGTTTGTTTTCTGATCCAACCCTCTGGTACTTTGTCCTTATGAGTATTTCGTACCTCTAGGTAATATCCGTAAACATTATTATAACCTATCTTCAAACTGGGAATTCCGGTTTCTTCGGTTTCGCGCTGCTGAATCTGCAACAGATAATCCTTACCTTCGTAGGCAATATGGCGCAACTCATCAAGTTCGGCATTTACTCCTTCGGCAATTACCCCACCCTTATTGACCAACAAAGGCGGATCAGCTTTAATCTCGCGGGCAATACGGTCACGGATGGAAGCACACAGATTAAGCTGTTCGCCGATACGTTTCAATGTAGGGTCTTCTGCCTGCTCACAGGCAGCCTTGATCGGTTCGATAGCCTGAAGCGCTACACGCAACTGGACCACATCGCGGGGAGAAACTCTTCCCACGGAAACTTTGGAAATAATACGCTCCAAATCTCCGATAAGATGCAACTGTTCTTCTATAATCTCCCTGAAATTCAGATCTTTAAAGAAATATTCCACCACGTCCAAACGCTCGTTGATGGGCTTTTCATCCTTCAAAGGAAATATGAGCCACCGTTTTAGCAAACGGGCTCCCATCGGAGTGATGGTACGGTCAATAACATTCAGCAAGGAATTTCCACCTTCATTCATCGAACCCAATAACTCCAAATTACGTACAGTGAACTTATCCAGACGCACGTAACGTTCTTCCTCAATACGGGAAAGCGAAGTGATATGCCCGATCTGGCTGTGTTGTGTCATCTCCAGATATTGCAGAATGGCTCCTGAAGCAATGATTCCGGATTTGAGATGATCCACACCAAAACCTTTCAGATTTTTCACCTCAAAATGCTTCAGTAGCTTCTCGTTGGCAGTCATTTCGGTAAAGACCCAGTCCTCCAACTCAAATGTAAGATATTTTGTTCCGAAGTTTCCTTCAAACATACCCCTCTTTCCTCTCTCATAAAGCACCTCTTTAGGAGAAAAATTGGCAAGCAGCTTATCGATATACTCAAAAGAACCTTCAGCAGTCAGGAACTCACCGGTACTGATATCCAAGAAAGAAACGCCACAGTTGCTCTTTCCGAAGTGAACTGCGGCCAAGAAATTGTTTTCTTTATAATTCAATACATTATCTCCCATAGCTACACCGGGAGTAACCAATTCCGTGATGCCGCGCTTCACCAGTGTTTTAGTCAGTTTCGGATCTTCCAGCTGATCACAAATAGCAACACGCTTTCCGGCGCGGATCAGTTTGGGCAGATAAGTATCCAAGGCATGATGCGGGAAACCAGCCATTTCAATAGGTTCCCCACCCTTGCCTCCATTATTTCTTTTTGTAAGAGTTATTCCTAATATTTCCGAAGCAGAAACGGCATCGCTGCTGTAGGTTTCATAAAAATCGCCACAACGAAAAAGCAGCACCGCATCAGGATGCTTTGCTTTCAAATCATAGAACTGCTTCATCATGGGGGTGAGCCCGTCTTTTGCCATAACCAAGTGATTTATAAAATAAGTTCGCGCAAAATTACAAAAAAATAATCTTCCCGAAACCGGGAAGATGCAAGTTGTGGCTTTTTTGTAGAGATTCATAAAAATAAAAAACGGGACTGCTTAAAAAGCGCCCCGACAATCAATCCTAAATCTCTCAATTTTTTGAAAAACCCTAAACATTAAATCCCATTGTATCCCTACAACGACAATTTACTAATTATCAATTTACTAACAATCTTTTTACTTTAAATCTCTCGTTGTTCTTTTGAACACTGCAAAGATATAGCTAATTTCATTTTTCAGAAAAAAAAGCAAGTGAAATTAGAAAAAAACATACTATTTCTTGACCTATGTCAAGCAAAACTCCGTTTTCTACAAAAATATATAAAATTATCGACCTATGGCACATCGTTTTTAAAGCAAGAATAGACACTTCATTATAGATTTTTTATATCTTTGCACCTTATTAATAAAAGAAAAAATGAAACAGATAGAAGCCTCTGAATTCAAAGAAAACATCTTTGAAACAATCGGTAAGGAATGGATGCTGGTAACCGGCGGTACCAAAGAAGATTTTAACATGATGACAGCCTCATGGGGTGGAATAGGGTGGCTGTGGAACAAACCCGTAGCCTTTATCTTTGTCCGTCCGGAAAGATATACTTATGAGTTTCTGAAAAAGAACCGCAAACTGTCGCTTTCTTTCTTGGGAAAAGAAGAAGAAGCGCGTAAAATTTATTCTTTCTGCGGCTCTAAATCGGGTAGGGAGCTGGATAAGGTAAAAGAAACCGGACTGAAACCGGTCTTCACGGAAACTGACGGCATCACCTACGAACAGGCACGCATGACTTTGGAATGCCAACAGCTTTATGAAGGAGAGATGCGCGAAACAGATTTTCTGGATCCGGAAATCCTGAAAAACTGGTACGGAGAAAAGAAGGGCAACCTGCATAAAGTGATCGTTGCCGAAATCGAACATATCTGGATCAACGAGTAGGAGAGTGTGCCCAATCATTTGCAGACAACATAATAATTATCATAAAACAAAACTCATAATGGAATACAATTTCAGAGAAATTGAAAAAAAATGGCATCAACGCTGGGTTGAGAACCATACTTACAAAGTGACAGAAGACGAATCAAAAAAGAAATTCTACGTGCTGAACATGTTCCCTTATCCAAGTGGAGCGGGTCTTCATGTGGGACATCCGCTGGGATACATCGCTTCGGACATTTATGCCAGATATAAAAGACTGCAGGGTTTCAATGTACTGAACCCGATGGGTTATGACGCCTACGGACTGCCAGCCGAGCAGTATGCCATCCAGACCGGACAACATCCGGCCATCACAACTGCCGCCAACATCAACCGTTACCGTGAGCAGCTGGACAAGATCGGTTTCTGCTTTGATTGGGACCGTGAAATCAGAACCTGCGAACCGAACTATTATCACTGGACGCAGTGGGCTTTCCAGAAGATGTTCGGAAGCTTCTATTGCAACGACTGCCAGAAGGCACAACCTATCGAAAAACTGATTGCTCACTTCGAACAGCAGGGTACGGAAGGCTTGAACGTGGCCTGCAGTGAGGAACTCACCTTTACTGCCGACGAGTGGAAAGCCATGAACGAAAAGCAGCAACAGGAAACTTTGATGAATTACCGTATTGCCTATCTGGGCGAGACTATGGTAAACTGGTGCCCGAAACTAGGAACCGTATTGGCCAACGATGAGGTAGTGGACGGTGTTTCTGAGCGTGGAGGTTATCCGGTAGTTCAGAAAAAGATGCGCCAGTGGTGTCTGCGCGTCAGCGCTTATGCACAGAGACTGCTCGACGGACTGGATACCATCGACTGGACCGACTCTTTGAAAGAAACTCAGCGCAACTGGATCGGTCGCTCAGAAGGTACTGAAGTGGAATTCAAAATCAAGGACAGCGACCGTTCATTCACCATCTTTACCACCCGTGCGGATACCATGTTCGGTGTAACCTTCATGGTATTGGCTCCGGAAAGCGAATTGGTTCCATTGGTTACTACAGCCGAGCAGAAGGCCGAAGTGGAGGCTTATCTTGAAGCAACCAAGAAGCGTACCGAGCGTGAGCGTATTGCCGACCGCCGTGTAACCGGCGTATTCTCCGGTTCTTACGCCATCAATCCGTTTACAGGAGAGGCTAATCCGATCTGGATCAGCGACTATGTATTGGCCGGATATGGTACCGGTGCCATCATGGCCGTTCCGGCACACGACAGCCGCGACTATGCCTTTGCCAAGCATTTCAACCTGCCGATCGTTCCATTGGTTGAGGGATGCGACGTGAGCGAAGAAAGTTTCGATGCCAAGGAAGGTATCGTTACCAACTCACCGAAAGAAGGAGTAACTCCTTATATCGACTTCTCTTTGAACGGTCTGACCGTGAAAGAGGCCATCGCCGCCACCAAGAAATATGTAAAGGAACATAATCTGGGACGCGTGAAGGTGAACTTCCGTCTGCGTGATGCCATCTTCAGCCGCCAGCGTTATTGGGGCGAGCCGTTCCCGGTATATTACAAAGACAACATGCCTTATATGATTCCGGAAAACTGTCTGCCTCTGGAGTTGCCGGAAGTAAGCAAATTCCTGCCTACCGAAACCGGTGAGCCTCCATTGGGACACGCTACAAACTGGGCATGGGATACCGTAAACAACAAGGTGGTAGCCAACGAACTGATCGACAACCAGACCATCTTCCCGTTAGAGTTGAATACCATGCCAGGATTTGCCGGAAGTTCGGCTTACTACCTGCGCTATATGGATCCGAAGAACGACAAGGCGCTTGTTGATCCGAAGATCGACGCCTACTGGCAGAATGTAGACCTGTATGTGGGCGGTACAGAGCATGCTACCGGTCACTTGATCTACAGCCGTTTCTGGAACAAGTTCCTCTATGACTACGGTTACAGTGTGAAGGAAGAGCCATTCCAGAAATTGGTGAACCAGGGTATGATTCAGGGACGAAGCAACTTTGTATATCGTATCAAGGATACCAACACTTTCGTTTCTCTGGGTCTGAAGGATCAGTACGATACTACACCGCTGCACGTGGATGTAAACATCGTTACCAATGATATACTGGATGTAGAAGCCTTCAAGAACTGGCGTCCGGAATACAACAACGCCGAATTCATCCTCGAAGACGGCAAGTACATCTGCGGATGGGCTATCGAGAAGATGAGTAAGAGTATGTTCAATGTGGTGAACCCGGATATGATTGTCGAGAAGTTCGGCGCCGATACTCTGCGTCTGTATGAAATGTTCTTGGGTCCGGTAGAGCAGAGCAAGCCTTGGGATACCAACGGTATTGACGGATGCCACCGTTTCCTGAAGAAATTCTGGTCGCTCTACTTCAGCCGTGACGGCAAGTTCCTGCCGGAAGAAGGCGAGGCTACCAAAGAAGAACTGAAGTCACTGCACAAACTGATCAAGAAAGTAAGCGCCGACATTGAGGCCTTCTCATACAATACTTCGATCAGTGCGTTCATGATCTGTGTGAACGAACTGGGACAGCTGAAGTGCAAGAACAAGCAGGTATTGGAGCAGCTCGTAGTGCTGATCGCTCCGTTCGCTCCGCACATCGCTGAAGAACTGTGGGAGCAGTTGGGTCATACCACTACGGTTTGTGACGCACAGTGGCCGGAATTCAACGAGAAATATCTGGTAGAAGACAATATGCGCCTGAGTATTTCGTTTAATGGTAAGACACGCTTCACCATGGACTTCCCGGCCGATGCCGACCAGAAGACCATCGAGGAAACCGTTCTTGCAGACGAACAGACTCAGAAGTATATCGACGGCAAGCAGATTGTGAAGGTGATCATTGTTCCGAAACGAATTGTAAACATCGTAATCAAATAACAATGTTCAACGACATTAAAAAGCTAAAGCCGAAGAAATTGACCAAAGCGGCTGTAATGACCGAAGCCAAAGACTTCGTAGCCATTAACTTTGGATTGATTTGTTATGCCATCGGTTGGGCAGCATTCTTGCTGCCCTACAAGATGACAACAGGAGACCTTACGGGTATGTGCGCCATCCTGTACTATTTGACGGGCATTCCCATTCAGCTATCCTATTGTATTGCCAATGTATTCCTGTTGGTATTTGCCATCAAGGAATTGGGATATCGCTTTGTGCTGAAAACAACGTATGCCATCTTTGCCTTGTCATTCTTCCTGGATGTAGCGCAAAATATCATGAAGGACGATCAGGGACAATTCCTGCAACTGCTCGGTCCAGGACAGGATTCCATGGCTTGCGTATTGGGCGCCATTATCTGTGGATTCGGTATCGGTACGGTATTTGTCAATAACGGAAGTACCGGCGGACTGGATATCGTTGCGGCTATCGTAACCAAGTACCGCAATATCAGTTTGGGCCGTGTCATGATTTACATCAACATTCTGACCATTTCTTCCTGCTACTTTTTCTTTGACAGCTGGAGAATGGTGGTGTTCGGTTATGTAGTTCTGGTAATCTGTAACTACACGCTTGACATGATTGTCAACAGTTCACGGCAAGATGTGCAGTTTATCATCTTTACCAAAGACCACGTTCAGCTAAGTGAACGCATTATCAATGAAACAAGTCACTCGGTAACGGTAATCGACAGTGAAGGCTATTACAGTCATACACCGACTAAAATACTGATTACCATCGTACACAAAAATGAATCCATTCATATCCTACGTATGATTCATGAAGTGGATCCGAATGCATTTGTTTCAACAAGTAGGGCAGAGGGTGTTTACGGAAATGGATTTAACCAAATAAAATTAAAATGAAACACTTTAAGATTAATGCATGGCAAGAGATAAAAGACTATGCGCTCATCATGATCGGGCTTCTTTGTTATGCCCTGGGAGTTACCATTTTTTTGCTTCCCTATGAAGTGACCACAGGAGGTGTAGCAGGTATTTCTTCATTGATTTACTTTGCAACCGGTATTAAAGTACAGTATTCCTATCTGGTCATCAACTCTATTTTGCTCATAGCTGCCATCAAGGTGCTGGGCTTTAAGTTCTGCATCAAAAGCATCTATGCCATCATTGCTCTTACCCTATTATTAGCTGGCTTTCAGGAACTGATCGCCGACGAGCAAGGCAACTTGCCCCGCATCATCGGCGATCAGGCCTTTATGGCCACAATTATCGGTGGCGCACTCGAAGGTTTTGGTCTGGCTATTGTTTTTCTGAATAACGGTAGTACCGGAGGAACAGATATTATTGCAGCCATTGTCAATAAATACAGGGATATTACCATGGGACGCAGTCTGATGATCTGTGACTTCATTATTGTATCTTCCAGCTATATTGTATTCCAGGATTGGGAAAAAGTAGTTTTCGGTTTCTTTACACTGCTAGTATCCAATCTTATGCTGGACTATGTCATGAACTCTTCAAAACAATCAGTTCAATTCCTGATTTTCTCCAATAAATATGACGAGATAGCGGCAGCAATCAGTCATGACGTATCTCGCGGAGTAACCGTGCTCTACGGAGAAGGCTGGTACAGCAAGGAACCGAAAAAGGTATTGGTCATTCTGGCCAAAAGAAGAGAAAGTGTCTTGATCTTCAGACTCATCAATCAGATTGATCCAAAAGCCTTTGTGTCACAAAGTAATGTCGTGGGTGTATATGGAGAAGGATTTGATCAAATAAAAGTAAAATAAACCTATGGAAAAAAGAAAACTAGTATTCGCAACCAATAACAAGCATAAATTGGAAGAAATCCGAGCTATTCTGGGATCAAGAATCGATATTCTTTCTCTGGATGACATCGGTTGTCATGAAGATATTCCCGAAACAGCCGACACCCTGGAAGGAAATGCACAAATCAAGGCACAGTTCGTATATGATCACTATCATCTGGACTGTTTTGCCGATGATACGGGACTGGAAGTGGAAGCTCTGAATGGGGCACCTGGGGTATTTTCAGCCCGCTATGCCGGAGGTGAGGGACATGATTCAGAAGCCAACATGAAAAAACTCCTCTCTGAAATGCAAAACAAGACAAACCGTAATGCCCGTTTCAGAACAGTCATTGCCTTTATCGAACAGGGAGAAATCCGTCTCTTCGAAGGTATTGTCAAGGGATGCATCACCGAAGAAAAACAGGGAGACAGCGGATTCGGCTATGATCCGATTTTCCGTCCGGACGGCTTTTCAGAAACATTTGCAGAAATGGGTAATGAAGCAAAAAACCAGATTAGTCATCGCGCCAACGCCGTAAAAAAACTTTGTGAATACCTAGCTCAATAAAATAAAACCACATTCATTATGAACAGAATATTATTCCATATCTTTTTGATTATCGGATGTCTGCATGTATCCTTGGCAACAGCACAAAGAATGTACCAATGGGAAATCTATCCCTCATATCATAACTCTTTGAAAAATGTAGCCGGGAATGAAAAGATCTATTCTCTTTGTAATAATAATCTGTTGTCTTACCAACCGAATAATCAGGAACTTTATCTTTACGATAAAACGAATCTGCTGAATGAATCGAATATAGCATTCATTCAGTACAACAATTCTGTTCAGAAACTGCTTATTATTTATTCAGACGGAAATATTGATCTGCTCAGAAAAAATGAAACTGTCATCAATATACCTCAATATAAAAATACGAATATAAGCAATAAAGATATCCATGGAGTAAATATTTCCGGCAAATATGCTTTACTCTCTACAGCTTTTGGCCTAGTCGTACTGGATATGGATAAAGAAGTTATTGTTAATACCTATACTCTGGAACGAGAAACGTACGCTGCTGTTATTTACGAAAATAAATTATATGCAGCTACCACAAACGGTGTATATACAGGAGATATGGCACTTAACCTTCTGGATAAGAAAAACTGGAACTACTTCAGTCCATTAGTCTTTACAGAAATGACAGTCTTTGACAACTGTGTGTTCGGAAACAATCATGATGAATTTCTATATAAACTATCTAAAGCTGAAAATCAGTTTCTCAAAATAGAAGAAAGAAACTTTCATATCCTGAATACTTATGGAAACCAAATGATTGCTGCCAGTAATGATAAAATCTGCTTATTCACAAAAGCAGACGAATATACCATAATCTATCAAAATAATAATTTTCAAGATTTAAGCTATAGTAACGGTATATTTTGGGCCAGTAAAGGATATGAAGGTCTGCAACCATACAAAAAGAATGCCAACAATCAGCTGGAGGCTATAGGGGAAGCCATCATTCCCAATAGTCCGATCAGAGACTGCTTCAATTATCTTAGCTATACAAGCGGAAATCGCTTATTAGTAGTAGGAGGAAGCCTAAATTACAGCGGAGTTGTCGATGATGGTACCGTCATGTATTACGAAAATGGAAAATGGACCAATTTTCAGGATGGAAATGATATAGTCGAAGCTACACAAGTTCCATATACCAATACGGTCAATATAACACAGGATCCACAAGATCCTAATCATCATTTTGTAACCAGTGCCCGTACAGGACTCTATGAATTTCAAGATGGAAAACTTTTAAGACATTATTCCTGTGACAACAGTCGCCTGAACAGTATCCGTCCGGACGACGAAGAAAAGAAAAGACGATATGTCAGTACTTCTGGCGCTGTTTATGATCAGGATCACAATCTTTGGTTGATCAATAATGAAGTGGACACCATCATCAATATAATAAAAGCTGACGGTACATGGACAAAGATTTACGATGAGAAGATCAAAGGATATCCAACCTGTGACTTTATCCATTTTGACAGAAAAGGAAGAGTATGGATCAATTCACGAAGATATTCTCCTGGAATATATATGCTCGATTATAATGGTACTATAGATAATACTTCTGACGACCAGTCTATCTTAAGAAGTACAATTACCAATCAGGACGGAATATCTTATTCACCATACTACTTCTATTGTATGACAGAAGATCATAATGGCGAAATATGGATAGGTACAGATATAGGTTTGTTCGTCATCTCTGATCCGGATCAGTTTGCCAATACCAATTTTCATTATACACAAATCAAGGTACCCAGAAACGACGGTACCAATTATGCTGATTACCTACTGAACAATACTACCATAACCTGTATCGCAGTAGATGGCGCAAACAGAAAGTGGATTGGTACGACTAGCGGTGTCTATCTGGTAAGCGCAGATGGTCTGGAAACCATATATCATTTCACCACAGACAACTCTCCGTTGATTTCCAACAACATCAACTACATCGCCATAGATCCAAAGTCCGGACAGGTAATGATTGCCACGGATAAAGGTCTGATAGCTTATAACAACGATGCCGCAGATCCAGAAGAAACTTTGGAGAAAAGCAATGTACTGGCTTATCCAAATCCGGTTAAACCAGAATATAACGGATATATCACCATCAAAGGCCTAACAAAAAATTGTAGTGTAAAAATTACTTCGCCTAATGGTCAACTCATAACTTCCGGTACTTCTAACGGAAGCATATTTACCTGGAACGGAAGGGACAAACAAGGAAAACGGGTTGCCAGTGGAGTATATAGTGTCATGGCTACAGATGAAGAAGGTAAAGAAAGTGTAGTAACCAAAATTATAATGATTCGCTAAATAATGAACAGAAATCTTGTCATGCCCCGGAAAAACGGAGTTACTTCTCTAAGATACATCTTTGCATATGTATTGATTATCTTTCATTACAATGTTCTTTCGGGGCATGATGTTTTTTGGCTGCTGCAAGGAGAGTTTAGCGTTAAAGCATTTTTTATTCTGACCGGATTTCTCACGTTTTACAGCTATTTCAAACGTCCCGGAACTAAAGAATTTGCCAAACGTCGTTTCAAACGTCTGGTTCCTTCTTATGCCTTTGTCATTATGCTGTCCTTTTTAGCCTGTTCTCTGATCAGCGAATATTCTTTTTCTGAATATTTCAGTTCTCCGCAGAGTTTCAAGTATCTGATATCCAATTTACTGTTTCTCAACTTCCTGTGCCCGGACCTTCCGGGAGTCTTTACAAATAACCTGTCTCCTGCAGTAAACGGTTCACTATGGACCATGAAAGTTGATATCATGTTCTATGTAACAGTACCTCTGCTTTATTATTTGTTCCGTAAATATCCCAAACGTTGGGTTTTGCTTGCTATTCTTGCTATCACTATTCTTTATAATGAAATATTTGAATACCTGTACATCCATTCTGGAAATTCTCTGTATCTGGTACTGAAAAGACAAATCGGAGGACAATATATTTATTTTCTGGTCGGCATGTGCATTTACTTCTATTATCAGCAAATACACAGTCAAAGAAGATGGCTTCTTCCCATATCCGTAATTATCTTTCTCGTGGGCTCTTATTATCATTCGTGGGAATATGTTACCGCATTCTGCTATGCTGTAATTATTATGGAGTTGTCACTCAATACAAAGATATTAAGCCGTTTCAGTGAGGTTCCCAATATCACTTATGGACTATACCTCTTTCATTTCCCTGTGATACAGACTTTATTACATTTTAAGGTGAACGAATGGAGCCATACCGGATGTTGCATGCTTACTTTGGCTATCGTTACTCTTTTATCAATTATGAGTTATCAGTTAATAGAAAAAAGAATCAGATAATATATGATGGATATTATTATTCTGGACAAGCAGGAAATCACCCGTGAAGGATTAAAAAGCATCCTGAAGCAATATGTTGAACCATCCTGCATCCACACTCCCATAGAAGACCAACAACTGATCCAGGAACTGATTCTTTATCCGGAAGCTGTCACTTTCCTGGACTACACCCTGATGAACTTCACTGCCGAGCAGCTCTTGGTATTAAACCAACGCTTTCCCAAAGCACACTTTGCGCTTTTCTGTGACAATCTAAGCAAAGAATTTGTACGGCGGATGTTGCTTACCAGTAAACAGTTCCACATTCTTCTCAAGGATTCTACCACCGAAGAAGTGCGCCAGGCTTATACGGAAATCAGTAAAGGAAGGCAGTTTGCCAGTACCAAGTTGTTGACCTGGATAGAAGCCACGGAAAAAACCGAGAAGCCACCATTGACAGCCACAGAAAAAGAAATTCTGAAAGCCATGTCATTGGGAAAAACTACCAAAGAAATTGCCGCCGAGCGCTATTCCAGTGTCTATACCGTCATGACACACCGCAAAAACATTTTCCGCAAGCTGGAAGTAAACAACGCCCAGGAAGCTATCCGTTATGCTGTACAGGCCGGAATTGTGGATGTGATGGAATATTATATCTGATCGTTTTTATTTGATTATATCCCAAAGAAAAGCCGCTTTAGGACAGATCCGATATCGGACATCTGCCTAAAGCGGCTTTTTGCACCTTAAAGATTAAGGTATATCAGTAAAGTGGAAGTATGCTTCAAAGTAATCGGGTCAGATCTGTTCAAAAGCCTGCTCCAAATCGGCTATCAGATCATCAATATGTTCTGTACCGATAGAAAGACGGATGGTTCCCGAAGTGATATGCTGTTCAGCCAGTTCCTCCGGCGTCAGCTGCGAATGGGTTGTCGTTTCCGGATGAATCACCAGCGATTTTACATCGGCCACATTGGCCAGCAATGAGAATATCTGCAACGAATCGATAAAGCGATGCGCCTCAGCTGTTTCTCCCGCAATCTCAAAGGTAAAGATAGATCCGGCTCCTTTCGGGAAATAACGCTGGTAAAGCACATGATCAGGATGCGACGGCAACGAAGGATGATTTACAGTCTTTACCTTAGGATGCTGCTGCAGGAATGCAACGATTTTCAACGCATTTTCCACCTGACGCTCCACACGCAAGGACAATGTTTCCACACCTTGCAACAACAGGAAGGCGTTAAACGGACTGATAGCGGCACCGGTATCGCGCAGCAGAATGGCACGGATACGGGTGATATAGGCCAGTCCCGGAGCGGCATCTACGAAGCGTACTCCATGATAACTTGGATCCGGTTCGGTGAACTGCGGAAATTTTCCGGATGCTTTCCAGTCAAAACGACCGGAATCAACAATGATACCTCCCAAACTGGTACCATGACCACCGATAAACTTGGTAGCCGAATGCACCACAATGTCTGCTCCGTGTTCCAACGGACGGATCAGATAAGGAGTGCCAAAGGTATTGTCAACAACCAACGGAATTCCATATTTATGGGCCACAGCCGCTACAGCTTCCATGTCAATGATATTGGAGTTCGGATTACCTAAAGTCTCGATGAAGATCAGTTTTGTGTTCTCCTGAATGGCTTGGTCGAAATTATTGATATCCGACGGATCGACAAAAGTAGTGGTCACTCCCGACAAAGGCAGAGTATTGGCCAACAGATTATAAGTACCTCCATAAATGGTATTGGCCGAAACCACATGATCGCCAGCCAAAGCCAGATTCTGAATGGCATAGGCAATGGCTGCCGCCCCAGAAGCAACTGCCAGGGCCGCTGCACCGCCTTCCAAGGCTGCTACACGCTCTTCGAGCACGCTTTGGGTGGAATTGGTTAACCGGCCGTAGATATTGCCGGATTCGGTCAGATTAAAGCGGGCTGCCGCCGACGCGCAATTATCAAATACATACGAAGTGGTCTGATAAATAGGTACGGCACGCGCCCCAGTTGCCGGATCGGCCTGCTCCTGGCCCACATGGAGCTGAAGCGTTTCAAAATGCAGTTTTCTTCTTTCCATAAGCATTATCTTTTTTTGCAAAGGTAAGAAGAGATTTTCCCGACAACAATACCCTATATAAGGTATATTTTAGAAATCCAACTGATAGGCCAGCCGCTCCGTTCCGTTTGCCACACGGATTATCCCACAATATTGGAATCCGTTCTTTTCCAGAATATGCTGCATGGTCTTGTTGTCCTGATGGGTATCCACACGCAAAGAATGACAATGTTGACGACACCAATTCAGACAAAAATCGGCGGTACCCTTTACCTTACCATTGGAAGCGATACGATGCACAACATAATAAGGTGTATCCGAAAGCCATTCTCCTTCGATATGCGCATATGTGGGGTCCGGTCCCGGAATAAAACAGAATGTAGATACGACTTCACCATTTTCTTCGCACACATAGCACCACTCCTGTTCTATCTGCAGTAAAATCAGTTCGGCCGAAGGATATCCCTGAATCCATTGATTGGGATTTCCGTGAGTGACCATATACTGTTTGGCAATTTCAAAAAGTTCCATCAGAGTGTTCAAATCCTCCGGAGTTGCTTTTCTAACTTTCATAGATAGTATTCCTTTTAAATAGGTATATCATAAAAAAGGAGAGGGGTCAGCAACCCTTCTCCTTCATTGAATTATTATAATCCGAGTTTTTCGGAGATCTCCAACATCTTGTTTATCGGTTTGATAGCCTTCTCTGCAACAGCAGGATCCACCTCGATTTCAGGCCATTCATATTTCAATGTGTTATACAGCTTTTCAAGGGTAATCAGGCGCATGTAATTACATTCATTGCAGGCACAGTTACTGTCCGACGGAGGAGCCGGTATAAAGGTCTTTTCCGGACAAGATTTCTGCATCTCATGCAGGATACCGCTCTCTGTAGCCACAATATACTCTTTCGCGGGCTGTTCGATGGCATATTTCAGCAAAGCGGCTGTAGAACCTACTTTATCGGCCAGCTTGGCCACAGCTCCCTTACACTCCGGATGCACCAGGATTTTGGCTTCCGGATACTGTTTCTTCAGTTCGATGATCTTTTCTACAGAAAAGCGCTCATGCACATGGCAGGCACCGTCCCAAAGCAACATGTTCCGTCCCGTTACGGAATTGATATAACCACCCAGATTCTTGTCCGGACCGAAGATGATCGGTGTGTCCTCGCTAAAACTTTCTACAATCTGCTTGGCATTACTGGAAGTAACCACCACATCAGTCAGTGCCTTAGTGGCAGCCGTGGTGTTTACGTAAGAAATTACAGTATGCTCCGGATGAGCCTTGACAAATTCTTCAAAACGATCGGCCGGGCAGCTTTCTGCCAGAGAACAAGTGGCATTAAGATCCGGAACCAGCACTTTCTTGTCCGGACAGAGAATCTTATTGGTTTCGCCCATAAAATGCACACCACACATCACGATAATGTCTGCTGTGGTTTTAGCTGCCTTTTGGGCCAGTGCCAAGCTGTCGCCAACAAAGTCAGCCAAATCCTGTACGGCACCGTCAGTGTAATAGTGCGCCATAATCACAGCGTTCTTCTGTTGGCACAAATTTCGGATTTCCTGTTTCAGATCCAGCGCTGCATCCACCGGTTCATCTACATAACCTTTTTTCAACCAATCTTCTTTAATCATATTATTAATATATTTATTCTTTTATTTTTTAGAAAAACCTTATGATAATATGTATTGCCTGTTGAAAGTGTTCAGAAAAAAAAGTCTGATTATTTGCTTTTTACGTTATAATCTACAGAGAATAAGTAATAAACATTTTATCGACAATTTAATTTTTTGCTTAGTCTTTGATTCTTATGGCTATATCTGACACTTTTTATGTGTTTTCAACTATCTGTTGATAAAGTGCAAAGTTAAAAACTTTAATAGAAAAAAGAGGTAAAAATCAGATGAAAATCTCGTTCAAACTCTGTTTTAAGTTTTTGATAACTAATTTGTCCATATCCGGAGAAAATATATTAACCAACTGATTCTTAGGATGCAAATTTATTTTTTAATTTGTATCGTTTATTTATAAACGGGTTTTAAACAGGTTTTAACCCCGTTATTATTATCTTTGTGAACAATTTATTGATAACTGTCATGAGAAAGCTAAAAATTACGGAGCTGAACCGTGTTTCCAAGGAAGAATTCAAGAATATCGACAAGCTTCCGTTGGTCGTGGTGCTCGATGAGGTGCGAAGTTTATATAATGTAGGATCGGTATTCCGTTCTTCTGATGCCTTTGCCGTTTCGGCTGTTTATCTGTGCGGCATCACGGCGGTACCACCTAATGCGGAGATTCATAAAACGGCTCTGGGAGCCGAGGATTCGGTAGACTGGAAGTATTTCAAGCGTACGCAAGACGCTGTAAATGAACTGAAAGCGGATGGATACGAGGTGCTTGCCATCGAACAGGTGGAACACAGCACTATGTTGCAGCATATGACTCTGGATCCTCAGAAGAAATATGCCATTATTTTGGGAAATGAGGTGAAAGGAGTGCAGCAGGAGGTTGTGGATATGTGCGACGGCTGCATCGAGATCCCTCAGTTCGGAACCAAGCATTCATTGAATGTATCCGTTACCGCCGGCATTCTTATCTGGGAATTTGCACGACTGCTCAAACTCGGTTGATAACTGTTGATAAGTAACGGACTGACAAAATTATCTTGCTTTTAAAAGACTATTTATCAGATGATTATAATAATGAAAAACATTGTTGATATCTGTTGATAACTCCGATTGATAATTTTGTTTGTTACTGCGCGATGCTTGGAAACCCTTGATTCAGAATTTTCTTCAAAAGCTATAAAAGAATCATTTGGCAACGAAAATACGTTTCAGGCTTTTGCTGATGATTTTGAAAATGGATATTCTGGAGGTTGATTTTCTATAAATATGCGTATAAATATTCTATGTATACCTGAATTATGCGGTTTTTATTCGGAAATGCTGCTGATAGTTTGAAAAGACATCAAGAGTTTTCTGAAGATTGATGACGATGAAAAAACAATGATCCCTATCTTTTGAACCAGTTATCAACAATATCTGTTCATAAAGATGGGGATCATTGTTTTTTATGCTGCGTTTTACTTCAAATATTTCTACTTGTTCTTTTTTTTAGTTGTACTTTTTGCTGATGAAATTATTGTGTTTCAGATTATTATATATGTTTAGACTATTTGAGACTGAAGTCTTTGTGAGATATTCGTTTGTCTGTGTATAGTTTAAAGTCTAAACGTCTGTTTTTTACAAAGTGTCAAAAAGCTGCGGTCTGCCTGTGCTTTCAGACACGGACAAATCAGATGGAACCGGATTCAACCAGTTTCACCACACGTTCCACCATGCGGTCATCATATTCCGGATCGTACTCTTTCTTCAGACTAGCACCAAAAAGCCAGGCAAAACTCTGATAGAATCCGGCTTTAAAACTTCCGAAGAATGCCTGTACAATATGGAAAGAGGACTGATTACATTCACGGTCAATCAGTTTGATCAGCAACTTGCCCTGGGCATAAGTCAGTTTCTTCATTACCGGAGTATATTCGGCTTTAAGATCCTTTTCCACTTTTTTCATGTAAGCGTCTCGTTGCTTTTTGGTTGGCAGTTTTTCCAACTGTTCATAAGTTTCCAGGATTTTCCGGTTCACCAGTTTGGCATAGGGAAGAGTGCGCTTGACATTTCGTACCAGTTTGTTGTAACGGGCCAGTTCTCTTTTGTTTTTGAATTTCAACGGAGGATATACAGGAAGTTCCGGCATGACAATAACTTCGATGGAATCACCCTTATAGAATTCTTTTTTTACTTTTTTATAGAAAACCACACGAAGCTGCAACTCGGGAGCATCTCCCAAGTCGTCTACATCTTCGTATTGGGCATGGGCCGGAAGCGAAGACATCACCATCCATATCAGTGGAACATACCATTTCATAATATCGGTGCAAATTTATAAATTTAATTGTTTGGTAGGCACATGTTTTTGTGAATATCTTCTGTGATTTAAACTTTAAAGACATTTGTTTATATGAATCAGCAGAATCAACAGTTTTCAAACTATCAACAGGTGTTGTTGAAAAAGTTTGTACTTATTTGTTTTTCAATGATATATCTTGTTGATAACTTGTGCGCACAAGAACTTTCCTGGGATTATTATTTGGAAAAACTAGGGCAGGAAGACTTTTATGAACAGGCCATATCTGAAGAAGAAATGTATGATCTTTATACCATACGCGAGCATCCCTTTAATATTAATGCGGTAACCAAAAATGATCTGGAGCGGCTTGTTTTTCTGGAATCGGTCCAAATAGAAGATATTTTGGCTTATCTGTATCAGTATGGGCCTATGAAATCCTTGGGTGAATTACTGTTTATCGAGAGTTTGGACTATGATACCCGTGAATTTCTCAAGTTCTTTTTTTATGTTGATGATAACCCTGTTGAAAAGTCATCATTTACGTTGAAAAACTTGTTGAAAGAAGGAAGATATTCGTTCACAACTCGTTTGGATATTCCTCTTTATCAAAGAGATGGATATAAAAATTATTCGGATAGCGTTCTGTTGAAAACTCCTGATAAAAAGTATCTGGGAAATGCCCTTTATCACTACGTCAGACTGCAGTATGATTACCGTAACCGTCTGTATTGGGGACTGACAGCAGTGAAAGATGCCGGAGAACCCTTTGCCAACAATCTGAACAAGGGATATGATTCATACAGTTTTCATCTGCTGTTGAAAAACTGGGCATTTTTTGAAACCTTAGCTGTTGGAGATTATCGGGTGCGTACGGGAGAAGGATTGGTTTTCGGTTCCGGTTTTTCCATGGGCAAGGAATTTGATATTACGATGAACCGACAGATTATCAACAAGCATACTTCTACGGATGAATATTACTTTATGCGTGGGGCGGCGGCTACAATGAAATGGGGAGATCTGTGTTTTTCTCCTATTGTATCCTTCCGGAAGACGGATGCCTCGCTCGATGATAATGGTAGGATTGAAACCTTGAAAACAGATGGTTATCACCGTACGTGGACGGAATATTTCCGTAAAAGAAATGTTTTCAACGGTCTGTATGGAGCGCATCTTTCTTATAACCGTCCTCATTACAAAGCGGGAATGACGGGGTATTATCAGCATTGGGACCATGAGTTTTCAACAGGTACCCAACTTTATAAACACTATGCCCCTAAAGGAAGAACCTTTTGGGGGCTTTCTACCGATTATGGGGTTGCTTTTGGGGATTGGGCTTTCTCGGGAGAATCGGCACATAGCGGACTTTATCACGGTTGGGCCACGGTAAACAAGCTTCTTTACCGTCCTTTGCCGGATTTGAAACTGTTTGCCCTGTATCGCTTGTATTCCTATCGGTATTATGCCCAGTATGCCTCTGCTTTCTCCGAAGGAAGCAAAACACAGAACGAAAGCGGTTTTTATTTGGGTACGGAATATCAGCCCTGGCGGTTTGTCCAATTGAAAGCGGCATTTGATTATTACTATTTCCCATGGCCAAAGTATGGATTGGATCATAGCAGTGACGGATACCAGATCCGTCTGCAGAGTGACATCAGGCAAAACGACCGGATGCGTTATTCGGCAACATATTCTTTCAAGAAGAAAGAGAAGTTCAATGTGTTTCATTATACACACCGTTTGCGTCTGAAATACATATATCAGCCCGATGAACGTATGGCGCTGCAAACCGAATGTTCGGGAGTGAGAGCCAATAAAGCCGGCGGGAAACGGAAATATGGCGCGTTGGTCGGTGAATCATTTTCGTGGGTTATCAACAGATTGTTGAAAACTATGTTGACTTGTGCCTATATCCATGCCGATGGCAGTTTGTGCAGTCTGTCGCTTTATGAACCCGGCTTGTTGTATTCCTTCTCTTTCAACAACTATTATGATCCGGTGTTGCGCCTTTCGGGGATGCTTCGTCTGGATTTAGGGTCACGTTATTTTCTGTTGTGCAAATACGGCATGAGCCGTTATTTTGGAGTGTCTGAAATATCTTCGGGCCGTCAGCGGATTTCCGGTTCCCTCAAGCAGGACCTTTATTTGCAGTTGCGCGTCAAAATCTAAATTAATAAGAGTATTCATCTGCAAGAAGAAAATAAATCATTAATTTTGCGAGATTGATTAACAAAACAAGGATTGCTATGTCTACAATTATTTACCCTTCACCGGTGTTCGGGCCGGTTCACAGCCGCAGGCTGGGGGTTTCTTTAGGTATAAATCTGTTGCCCGAAGATGGAAAATTCTGCACTTTCGACTGTGTTTATTGTGAGTGTGGCTTTAATAAGGACCATAGGCCTCACCGTCCGCTTCCCACTCGTGAGGAAGTATGTGCTGTGCTTGAGGAGCGCTTGAAAGATATGCATGAAAACGGTCCGCACCCCGATGTATTGACTTTTGCCGGCAACGGAGAGCCTACTTTGCATCCGGAGTTTGCCGGAATCATAGATGACGTGGTGCGTCTGCGCAACCATTATTTTCCGGAAGCGAAGATCAGTGTGTTGAGTAATGCCACACAAGTGTTGAAACCCGAAGTTTTCAACGCCCTGTTGAAAGTGGATAATAATATCCAGAAGCTCGACACGGTGAATATGTCTTATATCGAACTTGTGGATCGTCCTACCGGGCATTATGACGTACAGCAGATTATCGACCAGCTGAAAGCCTTCTCCGGTCATGTGATAATCCAGACCATGTTTATGACGGGCAGTACGCAGGGACATTCAGTGGATAATACCACTCCGGAATTTGTGGAGCCTTGGTTGGAAGCAGTTAAGGAAATCAATCCACGGCAAGTGATGATTTATACCATTGACCGTGAGACTCCGGATCATGACCTCCGCAAGGCCGGAAAGGAAGTGCTCGACCGTATCGGACAACAGGTGCGTGAGGCGGGCTTCGAAGTTTCCGTATCTTATTGATATCGTGATTTCCTTATAAGAATATAAAGAAGAAAAAAACTATTCTATGAAATCGAAGATTTTTGGAATTCTTATTCTGATGGAAGCGGTCTTTATGCTGCTTTCTTCGGGAGTGTCTTTATTTTATAAGCATCGTTGTGGCGATCAGGATCTGGAAGCATTGTTGTATTCCACATTGATTACTTTTGTGATCGGAGCCGGACTTTTTCTGATCGGAAGGCGAAGTCCGAAAACCAAACTGACGCGTAAGGACAGTTTCTTGATCGTGGCTCTGGTATGGGTGATTTTCTCGTTTCTGGGTATGTTGCCCTTCCTGTTTTATGGAACGACCACAACTATAGAAGATGCTTTCTTTGAAACGATGTCCGGTTTTACCACTACGGGAGCTTCGGTGCTGAATAATATCAATGATCAGCCGCATGGTATTCTTTTTTGGCGAAGCATCATACAGTGGTTGGGAGGTTTGGGTATCGTGGTTTTTTCGTTTGCTCTGATTCCTGTGTATGAGTTGAAGAATACGCAGATCTTTTCTGCCGAGGTTACAGGATTGGATGTAGATAAACTCCGGCCCAAAATTGGAGATACGGCCCGCAGGCTGCTTGTGATTTATATGCTCATTACAGCTTTGTGTACGTTCTGTTATTGGATTGGTCCCATGAATTTCTTTGATGCGATTTGCCATGCCATGACTACCATAGCCACGGGTGGATATGGTACGCATCAGAACAATTTGGCCTATTTCAACTCTCCTTACATAGAGTATATGTGCAGTTTCTTTATGTTTATTGCGGGAGTGAACTTTTCACTTTACTATTACTTGAGTATCGGAAAGAGAAAGGTGTTCTATCGTAATGAAGAGTTACGCTGGTACACATGCTTCACTTTGGCTGCTGTGGCTGTGTTTGCTGGACTGTTCTATTACACCCGCTATCAGATGTCCACCACACCCGAGCAGTTGGCTTCGCTTCCCGAAGGTTTTGAGGACACGTTCCGTACTTCGCTCTTTCAGGTGACTTCCCTGCTTACTTCCACCGGATTCCAGGCAGCGAACTTTGATTATGTGGCTTGGGGGCAGGTATTTTGGATGCCTACACTCATCATTCTCTTCATTGGAGCCTGTGCCGGATCGACAAGTGGTGGATTTAAGGTTATCCGCATGCTGGTGTGTCTTAAAGATGCCAAGAATGAATTCAAGCAACAATTGCATCCCCGTGCCGTGATTCCGGTGCGTCTTTCCGGCTACGTGCTTCCGGAAAATAAGGTGCTTCGTGCGTTGGCTTTCCTGTTTCTTTATCTGGTTATCATTGTGATCGGAACTTGCTTGCTCACGATGATGGGACTGGATATGGATTCGGCTCTCGGTTCGTGCATCACGAGTCTGAGTAATGCCGGTCCGGGATTGGGATCAACAGGTCCGGCTTCGAACTTTTCTGCTGTGCCGGCTTTCGGAAAATGGTTACTGAGTTTCCTGATGCTGGTCGGTCGTTTGGAGATCTTTACAGTGCTGTTCCTCTTTATGCCAGACTTCTGGCGTGAGAAAGCCTGATAAGGAAACGAATGGAGATACAAGCAGACAGCTAAACAAAAACAGAATAAAAACGGAATCGGGTCATCATTCACTTTTTTGAATGGTGACCCGATTCCGTTTTTATATAGCGATATAAGTTCGTTTCTTTTCGGATAAAATTTCAGAATCCTCAAGAAGCTTCCTGAAGATAAGCCTGCTGTTGCCGGTATCTTCTGCGTGCCAGTTTATGATGCACTAAGATAAAGGCCGGAATGAGGAATACATCGGCTGCCAGCCATGCCGAAGGATCGCCGTAGCACACTCCGGTATAGCCCAACATCGGCACTAAGAAAAGACTCACGGCTACACGGTCTACCATCTCAAATACGCCGGAAAGCATGGCCAGACGGCTGAATCCCAATCCCTGAATACTGTATCGCAGAATGCAGAGCAATCCGAGCGGAATATAATATGTGCTGGATATTCTCAAAAACTGAGAAGCCTTGTTGATAATTTCGGTCTCTTCGGGAGAGACAAACATCAGCAGCAGAGTTTTGTCTGAGGTGTATAAAATCACCAGACATACCAGACAGTAGGCGATAATCATGGAGAAACTGGCCCGCACGCCCCAGTTGATTCGTTTCAGTTGTCCGGCTCCCAGATTCTGTCCGCAATAGGTAGCCATGGCAATACCCATATTCTCCAACGGACAGATAAAGAACATTTTGATGCGCACGGCCGCAGTAAAGGCTGCCACACAAGTGGTGCCCAGCGCATTGTTCGCGCTTTGCAGCATGATGCTTCCGATGGCGGTGATGGAAACCTGCAGGCCCATAGGAAGGCCCATTGCCAACAGTCCTTTGGCATAGTGCCAGTCATACCGTTTGTCCTCGGCATCCATTTTCAGGAGCGGAAACTTGCGGAACATATAGATGAAGCACAGTATGGCGGATACGGCTTGGGAGAAGACGGTGGCGATAGAGGCACCCATTACACCCCAGTCGAGCACCAGAATGCAGAACAGATCCAACAGAATGTTCAGTATGGCTGCCAGAATCAGAAAGTTGAATGGGGTGCGGCTGTCGCCTAATGCCCGGATGATGCTTGAGAGCAGGTTGTAGAAGAACGTGAACGGGATGCCGATAAATGTTACCAACAGGTACAGATACGCGTCGCGGAAGATTTCATCAGGTGTCTGCATATGCTCCAGAATGGTGTGACACAGCAATGAAGTGACAATCATCAGAAAAACCGATATGCCTAATGCCAGCCACAGACTGTTGCTGATATAGCGCCGCATGCTTTTGTAGTCGCGCGCTCCGAAAGTCTGTGCCACGGGGATACCGAAGCCGCAGCAGCATCCCAGACAGAATCCGATGATGAGAAACACCACAGAGGTGCTGGCGCCCACGGCTGCCAATGAGTTAATGCCCAGATATTTTCCCACAATGGCTGCATCAATCAGACTATAGGTCTGTTGCAGGATGCTGCCTAAAATCAGCGGAAGGGCGAAATTGAAGATCAGTTTGAAGGGAGACCCTTCAGTCATTTCCTTTACCATAAAAAACTGTTATACCTTGAAAACAATATAAGAACCGAAAGACTATCCCGGTTCCTCCCGGATCCGGAATAGTCTTTCAGTTCATCTTATCTATATCATGTCTTGAAGTCGGGATAATTCATGCCGTTATCTCCTTTACTTCATGCATATTAAACTTTGTAATCGTGTTTTATTTCTGGTCGTAAGCGTGCTTCGGATAGTCGATGGTGTAGTGCAGTCCTCGACTTTCCTTCCGCTCGATGGCCTGGCGGGTAATGAGATAACCCACATTGATCATGTTGCGCAATTCGCAGATGTCCTTGGTGGCTTTTACCCGCTTGAAGAGTTCTTCGGTTTCTTCGTAGAGCAGGTCTAGACGGGTCCATGCACGCTTCAGACGCAGATCGCTGCGCACGATGCCCACATAGTTGCTCATAATCTGTCCCACTTCCTTCGTATCTTGGGCAATGAGCACCTTTTCTTCGTTACTCAATGTACCCTCGTCGTTCCATTCCGGAACCTGTTCGTTGAAGGTATATTTGTCGATGTTCTCCAGACTATGCTTGGCCGCCGCGTCGGCATAGACTACAGCTTCGATGAGTGAGTTGCTGGCCAGACGGTTACCGCCATGCAGACCGGTGCAGGAACATTCGCCCACGGCATACAGACGGTGAATGCTCGATTCGGCGTGCAGATCCACCTTGATTCCACCACACATATAGTGGGCGCACGGAACTACCGGAATATATTGCTTGGTGATGTCGATACCGATGCTGAGACACTTGGCGTAGATATTCGGGAAGTGTTTCTTGGTTTCTTCGGGATCCTTGTGGGTTACGTCCAGACAGACATGATCCAGACCGTGGATTTTCATTTCCTTATCGATGGCGCGCGCCACGATGTCGCGCGGAGCCAGACTGAGCCGCTTGTCATACTTCTGCATAAACTCCTCGCCGTTAGGCAGACGCAGAATACCTCCGTAACCACGCATGGCCTCGGTAATGAGGTAGGCCGGATGAGTTTCTCCCGGGTGGTACAGGGCGGTAGGGTGGAACTGTACAAACTCCATGCCCTCTACCGTACCTTTGGCACGGTAAACCATGGCGATACCGTCGCCTGTAGAGATATTCGGGTTGGTGGTTGTGGCGTAAACGGCTCCTGTTCCTCCGGTGGCAATCAGAGTCACTTTAGACAGGAAGGTGTCGATCTTCTGGGTGTCTGGATCAAGGATATATGCACCGTAGCACTCAATGTCCGGAGTACGGCGGGTTACCTCTACGCCCAGATGATGCTGCGTGATGATTTCTACGGCAAAATGGTTTTCCAGAATCGTGATGTTCGGTTCGTTGCGTACCGCCTCCATCAGGCCGCGCTGGATCTCAAAACCCGTGTCATCGGCATGGTGTAGGATGCGGAATTCGGAGTGTCCTCCCTCGCGGTGCAGGTCAAACTCGCCGTTTTCCTTCTTGTCGAAGTTCACGCCCCATTTCAGCAGGTCCTTGATACCCTGCGGGGCATTCTTCACGACCATTTCCACGGCCTTCGGGTCGCTGATGTAATCACCTGCGATCATGGTGTCCTGGATATGTTTCTGGAAATCGTCTACTTTCAGATTCGTTACCGAAGCGATTCCACCTTGCGCTTTGGCAGTATTGGCCTCGTCCAGTGTTGTTTTACATACTAAGGCTACTTTGCCTTTTCCGGAACGGGCCACTTTCAGGGCATAACTCATGCCGGCTACGCCCGAACCGATAATCAAGAAATCAAATTTGCGTATCATGTCTGTTAGCGTTTACGACTGCAAAGCTACAGAAAAACTCGCTTCGTTGTGCCGCCGGACTTCCGGTTTTTTGTAAAATCCTTTACCGGAGTTCCCAAAAGGGCAAACTTTGCGGTCTTAGTGCAGTCGGTTGATCCATTCCGCAATGTCCTGCATTACTTCCGGTGCGAGCGTTTCCTCTATCTGATAATATTCGGAAGAACGAAGAAAGGTTTGTGATTAAATATTTCTTCATCGTGGTTCTGGGAGCCGCTTCCCGGAATAAAAAGACCTTAATTCCGCAACACTTTGATTTAAATTAATTTATAAGTTCCTGAGCAACAA
>OKWR01000821.1_pt1 | contig 26411 bp, 16 predicted proteins | sample 1607101 | NCBI WGS metagenome assembly OKWR01 (sample SAMN04414076, study PRJEB24778) | human gut metagenome | material: faecal | host: Homo sapiens
CTTATTCTGGAAACTATTAACTTTCTTAATATCGGAGATTGATGCGTTTTCTCTGGTGTGTTCAGCGATTTGAATAATCTGGAAGATATTTCCTTGCAGCAGGCTTACAATAACTTATGCGGTATTACTGAGCAAGAATTACTGGAAAACTTTGAAGAAGGAATCCGTGTGTTGGGGCAACATAATGAGATGGCGTATGAAGAGACTTGTAAAAGCCTGCGGCAATGGTATGACGGTTATCATTTTTCCGGTCATGCAGACGGCCTTTACAATCCGTTCAGTCTGCTCAATGCCTTGAAAAGTCGGGAATTTGGAAGTTATTGGTTTGAAACGGGCACGCCGACTTTCTTAGTGGAACTGCTTTTGCGCAGTCATTATGATTTGCATCGTCTGACGGAAGAACTTGCTACCGCTGACTCTTTAAGCGGTATTGATACGATGGAGACGAATCCTGTGCCTATTCTATATCAGAGTGGTTATCTCACTATAAAAGGATACGACAAGCGTTTTCGTACATATACCTTGGGCTTCCCTAATCGGGAAGTGGAGGAAGGATTTATCAAGTTTCTCTTGCCTTTTTATTCGGCTACATCAAAAGCTGATTTGGCATTTGAAATTGTCAATTTTGTGCATGAGGTAGAAAATGGAAAAATTGATGCTTTTATGCGTCGTCTCCAGAGTTTCTTCTCTGATACGCCTTATGAGCTGGTGCGCGATTTGGAACTGCACTATCAGAATGTATTGTTCATCGTATTCAAATTGTTGGGCTTTTATACACAGGCAGAATATCACACTTCGGAAGGACGTATTGACCTTGTGGTGAAGACGGATAAATACATTTATGTGATGGAGTTTAAGTTAAATGGTACTGCAGAGGAAGCATTGAAGCAGATTAATGATAAGCATTATGCTTTGCCTTTTGCAACGGACACACGTAAACTTTATAAGCTTGGTGTCAATTTCAGTCCTGTTACACGGGGCATTGAGAAGTGGCTTGTAGAATCCTGATCCATCAATTTTAAGTGAAGAAAAAGAACCGGACTCCAATTAGTCCAGTTCTCTTTGACGGCAGAAGCATCCGCCGAATTTCTCGTCTACGTGTTCTACCGGCTGGCGGAAGATGCCGTAAACCGATGAGCCGGAGCCGCTCATGCTGGCATACACCGCACCCAGATCATACAACTCGTCTTTGATGGCTGCAATTTCCGGATATTTCAGGAACACGCTGTCTTCAAAATCATTCTTCATGTTGTCCTTCCACGTTTCTACCGGCTGGCAGGTGATGTCTTTCAACGAAATTCCTGGCCGACGGGGAGTGATGTGCGCGAAAGCGTCGCGCGTGGATACGAAGATGTCCGGTTTCACCAGCACCAGGTAATAGCCCGAAAGCGAAAGACGGACAGGTTCGAATATGTTACCGATGCCCGTGGCAAATACCGGCTGGTTGCGGATGAAGAAAGCACAATCGGCTCCTAAGCGGGCGGCGTAGTCTTCCATCTCCTCCAGACTCAGTGCCAGACGGAATTTCTCATTTAGCAACTTAATCATGAACGCGCAATCAGACGAACCGCCTCCCAGTCCGGCACCCGTGGGGATGTGCTTGAACAGGTGGATGTCAACGGGCGGTATATCATGATCCTTTTTCAGCAATTCGTAGGCTCTGACCACTAAGTTGTCTTCCGGCTTTCCTTCGATGGCCGTACCTTTCACGTGAAGCGTATAAGGAGCATCGTTATTTTCTCTTCGTGTCACTTCCAGTGCATCTTGCAGGTGGATGGGGTAGAAAATGGTTTCCAGGTTGTGGTAACCGTCGGGACGTTTTTCAATAATATTCAGGCCAAGGTTTATTTTGGCATTTGGAAATGTAATCATAAGGTCGTTTGTTTTTTCGTTTCTCAAATATAGCAGAAAGTTTCGAGAAAATCGGGATTCACGGAAAAAATCGTATCTTTGCCCCACTTAAACAAAAACAAAATGGCAGAACCGAGAAGAAATACACGTGTGGCAAAGACGGCTAAGGCCAAGCCGATGGATGAGTACGGCCACCTCCAGCCTCAGGCTCCCGAACTGGAAGAAGCTGTGCTGGGTGCGCTGATGATTGAGAAGGATGCGTATTCGCTGGTGAGCGAGATTCTTCGTCCGGAGTCGTTCTACGAACACCGGCACCAGCTGATTTATGCGGCCATTACTGACTTGGCTATTCAACAGAAACCGATTGACATCTTGACCGTGGCCGAGCAGTTGCGCTCGCGCGGTAACCTGGAAGAGGCGGGCGGACCGTTCTATATTACTCAGCTGAGTGGTAAGGTGGCCTCGTCGGCTCACATTGAGTACCATGCCCGCATCATTGCCCAGAAGTTTCTGGCACGTGAGCTGATTTCTTTTACGAGCAACATACAGACTAAGGCGTTCGATGAGACGCAGGACGTGGACGACCTGATGCAGGAAGCTGAAGGAAAGCTCTTCGAAATCTCTCAGCAGAACATGAAGAAGGACTACACGCAGATTAATCCGGTTATTCAGGAGGCCTATGAAATGCTTCAGAAGGCGGCGGCACGTACCGACGGTTTGAGCGGACTTTCGAGCGGATTCCATCAGCTGGACAAGATGACCTCCGGCTGGCAGAATTCCGACCTGATTATCATTGCGGCTCGTCCTGCCATGGGTAAGACGGCCTTTGTGCTTTCCATGGCCAAGAACATGGCGGTGAACAGCAAAGTGCCCGTGGCTTTGTTCTCGCTTGAAATGAGCAACGTACAGCTGGTAAACCGTCTGATCGTGAACGTCTGCGAAATTCCGGGTGAGAAAATCAAGAGCGGTCAGCTGGCGCCCTACGAGTGGGGACAGCTCGACTATAAGATAAAAGAACTTTACGACGCACCGCTTTACGTGGACGACACGCCTTCTTTGTCCGTGTTCGAATTGCGAACCAAGGCACGCCGTCTGGTACGTGAGCATGGGGTGAAAATTATCATCATCGACTACCTTCAGCTGATGAATGCCAGCGGTATGTCGTTCGGAAGCCGTCAGGAAGAGGTCAGCACCATTTCGCGTTCGTTGAAGGGATTGGCCAAGGAGCTGAACATCCCGATTATTGCATTGAGCCAGTTGAACCGTGGAGTAGAGAACCGTGAAGGTATCGACGGAAAACGTCCGCAATTGAGTGACCTTCGTGAATCGGGAGCCATCGAGCAGGATGCCGATATGGTGTGCTTCATCCACCGTCCGGAATACTATAAGATTTACACCGATGAAAAAGGTAACGACCTGCACGGTATGGCCGAAATCATTATCGCCAAGCATCGTAACGGTGCCGTGGGTGATGTGCTGCTTCGTTTCCGTGGCGAATATGCCCGTTTCCAGAACCCCGACGACGACATGATTGTGCCGATGCCGGGCGAAGAAAAGAAGGCTCCGGTGCTCCGTTCGAAGATGAACAACGGCGGCGGACAGGACTTTGTACCACCTCCACCCGCAGATATGCCTCCTATGCCCGACAATCCGTTTGGTGCGCCTGTGCCCGATGTACCATTCTGACGGTTTTTGGCTAAAAATATTTTTTGTCTTACCTCTTATATCCCAAATATGTATTAACTTTGCACATCATTGTTTGGGAAATTATAAAATACTATTACGATATGAATATTTCTTATAACTGGCTGAAAGAATACGTCGACTTCGACCTTACTCCGGACGAAGTGGCAGCCGCACTGACTTCCATCGGTCTGGAGACTGGGGGAGTGGAAGAAGTTCAAACTATCAAGGGAGGATTGGAAGGCCTGGTAGTAGGCGAAGTGCTGACCTGCGAGCCGCATCCCAATTCTGACCACATGCATATTACGACCGTTAACCTGGGACAGGGAGAACCTGTGCAGATTGTCTGTGGTGCTGCCAACGTGGCTGCCGGACAGAAGGTCATCGTAGCTACGCTGGGTACAAAATTGTATGATGGTGACGAATGCTTCACCATCAAGAAGTCAAAGCTCCGTGGCGTAGAATCAAACGGTATGATTTGTGCCGAAGATGAAATCGGCGTGGGTACAAGCCACGAAGGTATCATCGTGTTGCCTGCCGACGTGGTTCCGGGTACACTGGCCAAGGATTACTATAATGTGAAGAGCGAATACGTGCTTGAAGTGGATATTACTCCGAACCGTGCCGATGCCTGCTCACACTACGGTGTGGCACGCGACCTTTACGCATGGCTCATTCAGAACGGTCATAAAGCTACGCTGAAGCGTCCTTCGGTAGATGCATTCAAGGTAGACAATCATGACATGAATATCGACATCGTGGTGGAAAATACCGAAGCCTGCCCGCGTTATGCCGGAGTAGCCATCAAGGGAGTAACAGTGAAGGAAAGTCCTGAATGGTTGCAGAACAAGCTCCGTCTTATCGGTGTGCGTCCTATTAATAACATCGTCGATATCACCAACTACATCCTGCATGCCTATGGCCAGCCGATGCACTGCTTCGATGCCGACAAGATTAAGGGCGGCAAGATTGTGGTGAAGACTTGTGACGAAGGAACTCCGTTTGTTACACTGGATGAAGTGGAACGTAAATTGTCCGATAAGGACCTGATGATTTGCAACGCGGAAGAACCGATGTGTATCGCCGGTGTGTTCGGAGGTCTGGATTCTGGTACTACCGAGGCTACTACCGACGTGTTCCTGGAAAGTGCTTACTTCCATCCTACATGGGTGCGTAAGACTGCCCGCCGTCACGGATTGAGCACCGATTCTTCTTTCCGTTTCGAACGTGGTATCGACCCGAACATCACTATCTATGCCTTGAAGGAGGCCGCTCTGCTGGTGAAAGAACTGGCCGGAGGTGAAATTGCTTCTGACATCAAGGACAACTATCCGAATCCTATTGCTGATTTTGCGGTAGAACTCTCATATAATTATGTAAACTCGCTGATTGGCAAGGAAATTCCGGCAGAAACGGTGAAGAGCATCGTGACCAGTCTGGAAATGAAAATTGTGGAAGAAACGGCCGAAGGTCTTTCTTTGCAGATTCCTCCTTACCGTGTAGACGTGCAGCGTCCGTGCGACGTGGTAGAAGATATTCTTCGTATCTACGGATATAACAACGTGGAAATTCCTACTACCCTGAAATCAAGCCTGAGCGTGAAGGGAGAAGTGGACAAATCGGTGAAACTCCAGAACCTGGTAGGCGAACAGTTGGTAGGTTGCGGATTTAATGAAATCCTGAACAACTCTTTGACAGCAGCCGCTTATTACGACGGACTGGAAACTTACAAGCCGGAAAATCTGGTGCGTCTGATGAACCCGTTGAGTAACGACCTGAACGTGATGCGTGCTACTTTGCTTTTCGGTGGTCTGGAAAGCATTCAGCACAATGCCAACCGCAAGAATGCCGACTTGAAGTTCTTTGAATTCGGTAACTGCTATCATTTCCATGCCGAGAAGAAGAATCCGGAAAAAGTGTTGTCAGGCTATTCAGAAGAGTTGCACATGGGCTTGTGGATTACCGGAAAGCGTGTAAGCAACTCGTGGGCTCATGCCGACGAAAACGCTTCGGTTTACGAACTGAAGGCTTACGTGCTGAACATATTCCGCCGCCTGGGCGTGAACTTCGGCTCGCTGGTATTCGGCAACCTTTCAGACGATATCTACTCAGTAGCTATCTCCGTACACACCCGTGGTGGTAAATTGCTGGCTACCTTTGGTGTGGTTTGCAAGAAGATTCAGAAAGCGTTCGATATCGACAATGAAGTGTACTATGCCGACCTGAACTGGAAAGAACTGATGAAGGCCATCAAGGGCAACACGGTAAGCTACAAGGAAATCTCCAAGTTCCCGGCTGTAAAACGTGACTTGGCATTGCTGATTGATAAGAAGGTACAATTTGCCGAAATCGAAAAGATTGCTTACGAGACCGACAAGAAGTTGCTCAAGTCTGTAGAATTGTTTGACGTGTACGAAGGAAAGAACCTGGAAGCTGGCAAGAAGAGCTATGCTGTAAGCTTCATGCTTCAGGATGAAAACGCTACACTGAACGATAAACAGATTGATAAGTTCATGCAGAAGCTGATTGGCAACTTGCAGAATAAGCTTGGAGCTGTGCTTCGATAATAAGTAAATTCATTAAAAAATAAATTTAAAATATCATCCAATGGGAAGAGCATTTGAATATAGAAAAGCTACGAAGCTGAAAAGATGGGGTCACATGGCAAAGACCTTTACACGTTTGGGTAAACAAATTGCAATTGCGGTAAAGGCCGGCGGTCCGGAACCGGAAAACAACCCGACTCTGCGTTCGGTAATCGCTACTTGTAAGCGTGAAAACATGCCGAAGGATAACATCGAACGTGCCATCAAGAACGCAACGGGTAAAGACCAGAGCGATTACAAAGGTATGACTTACGAAGGATACGGTCCTCACGGAATCGCCGTATTCGTAGATACATTGACTGATAATACCACTCGTACCGTAGCCGATGTACGTTCTGTATTCAACAAGTTCGGAGGTAACTTGGGTACTACAGGTTCACTGGCCTTCTTGTTCGATCACAAGTGTGTGTTCACTTTTAAGAAGAAAGAAGGTATCGATATGGAAGAACTGATTCTGGACTTGATTGACTACAACGTAGAAGACGAATTCGATGAAGATCCGGAAGAAGGAACTATCACTATCTACGGTGATCCGAAGAGCTATGCGGCTATCCAGAAACATCTGGAAGAATGTGGCTTCGAAGATGTCGGTGGTGATTTCACTTACATCCCGAACGACCTGAAAGACGTGACTCCGGAACAGCGTGAAACTATCGACAAGATGGTAGAACGTCTGGAAGAGTTCGACGACGTACAGACCGTATATACTAACATGAAACCGGAAGAAGACGCTGAATAAGCTTTTTCTTGAAAGATAATGACGGAACGGAGTATCCGGCCGGAATAAACCGGCAAGCGGTGCTCCGTTCTCTTTTTATGTCTAACCCGAATAGAATGTGATGGCGATGAAATATAGTTATCGTACGATGGGAACATGCAGTTCTCAGATTGATTTTGAGGTAGAAGATGGCGTACTGAAAGATGTGCGTTTCATGGGTGGTTGCAACGGAAACCTGAAAGGAATTTCCGCTTTAGTAGAAGGAATGAAGGTGGATGAGGTGATTGCTCGTCTGGAAGGTATCCGTTGTGGAGGGAAACCGACCTCTTGTCCCGACCAGCTCTGCAAGGCTTTGCGGGAAACTATGGATTAACCTATGAAAAGTGGACTAAACAGCCTTACGGGGCTGTTTTTTCAACGGTTTTGAAATTGTTTGCAACAGTATTGAAAGAAGTGTCTTTCAGTGGCAGACTATCTTTGCGGAGAAAAGAATAGTATATGCCATGAAAAATAATTTGCAAAAGATTTTTGTAATCGTATGGGGGCTCTGTCTGAGTGTGATGAGTGTTTCCGGACACTCGGAGCAAAAGTGTATCCATGAGAATGTGCGGACAGTGCCTTACCCTCAGGAGAAAACTCCTTTATATATTAACCCTTCTGCTTTATTTGTTCCTTATTCTTTAAAGGGGGAAGATAAGCTTCAGTTTGCACTTTCTTCGGATGAAAGTTTTTCTGCGCATTCCACTTTTCTTTCTTCTCCTAAACCATGGTGTATGTATAATCCGCACCGTACACTTTCACCGGGTGTGTGGTTCTGGAAATATCGTCGGGTGAGTAGAGACGGTGTGTGTGCTGAGTGGAGTAAAGTATATCGTTTTGTGGTAGGTGAGGATGTTCCTCGTTTTGTGACTCCACCTTTTCAGACTTTTCTTTCGAATATTCCAGAATTGGGAAACCGGATTTATTGCTACTTGTCGGATAGTCTGGCTTCGGCAAGAAAGAATGTGTATGCGCATCCTGAATTTAATGATATGATAGCCCAGGCACGTATGGGACTGGCATTTAATCTGTCAACGGATACCGATCCTTATGGGAAGGTGAGTGAGATGGCAGAATTGAGTGTCAGACTGCACACGGCTTATCTGCTTTTGCAACGTCCTGTATATGCGAAGAAAATGGTACAATACGTTCGCTGGCTCCTGAAGGTACGTTTGGATGATAAACGACTTGAAAATGACTTCTTTGCCGGTGACTTAGCTTTTCTGCTGGCAAATACTTATGAGACTTGTTATACGTTTTTTACACCGAAAGAACGGGATGAGATACAACGCTTGGTGATGCAGGTGTTCCGTGTGTATCGTTCCCGTTTGTTCGGGCATGAAGAGAATCATGTGTTTGACAACCATTTCTGGCAGTTCCCGGTACGGAAATTCATGCAAGCCGCTTTGGTATTTTATGACAAAGAGCCCCTGGCTATGGAATATTTGGAATATCTGTATGAGGTCTGGACAAGTAAGGCACCGGCCTCCGGTTTCAACAGAGATGGAAACTGGCACAATGGAACCAGCTACTTTAGTGCCAATGCGGTGACTCTGTATTACATGGCTTCCTTGTGTTCTTATCTGACAAAGACCGATTTTATGAGTTACCCTTGGTACCTGAATGCAGGGAAGGGATTGGTGTATAGCTGGCCTCCACGCTCCATGTCTGCCGGATTTGGCGATGGGCATGAAAAGACCAACGACCAGCCTTTGCGCATACGGAGTGGATTTGCTGATTTCCTGGCCCGCGAAAAACAAGATGCTTATGCGGCATGGTATTCTTCCATTAATCAGAAATATGAAACTGATTACGAGTTCCGTCTTTATCGTATGGTGAGTGGAAAGTGCCGTCCGGCATCTTCTTCTTTGCCGGCAAATGCCCCTAAAGCCGTTTGGTTTCAGGATACCGGTGAAGTGATAGCCATAGACTCTTTGGCCGATTGTACTCGCGGCATGTATCTGAGTTTCCGTTCCAGTCCGTTTGGTTCTGGAAGTCACACTCATTCTAACCAGAACGCCTTTAACTTGCATTATAACGGAGTACCGGTTTATCGTTCGAGCGGTTATTACTTGAACTTTAGTGATAGGCATAATATCTTGTCTTATCGGCATACTTGTGCTCATAATACGCTGCTTGTGGATGGTATCGGACAGGGATTTACCACAAAAGCCTACGGAAACGTGACTCGGATGCTTCACGGAGAACATATTACTTATTGTCTGGGAGATGCTTCTCATGCTTATGGTGGGGTAAGTGAATATCCTATGTGGCAGAAAAATTTTGAGGCTGCAGGATTGGAACAGACTCCGGAATATGGCTTTGGAAAAACTCCTCTGACCAAATATCTCCGTCATATTCTGGTTTTGCGTCCAGGAATTGTGGTAATCTATGATGAGATGGAAGCCAGTCGGCAAGTCCGGTGGGAGTGGCTTCTCCATAGTCCGGTTCGCTTTCAGATAGATGCTTCTTCGAATACCCTGGTGAGTCCTCATCCGGAAGGAGGTTTTGTATCCACGGCCCGCTTGTTTGCTACGGAAGCTTGTGAAGTATCCCAATGTAATGAGTTTCAGGCTGCTCCTAATCCAGATTTGGCCATTCGGGGAGAAACACTGGAAAATTACTGGCATTTAACGGCTTCTTTTAGTCCCCGTAAAGCCAATCGTCTGCTGACGGTAATCACCTTAGATGAAGAAAGTGGCAAAAATCATGTCGTTTCTGGAGGAAAAGATGGAAAGCTGACGGTAGATGGCTGGCGTATATCTGCAGAACTGGATGTCCGGAAATCCGCTGCATTGACGGTGGAGAACACCTCAACCGGGGTAGTATTTAGCTACGGTGACAAAGATTGCCTCATAGAGGGAGAGACTTATCATCGTAAAGCGAAGGGTACCACGGTGTTGTATGACAGAATCAATGGGGTATGGAAGTGTGAAGAAGTGACAGACCGTCCGGCATTGCCGACTACGTGTGCTGAAGAATAATAATTTAGAATAGATACATAATATCATGAGAACAACGACATTTTTATCATTTGTATTGGCGGGTGTGGTTTTTACTTCGTGTCAACCTTCTACGAAGAAAGAAGCATGGATAGAAAAAGCACTCGATGTAGCCTCTTACCAGCTGAATCTGACAGCGGAAGAAATGAAAGATTCTGTCAAAATGCCCCGCTCTTTGTGGACAGGTTATACAGTCGATTTTCTGGAAGAACAGCTGGAACGCGAATCTGCTACTTTTGCCGATTCCTTATGGCCTAATCCGGCAAAAGAGAAGCTGGGAACGCTTCGTAGTTGTGACATATACGACTGGACAAGCGGTTTCTTTCCCGGCAGCCTTTGGTATGCTTATGAACTTACTGGGAATGAACGCTTGAAGGAAGAAGCCGTCCGTTATACCAACCGGCTTTATCCAGTCCGTAAATACAGAGACAATCATGACATAGGTTTTATGATGAATTGCAGTTACGGAAATGCTTTACGATTGGCTCCGAATGATTCTATCATATCCGTATTGTCAGAAACCGCCGATAATCTGTGTTCACGTTTTAATGTACAGATTGGCTGTATTCGTTCCTGGGATTTCGGTACATGGAATTATCCCGTCATCATTGACAACATGATGAATCTGGATTTGCTTTTTCATGTCAGCAAGCTAACCGGTGATATGCGTTATCGTCAGGTGGCCATACAGCATGCTCGTACGACAATGAAACATCATTTTCGTCCGGATTATACTTCCTATCATGTGGTGAGTTATAATGCTGACGGTACGGTGGAAAAGCGTCAGACACATCAGGGAAAAAACGATGAATCTGCCTGGGCCAGAGGACAGGGATGGGCAGTGTATGGTTATACCGCCTGTTTCCGTGAAACGGGAGATACTTTATTCTTGCAAGAAGCAGTACATGTGGCCGATATGATTAGAAAACGCAATACAGCTCCCGACCTGATTTGTTATTGGGATTTTGATGCACCGGTGAAAGCAGATACTCCTCGTGATGCTTCGGCTGCTGCCGTGATAGCCTCGGCTTTCCTGGAGCTTAGTACGTTCGTACCCAATGGTGAAGTTTATTTTAATTACGCTGAAACTATATTGAAGAATCTTTCTAGTCCGGCTTATCTGGCCCAAAAAGGAACAAACGGAGGTTTTATACTGATGCATTCCGTAGGCTCTCTTCCACACGGTTCGGAAATAGATACTCCGTTGAATTATGCAGATTATTATTATCTGGAGGCCCTGAAACGCTATCTGGACTTAAAAAATAAACCTTTTTGAAAGAAGATAAAACGGATTTAAAACCGATATTGGGGTAAACAACCTACTTTTGTGGTGATGATAATAACTGAAATTTAAGTATTATGAGAAATATAAGAATAGTTGTTAGTTTTCTTTTGCTTTGTCTGGGACATGCTATGCTTCTCGCGCAAACATTGACCATTACAGGAAAGGTAGTGGATGAAGAAGGCCTGGAGGTTATCGGTGCCAATATTCGTGTGAAGGGCAACGCCTCGGTAGGTACGATTACCGGTTTGGATGGCGCCTACTCCATTCGTGCGGAAGCAAAAGATGTGTTGCAATTCTCTTTTATCGGCATGGCGACGCAGAATGTACCGGTCAAAGGAAGGACGAAGATTGATGTGCAGTTAAAGCAGGATAACAAAATGCTGGATGAGGTGGTTGTAATCGGATATGGCACCTCCAAGCGGAGTGACTTGACCGGCTCGGTTGTTTCTGTAAAAAGTGATGACTTGATGAAAACGCCGACTTCGGATGTTACACAAGCTTTGGCAGGACGGGTGGCCGGTGTGCAGGTTACCCAGTCAGAAGGAGGTCCCGGTTCCTCCATTTCCATCCGTGTGCGTGGTGGTATCTCCATTACCCAGAGTAATGAGCCTCTGTATGTCATCGATGGTTTTCCCAGTGAAGATGGAATGGCAGAGCTGGATCCAGGTGAGATTGAATCCATTGATATTTTGAAAGATGCTTCGGCTACGGCCATCTATGGTGCCCGTGGAGCTAATGGAGTCGTGGTGATTACTACGAAGAACGGAGGGAAGGAAGATTCCAGGCTGTCTGTCAGCTTTGACTCGTATATTGGTTTTGCCAAGATTGCCCGTAAGCTTCCGGTGCTTTCTTCCGAAGAGTTTGTGACACTGGATTATGAACGGAACCTGTATCTGAATGGAGAAGAAGGAGTCACACGTTTTCAGAATGTGTATGGCTCTTTCCGGGAAATTCAGGAGAACTATGCGGAGCGAGGGATAGACTGGCAGGAGGAAGTGCTCGGACGGACTACTACCAGCCAGAATTACCGCGTCAACATCTCCGGAGGAAATAAGAATACGAGTTACAGCCTGGGCTATGCGTATTTTAAGAACCTGGGTGCCATGGTGTATAGTGGAGATGAAAAACATAATGTATCTTTGAATTTGTCTCATAAAGGAAACAAGCGACTGTCGGTGAATGCCAGGGTAAATTTTACGCAGTCCAAGGTATATGGCATGGGAACTTCCGAAGGAAATGCCAGATTCAATAAGATGGAGCACATTCTTCAGTCGCGTCCTGTGGCAGGAATTAATGGAACGGAAGAAGAGTTGCTGCAAGGAGAAGATCCGTTGTACGTGGATGATGAGTCGAATCCGATGCAGAATCCTTTGATTTCTGCCCAGCAGGAGCAGGATGACCGTATGACACGTACCTTTCAGTTGAATGGTGGATTAAACTATCGGCTTGGGAAACGCTGGTTTTTCAGAAGTACCATAGGTACACGTTACCAGATTCTGCGCCGTGACCGTTTTTATGGAGAACTATCTTCAACTGCCAAGCGTTCCAGTATTAACGGGAGCATTCAGTACTCGGAGAATGGAAGTTTTCAGACATCCAATGTGCTGAATTATGAATATAAGACAAAAAAACAGAAATTTACGGCCATGTGGGGACAGGAATGGGTGTCACGTTGGACACGCTGGGTTGTCTCTTCAGCCACGAACTTTCCCAATAATGACATCGGACTGGATGACATGAGCCTGGGTACTCCGGGTTCAATTACTTCCAACGTGAATTATGATGATAAGTTAATTTCATTTTTTTCTCGTCTGAACTACAATTGGGGGGAGCGTTATTTGCTGACAGCTACCATACGTGCCGATGGCTCTTCTAAATTTAGTGCCAATCATAAATGGGGATTCTTTCCTTCCGTATCGGCTGCCTGGCGGTTGAGCGAAGAAGAGTTTATCAAGAAACTGAATTTGTTTTCTGATTTGAAGTTGCGTGCCGGCTACGGATTGGCCGGAAATAACCGTATTGCTAGTTATGCTTCCTTGAATCTTCTGAAGTCGGCCAGCTATCCAAGCGGAGAAACCGTATCGCCTGGTTATGCACCTTCGGGTATACCAAGTGTAGAACTGCAATGGGAGTCAAACAAAACATTGAACGTGGGACTGGATATGGGCTTCTGGGGACAACGCCTCATTGTTTCTCCGGAATTCTATCTGAACAAGAGTTCTCATTTGCTGCTGAACTCCAAAGTTCCGTCTTCTTCCGGTTATACGACTATGTTGCGTAACGTGGGAAAGACCCGGAACATCGGTATAGACCTGACCATTTCTTCGGTAAATATTCAGCGAAAGAATTTTACCTGGTCCACAGACTTCAATTTGTCGTATAATAAGAACCGCATTGAGGCTTTGTCGGGTGAAGATTATTTCCTGGAAGAAGCACAGTTCGGATTCAATCAGAACACCCATAAGATTGAGGTAGGTCGTCCTGTCGGGCAGTTCTATGGCTTTAAGACCATTGGTTTGTATCAGGTGGATGACTTTAATTATGATGCTTCCACTCAGACCTATACGCTGAAAGAGAATGTGCCTTACCGCGAAGGGGTACAACCCGGTTACTGGAAGTTTGAGGATGTAGATGGAAACGGCATTATAAACGACAATGACCGTACGGTGATTGGAAATGCCAATCCCGATTTCTATGGAGGATTGAACAATAGTTTCTCATATCGGAATTTCGATTTAAGTGTCTTCTTTACTTTCAGCTATGGAGCTGAAGTGCTGAATGCTACAAAACTGAGTAATACGTTAGCGGGTTCAACCAATAAGAACGTACTGGATGTGGCCAATAGTTCCAATCGTTGGATGACCATCGATTCTGATGGAAATGAGGTGACAGATCCGGATGTGTTGACAAAACTGAATTCCGGTAAAACGGTTGCTCCGGTAGCCGACCTGGAGAACGGTGATTTTTATGTGCACTCCTGGGCTGTAGAAGATGCTTCATTCTTGCGATTGAGCAACCTTACTTTGGGATATACATTTCCTCGGAAGTGGATAAAACCATGGGGAATCAGTAAACTGAGACTATATTTTACCGGCAGTAACCTGTTTATCTGGACTCCTTACAGCGGTTTTGATCCGGAAGTGTCTACCAAGGGAAATAACCTGACTCCCGGAGTTGATTTTGGTGCATATCCACGTAGCCGTTCGTTTGTGTTCGGATTGAATTTAACCTTATAATTAATGAAGCCATGATAAAGAGTTTGAAGATATTTTTGATGGGAGTGGGAACGCTTCTTTGGATGACAGCCTGTCAGGATGCGTTGACGGAGCATCCTGATTCCTATTATGAAAAAGAAGATTTTTTCACCAGCGAGGCGAAAGCCGAGATGGGAGTCATCGGCATTTATAATGTATTGCCCACCTTGTATGGCGACAGTGAAATGGCTTTTGGTGCTTCAGACGACACGTATTACGCATCGGGTACCAATACGGATAACGCTCGACGCGACATTGCGCATTATATGTTGTCTACAACCAATAAGTACGTGGAAGCTGTCTGGCAGGCCACTTATCAGGGAATTGAACGTGCCAACTACATGATAGAAGGTATTCAGGAGATGCAAGGTTTTGCAGAAAACGAGAAACTGCAATCACTGGTGGCAGAGGCAAAATTTCTCCGTGCGTTTCTTTCATTTAATCTGGTAAAGTATTGGGGAGATGTACCTTATAAGACTACATCGACCGGAAGTTATGAGGAAGCTTATCAGCCCCGTACTTCGCGTGAGGTGATTTATGATCAGATTGTGGACGATTTGGACGATGCCAAAGAAAATATGAGCTGGGCCAATGAGGCCTCTTCGCCAGAACGTGCCACTCAAGGCGCAGCCCGTGCTTTGCTGATGCGGGTATTGCTTCAGCGTGCCGGATATTCCTTGCAGATGGACGGTACAATGACTCGTCCGGAAGAAGAATTACGGCAGACCTATTTTGCAAAGGTGATAGATGAATGGGAGGCTTTCCAGGAAAACGGTTACCATGATTTCTATGAGGGAGGTTATGAAGCACTGTTTAAGTCGTTTTCAGCTGGAGAACTTAAGTCGTTTTCAGCTGGAGAACTTCATTCGAAGGAGAGTATCTTTGAAGTGGCCTTTTATACGGTAGATGGTCGTACGGGAGCAAGGGGATATTGGGGAACGTACAACGGTCCGTTGGTCGCAGCTCCAGGAATAGAGGCTACGGAAACAGACAAGTTTATGGGGCGTGCCAATGCCTTGTTTCGCGTAATTCCGGAATGGAGAGACTTCTTTGAGGAATCGGATGTACGTCGGGATGTAATGATTTGTACGTATCAGTATGATTGGGATAAAACTCTTTACAACCATGTGAAGAAAGATAATATCAGGAATAAGAAAAACTGGTATCCTGGCAAATGGCGGAGGGAATGGATGCCTTTGGGATACAAAGACCCTAATATTACCGATGTCAATTATTGCAGCCTGCGTTATGCCGATGTGGTACTGATGGCGGCAGAGGCTTATAACGAAACGGGAGAAACTGCACAGGCCTGGAAGTTGCTTAATCGGGTACGTCAGCGTGCCGGAGCAACGAAGATAACTTCTGCTAACTATGCTTCCCTGATGAAGTCGCCGAAGGTATACGATCTTCCTTTCATAGAGGATGGAGATGAGGCCGGACGTTTTCGTACTGCACTTTATTGGGAAAGGGGCTTTGAGCTGGCTTTCGAATTACAGCGCAGATTTGATTTGTTGCGCTGGGGAGTACTGGGAGATGCCTTACAGTTGATGGCTTCAAAAACGGTGGTCAATCAGTCTGCGGAAAAATCTTTTTTGGCCGGATACAACTTTGTGTCTGGCAAACATGAGCTTTTCCCCATTCCACTGGATGAAATACAGGTGAATTATTGTCTGGAAAATAAGAATAACCCTAATTACTAAGTTGCTATGAATTATAGACTGCTTTTTATTTGTGGGGCGATGGTTCCTTTCGCAGCATGGGCGCGTCAGCATCGTCCGAACATCATTTATATCATGACCGACCAGCAGTCGGCCAACGCCATGAGCTGTGCAGGTAATGCCGACCTGCATACGCCCAATATGGATCGTCTGGCCGCTATGGGGGTGCGGTTTGAAAATGCTTATTGTTCGCTGCCTTTGAGCGGCCCTTCGCGCGCCTCTATGTTTACGGGGTATATGCCGGGTGAGGTCGGACTGACAGCCAACGGTACTCCGCTTCCCGATTCGTTGCGGACGGAGACTTTGGGGGATGTAATGAATGAAGGTGGATATACTTGTGCTTACGGAGGAAAGTGGCACGTACATACCAATTCGCTTCCATCAGCGCATGCCTTTGGTTTCGAACGCTTGTATGAGCATAACGACTACGGGCTGGCGGAAGCCTGTGTGAAGTTCCTCCAACGGAAGCATGACAAGCCTTTCTTCCTGGTGGCTTCGTTCGACAATCCGCATAACATTTGCGAATATGCGCGGAAGCAGCCGCTTCCTTTTGCCACAATTGACGAGCCGGAAAGCATTGAGGATTGCCCGAACTTGCCGGACAACTTTTATGTCGCTCCCTATGACGCGGATGCTGTTGCCTACGAGAAGTCGTTGAAATATCGTCTGCATCCCACGCGGAGCTATACGCCCGACGACTGGCGGCGTTACCGAAACGCATACTTCCGCCTTGTGGAGGCTGTGGATGCCGAAATTGGAAAGATTGTCGACGAAATAGACCGTCAGAACTTGTGGAAGAACACGGTGATTATTTTCACCAGCGACCATGGCGACGGGCAGGGCGCACACCAGTGGAACCAGAAGTCGGTGCTTTACGAAGAAGTGGTCAACGTGCCTTTCATCGTCTGCCTGCCCGAAGGCAAGCACGCCGGAAAGGTGCTTCCTCAGCTGGTGAACAACGGAGTGGACCTGATGCCGAGCCTGTGCGACTGGGCAGGAGTGGAAGTGCCTGCCGGACGTCAGGGAGTGAGCATCCGTCCGATAGTGGAAAAAGGCGATGCGTCGGTTGAAGGACAGCCGTATGTGGTTTCCGAAACGGACTTCAGCGAGAACGGAGGAGGAACCATGGGATGGATGGTGCGCAGCGGAAACTACAAATACGTGCTCTACAATATGGGGCTTTACCGTGAGCAGCTCTTCGACATGACGTCCGACCGTGGCGAGATGCGCAACCTTGCCGTAGAGGAGAAGTACACGCCGGTGCTCGAGCAATACCGCCGGATGTTGGAAGAATGGATGAAAAAGCATCCGGTAAAAGGAGGGTTGCCTTATTTAAGATATATTCCAAAAGGTAAAAACTGAAAAAATTAATATCATGAGAAGGAAATACATTATGGCCGGTGCGATGCTTTACTTGTCTCTCTTGGCAGGAACGGCATCGGCAAACTCCTCGGCGCTTGTAGAGGAAACAGAAAACAGCACAGAGGTGTGGCAGGTACCTCACAAACCGAAAGGCACAAAAACCCGTCTGAAAATCCAGCCCAAGGCAGAACAGCCTGCCGCAAAGAAGGCGGACAAGCAGAAGCCGCAGGCTAAGAAGTCTGACAAGAAATCTGTTAAGAAGGTGTCTTCTTCTTCACGCTATGTGGCGATAAAGACCAATGCAGTGTACTGGGCCGGTGCCATTGCAAACATTGCGGCCGAGGTAAAGCTGCACAAGCATGTGTCGTTAGAGTTGCCGCTGGATTTCAGCCTTTGGGACATTGAGCGGGAGCACGGTGTGCGTCTCGTTCTCTTCCAGCCGGAAGCCCGCTGGTGGATGAAGGGTGTGGGTGAAGGTCATTTCGTAGGCGTGCATGCACATGTAGGAGCTTTCAACGTGAAATGGAACGAAGACCGTTATCAGGTGGCAGGCCGTCCGTTGCTCGGAGCCGGACTTACCTACGGGTATTCGCTTTCGTTCGATGAGCATTGGGGTGCGGAGTTCCTCATCGGGGCCGGCTATGCCAATATGAAGTACGACCGTTTTTATAACATTGACAATGGGGCAAAGTTTGATGCCGGAACCTATAACTATTGGGGAGTGACTCGCGTGGGGGCATCGTTAGTTTACCGTTTTTAAGCACTGAAAAAGCATTATATCATGAAAAAGAATAGACTGAAAAGAGAACTCCTGCGCTGGGGAATGCTGCTGGCTTTTCCGGCACTGATGAGCAGTTGCCTGATGGAGTATCCGGAAATGACGGCAGATGGTGAGCTGGGGGTAGACCCTACATCCGTGACCGTAAAAGCGAAGATTCTGATTGACCTGAAAAGTCTGGCTGCACAGGAAACAGGCCGGCTGGCGCGTGCCGAAGATGAAGAAGCAGCCTATAGTCACCGCATTGTGGTAGCTGCGTATGAAGACCGTCAGCTGGTACAGCAGGAGGTGATTTATGAGGACCTTTCTGCCAGCAGCCGCTTGCAGACTGAGGTGCGTCTTCGTTTGCATGCCCGTCGTTACCAATTGGTGGTGTGGGCCGACTATGTGCAGGAAGGAGAAGAACCGTTTTACGACATAGACGGTCCGGAAGGACTTGCCAGCATTATTGGTCGCAAGGGTTACACGGGGAATACGGAGTATAAGGATGCTTTTTATAGCAGTAAGGAGATTGATTTGACGGGATATAAAGACGAATGGAATGCAGAATTCCCATTGGAAGTCATTCCTGAACGTCCGCTAGCACGCTATGAACTGACTGCCACGGATGTGACGTCGTTTTTGCGGGAATATCCAAAGGTGACGAAAGTTCGTCTGACGTTAAAATATGACGATTATTTACCCAAAGGCTTTAATGCCTTGGATGGGATTACCAAACACGCGTTTAAATATTTGCAGTATAGTCGTACGGTGTCCTTGCCGAAAGACGGAGCTACGTCACTTCCTTTGATGTTCGATTATGTATTCGTCGATTCGGAAGGGGGATTTTCCGTCCCGGTTACTTTACTGGTGGAAGATGCGGATAAAGGGACACTTCTTGCCAGTTCCAACTTCCGTTTGTCGTGTGCTCAGGGAGAGAATAAAGACATTCAGTTTGATTTCCTGACAACAAGCCCGGAGGATGGAGTCGGGTTCAATCCCGGATTTGATGGAGATCAGGAAGTTGAACTACCGGTAGAATAAAATGATTCAAACAAGCTATTTATAAAAATCTTAAAATTATTATCATGAAAAAGAGTTTATTGTTTTCGGCAATGGCACTGAGTTTAGGGTTGTTGTCATGTAATCAGGAAGATATGTCGGAAGTGGAAACTGTAACCGGTACTCCGGTAACGGTGTCTGTAGAAGTTCCCGGAGCGTTGTCCGGCAGTGAATCACGTACTTTGCCTGCAGCTCCCGCAGGCCATCAGCTTCGTTGTATTATGGTAGTAGATTATAATACGGCAGCAGATGTGCGTATGGAGCAGGTAGCCGGAGAGACGATGGTCAACGAAAAGTTCCGTTTTACCTTTACTCCGGCAGAAAAAGATTATACCTGTCTTTTCTGGGCTGACTATGTGGATGAAGAAGCAGCAGTGTCGGATGGTAAGTATACCGACAAATATTATAATACGGCCGATTTGACCAACGTGGGCTATAAGGTTGCAGACAACACCGTGTTCAATAATCCTGCTTGCGATGCCTTCTTTGGCCATAGTCTGGCAAGTTCTCCCAATGCCGTATTGAAGCGTCCGTTTGTGAAACTTTCTTTTAAAGACAAGAATCATGAAACTGTGCAGGCTGCTTCTTCACTGGGCGTGACTTATACTGTACCTTCAGGCTTCAGTGTGAAAGATAACACGGTTTCTGGAAGCAGCAATCAGAAAATCACACTGACTGCAGTAGCTCCAGCTGATAAAGATAACGGTATTTGGTTCTATAATTATGTATTCGCTCCTGCAAATGTGAATAAGCTTGGTGATATTCGGATGACGGTAGATGAGAAAGATGTGACGATAAATACAGAATCACTGGTGCTGACTCAGAATTACGATATTACGGCAAGTATCGATTTTGCATCGGGCGATGGCAATGCAAATGTGGATGTAGACATTGATGACGAGTTTAATGACCCTAAAGCACCTAAGGTAGGTCAGTTTATGCAGAAAAACGGTTCTTTCTCTGATACGTATGATGCGGAGTCCATTGCCATTGTGTTTGCCGCAGGTTCTAAAGGGGGTGATAAGGCAACGAATTACGGTAAAACGGAAGGTACGATATGGGGGTATGCCATGGGGTTGAGCAGTACTGCGCGCACGGCTATTCAAAATGAAGCAAATGATCAGACTTTCCCTGATTTGAAATCTTTGAATGGTGAAGCTCCTTGGCAATTAGATGATTATAATGGATATACTTATACAACAAATCTTCGTTCTGCTATGGGTGAATATTCATCGCAGCTGATGACCGTTTTTGATACATGGAAACAGGAGAATGCTTTGACAGGTGGTAATGTTTCAGAATGGTATATTCCTTCTGCACGTCAGTTGCTTGACTTAATTGCCTTTTCTTTGGGTTATGAGGGTGGAACTGATGAAACTACAAAGGAAAACGTGAATGCTGTTTCTAAGAATGAACAGGTAGCAGCCGCTGTTGGTGTTGCTGATACAGATAAAGAGGATGGTAAATCTTGGTTCGGAAATCATACTGGTGCGGCTAATGTTATGTCAAGCTATATAAGAGGAGGTAGGATTGTATGTGTGCAAACTAATGGAGCTGAAAAGGAAACAATTACAAATTTGTTGGGTACGACAGTTTATAACGATGGAAATAAAACTTCTCCATTTGTTATCCGCCCTGTTCTTACCATATTTAAACCTGCAGAATAAATAGTATCACTTCAAATAAATATTATTCATCAGGAGTGCTTTTTCGTTGTGGTGTTCTGTTTTGGGCAGGCGGCACAGGAAAAAGCACTCTTTGTTTTTAATGAATTTTTATAGGATATGATGAAGATGAATTTTTTATATTGGACATTGGGATGCTTTTGTCTGTTAGGGTATGCTTGTGCAGATGAGGAGGTGCCCGCTGCTTCACCGGAAGAAGCCCAGGAAGTTGAAATGCCCGAGGCCTGGCATGACAAGACACGTACGCAGCCTTATCCCAAACTTTCCAATGAGTTATATCTGAATCCGTCTCCACTGATTGTACCTCAGTCACTGAAAACAGGTGCTTTCCTTCAGTTTGCATTGTCGCAGGATGCCGGTTTTCCCGAAGCATCTACGCAACTTTCAGAACAACAGGAATGGTGCATGTTCAACCCTCATGTGAAACTTGCTCCGGGACGCTGGTTCTGGCGTTACCGGAATGTGTCTGAAGATGGGAAAGAAGAAGCATGGAGTGAACCCATTGAATTTGAGGTAAAGGAGGAAACGCCGGTTTTTGTGACTCCTGCATTTGACGATTTTCGTCAGGGACTTCCTATGCGTCATCCTCGGTTGTATTGTTTTCTCGATCCGAAGATAGATGAGGCTCGTCGCCACGTGACATCCCACGAAGAATATCAGGCACTGAAAAATCGCGCGGAGAATGCCTTGCAAGCCGATTATGAGTCGTTGATTGCACCGTATAGCGCCTCTCACATGGAAACGGTGGCAGCCAATGTGGAATATCTTTATCAGGCCTTTCATCTGACTCAGCGTGGAAACTATGCGCAGAAGATGGAAGAAATCCTGAATGTGCTGCTGGAGCATCATTTCACGGATACGGAATTGTTTGCTGGGAATTTTGCTTCTACGGACATTGCCTATAGTTTCCTGGCTCCCTATGACATGTTGTATGACAAGTTGGGAACGGATGTACGCAGTCGGGTTGAAGAACAGCTGTGGCGGGTGGCCACGTATTATTTTGACGCTTATTGCGGTATGCAGGAAAATCATATTTTCGACAACCATTTCTGGCAGCAGAATATGCGTGTATTGTTTCAGATTGCTTTTTGCCTGTATGACAAGAGTGAGTATGCCGCACAGGCTTTACGTATGTTGACGTACTATTATGAGTTATGGACAGCCCGCGCTCCGGCTTCCGGATTCAATCGCGATGGAGCTTGGATTAACGGAACGGGATATTTTGAAGCGAATGTCCGTACGTTGTTTTATATGCCCATGTTACTTTCGTATGTGTCGCGTGCCGACTTTCTGCAACATCCCTGGTATCAGCAAGCAGGGCAGTCGATGGTTTATAGCTGGCCTCCTTCTTCGAAAAGTGCCGGATTTGGAGATGGCAGCGAGAAGAGAGAGAAACCAGGAAGACAGCGTGCTGCTTTTGCTGATTTTCTGGCTCGCGAAACGGGCGATGCGTATGCCGGATGGTATGCCGGAGAATGTCAGAAAGACGTTGCGCAGGATGTGGAACTGCGCTTGTATCGCATGGTAAATCCGGCTGCGTATGCGACGGACTTTCCCGCTTCTGCTCCGAAACTGAAATGGTATAAGGACATCGGTGAGGTGGTGATGCACAGTAACCTGGCATCGACGGAAAATAACCTCAGTCTTGCTTTCCGTTCGAGTACGTTCGGCTCGGGAAGTCATACGCTGGCCGACCAGAACAGTTTTAACCTGCTGTATGGAGGGAAGGAAGTGTATTACCATTCGGGCTATTATACGAGTTTCTCCGATGCGCATACACTGACATCGTACCGCCATACTCGGGCGCACAATACCATTCTGGTGAACGGTATCGGTCAGGCATTCACCACCGAAGCCTATGGGATGATGCTTCGTGCCGCAGGGGGAAGCCATATAGCGTATGCGCTGGGCGATGCCTCGGAAGCTTACTGTGGCATTTCCGATGACCCGATGTGGGTGAAGAATTTTGAGAATGCGGGCATCGCACAGACACCGGAGAACGGGTTCGGTACTACTCCGCTCACGAAATACCGCCGTCAGGTGCTTATGCTTTATCCGGACATCGTGCTCGTGTATGATGAACTGGAAGCATCGAAACCGGTGCGTTGGGAATGGCTGCTGCACAGCCCCGTGCAGTTCGGCATCGAGGGGCAGATGTTCACTACTCACTTGGACAATGGGGTGGCAGTGGCACGGATGTTCAGTGACTCCTCGTTCGAGGTATCGCAGACCGATCAGTTTGCCGTTTCTCCCGGTGAAGGCTATGCGAACCAGTGGCATCTGACAGCTTTTTTTGAAAACATTCCGCAATGCCGCATCCTGACACTGGTGCAGGTGAGGGGCTCGGAAAGCGAGGTGCTTCCGGTAGTCCGTAACGGAAACCGCATTACGTGCGGTGACTGGGTTATCGAGGTGAATCTTGACCCGTCGTCCGCTGAAAGGCTTCAGGTAACAAACAGTTCGTCGGCTGCGGTTTACAGTTACGGTTCGGACAACCCGGTGCTGGGAGGAAAGGCTTACGCAAGGCAGTACCGCAACTCTTCCGTGCTTTATGACAACATGGACGGGGCATATCGGACGGACGAACAGACAGACCGTAAGCCGGTGGCAAGCAGAAAGGGATGAAAATGAAGAATGAAGAATGAAGAATGAAGAATGAAGAATGAAGAATGAAGGCTATATGAAAAATATTCTTTTATTGTGTTTGTGTATTGTAGGGATTGGTTGGACGGCTTGTGCCAACAATCCTCTTCGCACATCTCCTTATCCTTTGGAAGCGAACGATGTGTTCATTAATCCGGCTCCGTTACTGGTGCCGCCTTCCATGAGGGAAGGCGATTTGCTTCAGTTCAATCTTTCGAAGGACAGACGTTTCAGGGGAAACGATGATATTCTGTCGGAACCTGTTCCCTGGGGCGTGTTCAATCCGCACCGTGTGCTGGATGAGGGCAAGTGGTACTGGCGGTTCCGTTCCGTGGATAAGGACGGGACAGAACACCCGTGGAGCAAGACTTACAGCTTTACCATAAGGCCTGGTACTCCGCAGTTTGCCACTCCTCAATTCAGCGACTTTCTGGCCGGTATTCCTGAAGAAGGTCCGCGCATTTATTGTTTTCTGCGCGAAGGGCTTGAAGAGGCGCGCAGGACGGTACGTTCGCATCCGGAATTCAGCAGTATGATAGAGGATGGAAGACGTGCACTGGCAATGAGCTTCACTACCGACACCGTCCCCTACAAACATGTGTTCGAGATGTCGGAGAGTTGTGACATGCTGAATACGGCTTATCAGATGCTTGGTCGGAAAATCTATGCGGACAAGATGGTGCAGAACCTGCGCTGCCTGCTGCCGGAGAATCTGACGGATGAATTTCTTGCCAATGACTTCAATGCGGGTGAGCTTGTGTATGTGCTGGCCTGTACTTACGAGACTTGCGGTGATTTGCTGGCTCCGGCAGAACGCAGGCGGACAGAGGAGCTGATTCTGGAAGTCATTTCCCGATATTATCACGAGCGGTTGGTGGGGCAGACGGAGAACCGTTTTTTCGATGAGCATATCTGGCAGTTTACTATCCGCCGCTTTGTGCAAGGATGCCTGGTGATTTTCGACAAATATCCCGAAGCGAAGGAGTTTTTGCGATATTTCTACGAGCTATGGACTTCGCGCGCTCCGGCCACGGGCTTCAACCGCGACGGGGCATGGCAGAACGGGGCGAACTACTTCAGCGCGAATGCGGTCAGCCTGATGTATCTGCCCAAACTGTTCGGTTATGCCACAGGGACGGACTTCCTCCGGCATCCGTGGTATCAGAATGCGGGGAAAGGAGTGGCCTGCACCTGGATTCCCGGTTCGCTCAGTTCCGGTTTCGGTGACGGACATGAGAAGATGAATGAAAAGCCGCTCCGCATCCGGAGTGCTTTTGCTGATTTCCTTGCCCGTGAGCTGGGCGACTCGTATGCTGCTTGGTATTCGGAAAAGAATCCGCTCTACAAGAGCGAGTTTGAGACCCGTCTTTACCGTATGGCTTGCGGAAAGAAACGTCCGGCATCGTGTGCGCTTCCTGAAGGCGCGCCGAAAGCGGTGTGGTTTAAGGATTGCGGCGAGATGATAGCGAACTCCAATCTGAGCAATCCGGAAATGAATGTTAGCCTGAGTTTCCACTCCAGTCCGTTCGGGTCAGGAAATCATACGCACTCCAACCAGAATGCTTTTAATCTGCATTATGGTGGTGAAGCGGTGTTTCATGCCGCCGGACATTATATGAATTTCAGCGATCCGCACAATCTTCTGTCGTACCGCCACACCCGTGCGCACAATACGGTGATGGTAAACGGAATAGGGCAGCCTTTCACTCCGGACGCTTACGGCTATATTGTCCGCATGCTGGACGGAGACCACCTGTCTTATGCGCTGGGGGATGCTTCGGAGGCCTATTGCGGGGTAAGCGACATCAAGCTTTGGAAAGAAGCTTTCAAGAAGTACGGGCTGGAGCAGTCGCCAGAGAACGGTTTCGGAGAGAATCCGCTCACGAAATACCGTCGTCACATCTTCCTGCTGTATCCGAATATCGTGGTCATCTACGATGAGCTGGAAGCGTCGGAAGTGGCACGGTGGGACTGGCTGCTTCATAGTCCGGTGAAGTTTGAGATAGACGAAGCGTCCGCGGCCTTTTCCACGGAAGCCTGGTCGGGGAAATTCCGTTCGTTTACCCGTCTGTTCAGCGGTGCGGACGTTCATTTTGCCCAGACGGACCGGTATGCGGCACCTCCCAACGAATATGCCGGGCAACGCGGAGAAGATTTCACTCCGTCATGGACGCTTACGGCAAGTCTGACGCCGGTAAAGAAAGCGCGTGTGTTGGCGGTTATCCAGATTGAGGCGGACGGCATGAAGGCGGTGGACGTGAAGCGTGCGGGAAACCGTTTCAAGTTTGGTGGCTGGACACTGGAAGCCGAACTCGACGGAAACCGCCGTCCGGCTCTGTACATTGAGAATAAAGACAAACGTGTGACGTTCTTCTACGGAAAGCGGACTGTAGTGCTTGATGGAATAGTCCGTCGCCTTCAGTCGGACGATGCCTCTGTGTTGTCTGATACGGAGAACGGATACCGGAAAATATATGAGATGATGGATTGCAATGTGGAACGGATGGGAGAATGGAAATAAGTGTGAGGATTTATAGTCAAGGATGTGTCACTGATTCTTAAAAATATAGTTAAATTTACCTCTACACGTACGTGTCAATGAGGTTCAAAATGAAAGAAGCCCCAGGAATCTTGTCTTGAGGCTTCTTTTCTTTAGGGACACTCAGTAAATAGTATAAAATTAGCCAACTGATTCATACACAAAGTATTGCGAATTAGTTGGCTTTTTTGTATCTTTAGGTATTCC
>OKWR01000828.1_pt1 | contig 26198 bp, 23 predicted proteins | sample 1607101 | NCBI WGS metagenome assembly OKWR01 (sample SAMN04414076, study PRJEB24778) | human gut metagenome | material: faecal | host: Homo sapiens
GGGAGTAAAGTACTTGAGGGAGCCATATTATGTGGATGAAAAAGGGTATTACATTACCAAGTTTGGAAATACCCTGTATGATAATCCAATGATTCCTTGCTATGATGAGAAGAACCGCAGAATCATGATGGCATCTGTGCTGACAGAGCAGAAGACTGACGAAAATGGAAATTACTTCCATGTTTCCGTAACCCGTTTGAAGGCATTGACTGATACAGCCACTTATGTTCCGGTAAACAATATGCCGGAGGGTACTAAAGTGCTGTACCTTGGACTGACAAACCATGTACCGAATAGTACGAGAGGTTGTCTGCATTTTACGATGGTATATAATCATCCTCGTGAAACAAAGACCCGGATCTCTGACTTTGCCGTGTATGTAAATACCTCAAATACGAATAAGGGTGATTATTTCTCTAATACATTCAAGTTGGAGGATGTACCACAACTGGATTCTACATCTTGCTTCCTGTCTAGTGGTGTGACTTACCGTTTTGGATATCCGAGTACAGATGTAGCCGGTCGTACAACCTATTATACCGTAGGCAATAAGATTTACTATGTGCAGCGTATTGCTTATGATATGTGGGGCAAGGAGTTCAAGGAATTTACATTGCCGAAGGGAGTGACTATAAATTCAAGAATCACCTGTCTGGCTCTTTCTTTCTTGACTTGCAATGAGTTTATTGTAGGTTGCGAGAACGGAGATCTCTTTGTCTTTGACATTACAGCCTTGAATGCTCCTAAGCTTCTGTTCCAGGGTAATTTGGGAGGCAAGGTTATGTCAGCCCGTCAGTTGGGATTGAGAAGACCTACCAGTGATAAGTTTAATAATTAATATCCTTTCAATAAGGCGTGCCAGAAAGCACGCCTTATTGAGTTCCAAGAAAAAGATTTAAAATGAAAAAAATTGCTTTAGGATTATTCCTTTTATTGGGCGCTCATGCCGCAGTGGCGCAGAGCACCTACAAGGTGACTTTTGAGAATAAAAGCGGTAATAAGAATCTGGATGTGAAGACGGTTTATCTGTTCTCCATCGAGGATAAAATGGCGATAGACAGTGCCCAGTGTGTCAATGGTGTTTACACTATGGAAGGCAACACTGAACTTCCGAAACTGGCTTCTGTTTGCGGAACAGCCAACGGATATAATGTCATTGCTGCATTTGTATTGGATAATGAGCCGATTCAGGTAACTGTCGATAAAGGCATTCAGGTAACCGGTTCTGAGGTTAATGCCCGTATGCTGGCCATTAACAAAGGCATAGAAGAGGCTGGCCGCAAGATGCACGGCCTGCAGATGGAGGCAAAGGCTATCGCTGATAAAAACAACGGCCAGTTGCCTCAGAATGTGGCAGACAGCCTGGATGCCGAATGGGTCGCTGTCGGTGAGCGGCAGATGCAGATCCTGAAGGACGGTATCACCAACAATAAGGATAATCTGATTCCGGCTTATTTCATCTTTAACTATATGGAGGTGCTGGGAGTGGATTTCATGGATAATTTCCTGAAAGATTATAAGTACAAGAACGATCCTTTGCTGGCCAGTGTATTCAAGATGCTTGAGGGCGAGAAACGTAAGGCTGAGGGTGCTCTCTTTACTGATTTTGAACTTCCGGACATGGACGGCAAGATGCACAAACTTTCTGACTATGCCGGCAAGGGCAACTATGTGTTGGTTGATTTCTGGGCCAGCTGGTGTGGTCCCTGCCGTCAGGAAATGCCGAATGTAAAGGCAGTTTACGACCGTTTCCACAGTAAGGGATTCGAGATTGTGGGTGTATCTTTGGACAACAACAAGAAAGCATGGACCGATGCGGTAGCCAAGATGCAGATGACCTGGCCGCAACTGTCAGACTTGAAGGCATGGAAGAGTAGTGCCGCCCAGCTCTATTATGTAAAGGGTATTCCGGCCACCCTGTTGATTGGTCCCGACGGTAAGATTGTGGCTTCCAATCTGCGTGGTGAGGCGCTGATCAAGAAAATAGAGGAACTTTATCAGTAAAATGGTATATCCCAGATAACTTTTTCCGGATAAAAAAATGCTCCCCTTGTGTGAGTTTTCCAAATAAGGAAAACCAACACAAGGGGAGCATTTTTATTGTTATCCGCTTCTTTTGTCCGAATGGATGGTGATTCTATCGGTATTTCTGAGAATGGTTGAAAATTTTATCCCGACGGTATTGGAGTTTTGTCGGGATGATTTTCAAGTACCGTCAGGATGAAATTTCTCATTTTTTCTGTAGTCGGAGGAATTTCTTTACCATCGGATGTTTTCTTCGTAGGTATCGAATTCCAAATCTTTGTTTATGCCAGCCTCTTTCAGCGCAGCCAGGATTATCTTTTGTTCTTCCGGTGGAATAGGGATATTCCCTCGGCGCCGTTCGTAGTACTGATTATGGCCAAACTGTTCTTTTAGGATTCGCATGAAGATGTCATATTGTTTGGGGAGCATATTCTCTTGCATCCTTTTGAAACCGCGGGCATAAATGACAGGAGAGGAATCACGGAAAAAGGTACATTGTTCATCTTTTGTACAGAATGCGGGATTGATCATTTTCAGATATCTGTCCCTTTTCATTAAGGGGGCATAGGCCAGTTGTCTCAGGCAGTTCTTGGCTTTCGGGCAATCATTCAGTTGGCAGACCGGATATTCTTCCGGTACATCCTTGTAAAGTTTTCTACGCATATTTACACAATATTTCGGGTTAGACCATCAAAAAATCTTTTGTTTCCAAGATTCTTATACAAAAATAGCATCCGGTTTGGGGAGCTTTGAAGTTTATCGTCAGTGATCGCGGAAAATTGTTCTTTAGCGGATATTTGTTTTCAATAAATATGGCGAGGATGGAATAATTCTGAATTTTACCAATAAATCAAAGGATAGAACAGATATTCAAATAATAATTGCTTTAAATTTGTATTAAATACAATTATTTGTTATCTTTGCAGCAGATAAAGTTTTGCGATAAATAAAATCAGAAGATGGTAGCGCCCAAGATAGAACAATCAACATGCGAGGAACGGAAAGCTTATGTGCTTGATTCCTGGAAGTGTCTGCACAATTGTGAAATGTGTGGCAAATGTTATGTCCTGAAAGGGAAAGATCCCGAAACATTGTATGCTGATTATATTGACGGCAAGCGAAGCTATATGGATATTACCTTGGAAATAAGAAACAGAAACTATTAATATTAGAATTATGGAAGCAAAAGAGAAAGTATTGTCAACAATGAAAGAGGCAGGAACACCACTGAATGCAGGCAAGATTGCCGAGTTGAGCGGTTTGGACCGTAAGGAAGTGGATAAAGCCATGAAGCAGTTGAAAGAAGAGGGAGCGATCGTTTCTCCGGTCCGTTGCAAGTGGGCTCCGGCTGAGTAGAATCTTCAGTTCCCTGATTGAAAACAAAAAACAACAATAGCGATTTCATTGTAATCCCAATTATTGAAGTCGCTATTGTTGTTTTTTTGTATAGTCTTAGATTCTTTGTTTGATTTTTTGAAATTAATTTGCTGACTTTGTAAATAAAAATTAAGTTTGTGATGTTGATTCTCGGAAAGGATGTTTATGAACTCCGATAAATAAGTTTTTAAAATAATTGAGATTCTCAAGATAAACTTGGTTATGGCTGGAAAAATAAAAGATTTCATACAATCCAAACAGGATTCTTTGAAAGAAATGTTGAAATACGTTCCTGTAAGTACTTCAATTATTGCAGTAAATATATTGGTATGGCTTGTGATGTTTTGCTGCGGTGTGAACCTGTTCACGGCTAACGGTTATACTTACATGAAGTGGGGAGCCAATTTTGCGCCTTTGACACTTACGGGTGACTGGTGGCGTTTGATTACTAGTAGTTTTATTCATCAGGGTGTGTTTCATTTGTTGCTGAATATGTTCTGGCTTTGTCTGTTTGGTCTTATTTCAGAGATAGCGTATGGGTCAAGGCACTTTTTGTTCGCATATTTTTATACCGCCATCTTTTCCGCATATTTCAGCCTTATTTTTCATACCGATGCTCCTTGTCTGGGAGCTTCCGGAGCCGTATATGGTTGCTTTGGACTTTGTATTTCCGCATTTCTTCTCCATGAAGGTATGAACGGGAACAGAAAGGAGACGATTTTTGCGTTTCTTCCCTTTCTGGCTTATGGACTGTTCTATGGCCTGATCAAAAAGAATATTGATCTTGCTGCGCACGTAGGAGGTCTTTTGTCCGGTTTTGTTTTGGGTATATGCTATGAGATATTAATCCGCATTGTTCCGAAAGAGAAACTTTCTCGTGCGCAAGGCATATTGGAACTTTCTTTTCTGGTACTTTTTATCTATCTTTTTGGGAATATGGTTTCAAATGCCCCAACAAAATATATCCAGATGAGAAGGCTGTGGGACTCAGGTGTGGTAGAGAAAATAATGGAGCAAAAAAAAGCAGAGAAAGAACTAAAGCAGAACGGGTTCGGCATTTGACGCCAAACCCGTTCTGCTTTTAAATGAAGTCTTGATTTATTATTCGGAGAGTTTCCGGATTTTTATCAGTATGAGATCTTACAACCTACGAAATAGCGGCGGGGCAGTCCCGGACCATAGATGTATCCGGCATCACGCGAGATCCCTTTGTCGAAATCCTTCTGGTAAGCGTTGAAGATATTCTGCACTCCGGCGTTCAGTTGCAGGGAAGTGCTCTTGTAGAGAGGAATGTCATAGGCTACCTTCATGTTGATGTCCCAGAAATCAGGAGTCGTTTCCTCGCGGTCCTCGGGAATGTATCCGGCCAGATGCTGCACAAGCATGCTTCCGGTATAGGTTCCGGTCAGAGCTACAGACAGGCGTTCGATAGGATTGAGTGTGGCTGTGAAATAACCATATACATCCGGTGAGCGGAACATCTTTTTCTGTGGGGCAATGTTTGGATTCTCGCTCCAGGTTTCCGCCTCCTTGTAACGGCTCTGCTGGTAAGTGGCTCCGGCCTGAAGCTGTGCCCATTTATAGGCCACCTTGGCTTCCAGATTGACACCCATCACGCGGGCACCTTTCTTGTTGGTACGCACAAATACCAGATTGCCCTGTGCGTCTTCGCCACGCTCGTCCAGGAAGAACACATCCTTCAGGTCGTTATAGAAACCTTCAATCTGGAAGTTGGTCTGCACATCACCGAAGCGTTTGTAGTAGTCGGCAGAGATACTGATGCTCTGTGAACTCTCTTTTTTCAGGTTCGGATCGATTTCGATGAGCATGGCACGGGCACCGACTGCCGCAATGTGCAGATCCTCATCAAAGGCCTGTGGGGCACGGAAACCGCTGGCATAAGACAGACGGAAGTTCAGGTTTTCCGTCGGGTTATAACGGATATTGGCACGCGGGTTGAACACTACATTGTCCAACAGGTTATGCTTGTCCATTCGTCCGCCGATCAGGAATCCCCAGTATTTGTTTTTCCATTCGTTCTGCAGAAAAATGCTTCCGTTGTGGATGGTCTGCAGAATCGTACGGTTGTATCCTGGCATCTCGTCTTTCATATCGTTGTATTGATACTCCGATCCGGCTGTCAGTTCGGATGGCAACCACATCTTGTCGCCCCATTTCAGAGTATACTGGGCACCACCCACTACAGTAATATCCTTGGTCTTTCCGTAAGCGTCGGGATCCTGTTCCGCACCATAATAACTCTTCCGGTCCGTGTGTTGTGATGAAGCATAGGCCATGAAACGGTGTTTCAGATTTCGTGAAGAGAGTTCATAGCGCAATCCTCCTCCGTTGATTACATGAGTGGTCTGCTCGGCGATGTTTGCCAGATGAGGCTGCAGGTCCAGACTGTCACCGCCGCGACGGTATTCGTGGATGTTATGATACTCAAAAGTCAGTTTGGAAAGGTCAGTTGTTTTGATGTAAGACCGGAAGCCTACAGTGCGTGCATCTAGAATTCCCACTTCGGTGAATCCGTCCTTGTTGGCATCATAGGGCGCACGGTGGCGGTACTGTCCGAACACATAGATGCCCGCTTTCTGGTCATCCGTGACCATGGACGCGTTGATGTCGGTCACGTTCTCCGGACTCTTGCCGGTCATGGTCAGCTTATGTGACACATGAGCCGAATTGCGTTGCGGCTCTTTGGTAATGATGTTCAGCGTTCCGGCGATGGCCGAAGAACCGAATAGGGCAGAACCACCGCCTCGGATCACTTCCACGCGCTCAATCATGTTTGCCGGAATCTGTTCCAGGCCGTACACACCTGTGAGCGAACTGAAAATGGGGCGGCTGTCTACCATAATCTGAGTATAAGGGCCGTCCAGTCCGTTGATACGTATCTGTTGGAATCCGCAGTTCTGGCAATTGGTTTCCAGGCGTGCTCCCGACTGAAAACTCAGTCCCTCGGCCAGACAAGAGGCACTGGTCGTTTCAAAGAGCTTGCTGTCCAGAATGTTTACCAGAGATGGAGCCATACGTTTGGATGTTTCGTTGCGGTTGGCCGAAACCACCACGTTGTCAAAGGCGATGAGTTCCTCCTCGGCAACAAAATTAACTTCGATGGTTTTCCCTTTTTTTACTTCAATGTTTTTGTGGATTGTTTTAAAGCCGGCACTCTCCATCACCAGCACATACTTTCCTTCAGGCAGGTTTTTGAGGAAATAGTGTCCGGTGGCATCGGTCATGGTGCCCAAAGTTGTCCCCTCAATATACACCTTAATATAAGGTAGGTGCTCTTTGGTTTTGGCATCAATGATGTGCCCCATCACATTGGCGTCCGTATCCTTGCGGTCGTTGGTTTGTACTGGCTCGTCCTGTATTGTATTGGCGAGCAATTTTGAGTAGAGACTGATTTCCGCTTTCGTGCTTCCGGAGAAGGCAGAAAGGATAATCATAAGCGAAAGAACTTTTTTCATTGTAATTGGTAATTTTGTATGTTTCTGATCCGTTGCACGGTGCTGCTTCGGGAAACAGATAATGTTGGAACTTGAGAATATTTGTTGCACCGTTTGGCTTCTTCTTTTGCTGCAAAGTTCTCTCTTTCTGCCAGTTTTCGCAATACCCAAATATGATGAATTTTTTCTAGTCTGTTACAGGTATTATCGAAGGCTTACGGTTGCTGGTCATAATATTCGGGTGCTCCCTACTTGATATAGATGATGGAATCAAGACGGTCTGTAAGCACTGGAGCAGTTTCTGATTGTCTTCTGCTGGTTGATGAAGGGAATGGCCGGATTTCAGATTTCCATCTTACTGATTCTTTTCGTCTCTTTTCGTGCCTCTTTCCATCGGGGGAAGAACCGGTCCATGATGGCATAGAACCGTTTGCTGTGATTCGGTTCCAGCAGATGTGCCAGTTCGTGTACCACGACATGTTCGATACACCAGTCCGGAAGCAGGAGCAGATATACGCTGAATGCCAGTTCATGTGTGCGGGGCTGACAGCATCCCCAGCGTGATATGGTGGCCTGATAAGTGATACGTCCCGGCTTTACTTTCATGAGTGGGGCGTATTTTTGGATCAGAGGTGGAATGGTGGCCTGCATGCGCAAGAGGACATTTTCGCGCTGTTCCGGAGTATCCAGCGGAAGCTGGCTGAAGAAGGCATGCCGTTTTTCCTGTTGCTCTTGTGTGCGTATGCGCGCTTTCTGAATCCATTCCCGATTCTTTTCGATAAAATCGGTAACAGTCTCCTGTGACAGACCGATGGGAGCCGAAACCAGCACATCACCGTTCTTGGCAATGCGCATGCTCAGGCGTGAAGTGCGGCGATAGGTTACTTTTATAGCCATGTTATGATTTATGTTTCTGATTCAGATGCAAAGATACGGATTTTTTATTACTTTCTTGGTCAAGGTTTTTGTTCCGTAAATACAGTCTTCTTCTTGCGTAAAATACTATTTTTGTAAGAAGTGTGAAATAACTGTGATTTGGGAAATATCCGTAAACCTGATAAGTCAATGAGACATCCATTAAGTTCAAATTATATTTTTGTAGGCATAGGACATGCCGGCGGAAAAATTCTCTGCAATTTGAAGCAACGTTTTCACGAGGAGGTTATATCCGAGAACGAATATAAGGAAAATCCTGTTTCTTTTCTTTATATAGATTCATCGGATGACCTGATTTCTAAAGATGATTCAAATGCCTCCGGGTGGGGTATGCACACAGAGGAGACGTGTTTGAATGCGGATGAATTTCTGAATATTGCTGTTGTTGATTGGGAGGCGGTATTGAATGATTCGGACGCTTATCCTTATTTACAAAATATTATTGACGATAAGTTTTCTGTACGTTTGGCGGTTGACGGTTTTCAAAAGGAGGCTGGTGAGAAGAGACGTATCGGGCGCTTGCGTTTTGCAGTCCATGCGACAGCCTTTGTGGACAAACTTCGGGAAGCACAAGAACATTGTAGTCTGAGATCAGGATCTTCCGCTACTGATATATATTTTCTGGTAGACTTGGCTGATGGACTCAGTTCCGGCGCAATGATTGATGTGATGCATCAGGCCAGCAAGGCGTTTCCAGCTTCAGGTATTTTCCTGTATGCGGTTATGCCGGAAGTGAACTCATCCGAGCCGGAATCTGTAATGGAATACAGATATCGGAATGCTTATGCCGCATTGACCGAATTAAATGCCTTGCAAATGGAACAGTGGAATCCGTGGGATGTAACGGGGGCGGGAAGGCTGAGTCTTTATAACCATGAAATCAGTCGGGTTCATCGTATCCAGTTGTTTTCAAACCAACCGGAGAAAGGGGATAGGGTGTTGTCAATGCCGGAACTTTACAGGGCGGTCAGTGATATCATTTTTTACAGTGTGTCTTTTGGTGACCCCTGTTTTCAGGATGTTAGTATCCATGGGATATGGGCTCGGATTATGGAATGCAGGTCACAGTGTTATCTGGGTTTTGAGAATGACGAATACCCGGCATCAGGCTCCTGCGAGCGGATGATTCGTACCAAGGAACTTGGATCATTGGGTCTGAAACGTATTCTCTATCCCCAAAAACGTATATTGAGGTTTCTGGCTTTTTCGGTGGGGCTAGGTGTATTGCGACAGTTACTGTATAATCATTGGGAAGAAGGGCAAGGTTTTGTCAGCGCAAGGCGCGATACAGATTCATGTAAGCGGTATCTGTCCGAGAGTCGGATGTCTTTTGGGATTTTCGACCGGAAGCATTTGACGCTTGAAACACATATCCTTGACTCAGAGGATTGTTATCCGGGATTTAAGGATTATTGGCAAGAGAAGGTCTGTGATGGTGCAGAAGAGGCTAAATCGTCTGATAATCCGTTCTGCAGATTGGATGAACTTTTGTCCGAAGCATATGACTGTCATTTTCGTAATTCGGGGGTTGAATTGTATTTCCAGTACCAAAAAAAGCGGATTCCGGAGATGATATTCCAAGTGTGTAATACTGTAAGACATGAACTGTTATGCATGTGGATGGATAGAGAATTCGGTCTTATGGAAATACAAGAGGTTGTCAGCCTCCTTTTGGAGAAATTGACCGTTCTTCGTACTACATTGGAGGCTTCGGCTCAACAGGAAAAGAAACGGAATGAAGAAAAAGAGAGGGAGCGTTTGTCCTGTCTGAAGGAGCAGGCAGAGCAGGGTATCATTTCCAGAATCAGTAAGGGCCGTAAACTTTTTGAACGGTATAAGAATGTATTGGAAGACCTGTATGTTTGTCGTACGGAGATTGTCGCTTTGGCATTTGCAGAAGAGCTCATGAAGCATTTGATTCTGGAGATTCAGAATCTGTCTGCAAGTTTCTCTTCTTTCTGTCAGAACGTTTTAAATATATATCTTGCTACCGAGAATAAGGTAACTGCGTGTGCCGGAATGACCACGGAGTTTGAGAACATCGGTGATTCTTGCTGGGCAGAACTTTATGACGAGGAGGTTGTTTTTTGCAGAAGACAATCAGCAATATGGCCCTTATCAATATGATGAGTGCCGGGAGTTGGTTAGAGACGGAAGGCTGACTCTGGATAGTCTGGTTTGGTTTGAGGGCCTGAACTCCTGGGAGCGTGCCGGTTTGTTGAGCGGTCTGGAAGATCTTTTCCTAAAACAACTGACAGGGGACATCTTGTCTTCTTTGCAGAAAGCTGCAGAGCAGGATTTTAGTATACAGGTTTTTATAGCCAGAAACAACCGCCACTATGGCCCTTATAGTTATGACCAGTGTCGGGAAGGGGTAAAAGACGGGTGGTTGACTCAAGATAGTCTGGTCTGGTTTGAGGGTCTGAACTCCTGGGAGCATGCCCATATGTTGACCGCCCTGCAATCTATGTTTGTGTAGAGCATTTTGTGGCGAGGAACAGACGGCTTCCGTGTGGGATGTGAATCCAGCCGGAATGCCGTCTGTTTTTGTTTTGTTGAGGGTAGATACTCTAAAAGCAGGTCTTATTGGCGCATAAACTGCTCGGAAAACCGGTGTAATACGGAAAGCAGATCATCCGGCATCCGTCTGATACATTCCTGACGTATATTCTTCGGTACACCACCATAAAAGGCTTCGGCAATGCTTCCTGCAATGGCCCCCATGGTGTCGGCATCTCCACCTAAAGACACTGCCAGACGGACGGCGCTTTCAAAGTCCGTACTTTCCAGAAAGGCGATGATAGACTCCGGTACACTGCCTTGACAGGTCACATCAAACCGGTAGTCCGGGCGAATCTCATCGCAGGTGCGGTGCAGGTCATAATAAAAGGTTTGTTCTACGTAGGTGCGGATATTTGCTTTGCTTTCTCCCTTCCGGGCCAGAAAAATGCAGGCTGCCACTGCCTGTGCTCCTTTGATGCCCTGAGGATGATTGTGGGTTACGGCCGCGCTTTCTGCAGCATGTCTTAAAGTTTCCTCAAGTGTGTCGAAAGCCCAGCCTATGGGACTGACCCGCATGGCAGAGCCGTTTCCGAAGCTGTGATAGGGTATTGGATTGGAGAATGTGGCCCATTGCTGGAACATTGCTCCATATCCGGCTTTCGGATATCGGTGGACATAATTCTGTAGAGAAGGGATTAAATCATCCGTGCCGAGTAGCCAGTCTGCCACCGCCACAGTCATCACCGTATCATCCGTAAAACGGGACGCTTCGCTGAGGAGCGGAAAGTCTGTCCGTTTTATGGAATAATGTTCGTATACCGATCCGATGATGTCGCCGGCTACAGCTCCCAGCAACAATCCTTCTTCGGGAATGTTCAGTGCTTTTAGGGTGAGCCGGTCTTCCTTGTTCTGATAGTAGCGTTTCAATACTTGGCGGAATATTCCTTCGGGCTCTATCTGATCGAAAAGTGTCATGCTGGAACGTACCTTCAGGGCATCAATGCTTCCGAGTATACTTTCTGCCGAAAGACCATCCGGAAGAAGGAGCAGGGCACGAGTGATTTCATGGAGTCGTGCTCCCAAAACGGGATGATTCAGATACTGTCGGGCTTCCTCAACATCAGCTATGCCATAATAATTGGCGTTGTAGCTGTGTCCCAGTCCTTTCAGCTGCGGAAAGATATACCAGATCCAGTGTGTTTGTTTCCTTCCGCTGCGTATCTCTTTCAGCGCTTGGGGATAGATGGTTTCCTGTGCTTTGAGAAAGCGGTCCAAAGGTTTCTGAGGAGTGCTTTCTGGGTTTTGTGTATTTGGGTTATATGAATTCATGGGAGTTTTATTTTTTCATATCAGGATAAAGATAAGAAAAACTCTTTGCAATAAAAAAACAAAGCATTATTTATAAATCTTAGGCTCCTTCCGTGTATTTACTTTATAAGATTTCACATGAACCCCATAATACGATTTGAGTATCCCGTCGTCATTGGAGGGAATCAGGTCTGTAGGCATGGGTTGTTCGATGATATTGATTACCTCCACTCTCTTTTTCAGTTTCGGAAACCGGAGCGTGATAAAAATGTATTCTCCCCGATGACCTTTCACAATCAGCAAGCGGTCATTAGGCAATCCGCCATCATAACCTCTGCTCAGATACTGGTCTCCCGTCTTCACATCCACGAGTTTAAACCCTTTTCCATAATGCAACCACTGACTGTCAAAATAAATGGGTTGCAGGAATGTGACTTTTGTCTCATCCTTATCATTTTCAATGGAATATAGGCGCGGCTTTGTGTCGGTGCCCCTCTCGTAGGACAAATGGGCAGGACGAATGTCCTTCTCCGTCATTACATAGCCCTCATCAAACATTTTCAGGTCTTTGTCAGTGAAATTTTGTGAAAACGTCAAAGTTGACATGCAGAGAAATGCTGCAATAAAGATACTAAAGGATTTTAAATGTAACATAGGTCTTGTTTTTATGGGTGATTAGAAAATGTTCGTTTATACGGACTAGCCGGTTATTTTGTTGCCATTAAGCCACATAACAATGCAATTCCGAAGCTCAAAAATGTTCCGGCAAGGACATATTCCGTTTTTGCGGTATCCGTATCTTTGAATCGAAGGATGGATTTTGCCGCTATGATAAAGCCAATTGCTTCATATTGCCCAATGATAACGAATATGATTGTAAGAATACGCTCTAAATTTCCAATCAACGCTCCTGCATTTTTGATATTTTCACAAGACGGTGTCTCTCCAACTTGATATTTCTTTAAGACCAGCTTAATCAGGATGTTGGCAGGCTTGATGCATAATAGTAAGGCCAATATGAACAGAGGGATAGAGTAATTGCCATTGTAATCCATTGATTGGATTGGCAACATTGTTGTAGTGTCAAAAGAAAATGCCACTATAATCAGTATCGCCAAATGAGCAATCTGATCAATCACAAAATTCCATAATCCTTTGGGGCTATATGTTTTGATAACATCTATCAGCAGGTGGGAAAAAGCGATGGCAAGGGCATACAATCTGAATTCATAAACAGAAACAACAGCCCATGACATGCCACCAATAATAAGTGAATGCACATACAGGAACCAGCTTTTGAGTTTCCTTTCCTCCTTCTGTGCACAGTATTTATCATTTTGCAGGTAAAAATCACCTACGACATGTGCCAATAACAGACTTAGAAACAACCAACTATTCATATTCTTCAAAATTTATCTGTTCAAAACATTTTATGGCTTCTTCTATACAATACCATTTTGTGGCTGTAGAAGCATTATTTACACTGGCTTGGGATATACCCAGTTTCTTGGCAATGTCTGCCTCTTTGAAGCCAAGCAGTTTATAGTAAACGACTTCACTTTGGCGCACAGTCATATCATTCAATATGGCATCGGTCAACAGGGCTATTGTTTGTAAAGGGGCTGATAATTGCTTTTTACTTGTATGGACAGACATCGTTCCCTTATTCAGGGAACTCATTCCCTCAAGCGCACGTCCGGATAGATATATGGCCTCACCATCCCAAATGCCTTGTTCGGTATTCACTATTCTCATACCTCCAATACCAATGGCCATCCGTATTCCGTATGTATGGAAATTTTTCGTCTTATCATTTTTAGCTATGGAAAAAGATTTGATGCAGGATTTGATTATAAAGGCTATCCGGAATACGTTTGATACATTTTGCATGACACACTCTATATAGTCCCCTTTTATTTGGCGACCTTCAAAATCAGGATAACTCACTTTTAACAAGCCAAATAATGATTCTATCCTTTGCTTTAATTCTATAGTCTCATTCACAGACAAGGAAGTAGATGCTACTATATCCGCTGAAATTGTTGCAAACATATTATTGTCCATTAGTTTGATAACAAAAGTATGAATTTTCTTTTATTCAACCAAGAATTATAGATTAAATAATCTATAGCTATAGAATATAGATAAATAAGTCTATAAAGGTAGTTTATATACAATATGAGCTATAGCAAGAAACTGCACCATTTCCATAGACAAATGACAGATTATAGAGCAAGACAAACATGCCCATTATTGTGACAACGGCAAACAAAAAACTCCCCGCAACTCTACGAGTTACAGGGAGTTATATTCTGATTCAGTATTTTGATTACTTGTTCAGAGCAGTAGCAGCGTCAACGGCGCAAGCTACAGTACAACCTACCATTGGGTTGTTACCGATTCCCAGGAATCCCATCATCTCAACGTGAGCAGGAACTGAAGAAGAACCAGCGAACTGAGCGTCTGAGTGCATACGACCCATAGTATCTGTCATACCATAAGAAGCAGGACCAGCTGCCATGTTATCTGGGTGCAGAGTACGACCTGTACCACCACCAGAAGCTACTGAGAAGTATGGCTTACCAGCCAATACACGCTCCTTCTTGTAAGTACCAGCTACCGGGTGCTGGAAACGGGTTGGGTTAGTAGAGTTACCAGTGATTGATACGTCTACGCCTTCCTTCCACATGATAGCAACACCTTCGCGAACATCGTCAGCACCGTAGCACTTAACCTTTGCACGAGGACCGTCTGAGTAAGCGATTTCCTGAACAACCTTCAATTCGCCAGTGAAGTAGTCGAACTGAGTCTGAACATAAGTGAAACCGTTGATACGAGAGATGATCTGAGCAGCATCCTTACCCAAACCGTTCAGGATACAACGCAGAGGCTCTTTACGTACCTTGTCAGCCTTAGCAGCGATCTTGATAGCACCCTCTGCAGCAGCGAAAGACTCGTGACCAGCCAAGAAAGCGAAGCACTTAGTCTCCTCGCGCAGCAACATAGCTGCCAAGTTACCGTGACCGATACCTACCTTACGGTCGTCAGCTACTGATCCAGGGATACAGAATGCCTGCAAACCGATACCGATAGCCTCAGCAGCTTCAGCAGCAGTCTTGCAACCCTTCTTCAATGCGATAGCAGTACCTACTACGTAAGCCCACTTAGCGTTCTCGAAGCAGATTGGCTGAGTTTCCTCGCAAGTCTTATAAGGATCAAGTCCGTATGATTCACAAATCTCGTTAGCCTCTTCGATAGAAGAAATACCGTACTCGTTCAATGCAGCAAGAATCTGCTTGATACGACGGTCCTGGCTTTCAAACTTTACTTCTCTAATCATAATTTACTTCCTCCTTATATTATTCGTGACGTGGATCAATATGTTTAACAGCTCCCTGCTCAGCTGTGAAGCGACCGTAAGTACCGGTTACCTTCTTCAAAGCCTCGTTTGCATCAGTTCCCTTCTTGATTTCGTCCATGAACTTACCCATGTGTACGAACTCGTAACCGATAATCTGGTTGTCTTTGTCCAAAGCGATAGTCTTGATGTAACCCTCAGCCATTTCCAGGTAACGAGGACCCTTAGCCAAAGTTCCATACAAAGTACCTACCTGTGAACGCAGACCCTTACCCAGGTCTTCCAGACCAGCACCGATCATCAAACCGCCCTCAGAGAAAGCAGACTGAGTACGACCGTAAACGATCTGAAGGAACAATTCACGCATAGCAGTGTTGATGGCGTCACAAACCAAGTCAGTGTTCAAAGCCTCCAAGATAGTCTTACCCGGCAGGATCTCTGAAGCCATAGCAGCTGAGTGAGTCATACCAGAGCAACCGATAGTCTCAACCAAGCACTCCTGGATAACACCTTCCTTAACGTTCAGAGTCAGCTTACATGCACCCTGCTGAGGAGCACACCAACCGATACCGTGAGTCAAACCTGAGATGTCTTTAATCTCTTTTGCCTTAACCCATTTTCCTTCTTCTGGAATTGGGGCTGGTCCGTGATTAGGACCTTTGGCAACACAACACATGTTTTCTACTTCGTGTGAATAAACCATAATTACATTAATTTATTATAGGTAATCTAATTGAGATCGTTTTATTGTATCTCGTTTTTATTGATGCAAAAATAACTATTTTTCGGTATATGACCTAATAAAAATACCAACTTTTTTCTTTCCGGTACTTAGAATTGTTGTTTGTTATGACTTCTGTATTTCTTAACTTGAGATTGATTGTCGCTTTGATTCGGATCATATAGGGATTTTACGGTAGGTCGACTTTTTGAAGGGGAAGATTCTTCCTGAAGGAGTTTGAGCAGGATATTCAGTTAATGTTAAATAATGTGTTTTCTGAAAAATATTCTTTTCGAAACTTTGCCTGTTAAAAAGAATCGTGTAGTTTTGTGGTGTACTAGTAAACTAATACACTAGCAATAATTAATAAATCTATAAATAATATGATACGTATAGAGGATATTTCATTTGCTTACCGCAAAGGTCGGAAGCAGGTGTTCCGGCATTTCAATGCCGGGTTGGAACTGGGAGGCATCTACGGTTTGTTGGGAAAGAACGGAGCTGGTAAATCCACTTTGCTGCATCTGATGGCCGGTCTGGTGGCTCCTTCAGAAGGTAAGGTGCTGCTTCATGGAGAGGAGATGAGCAAGCGCTCGGTCACTTCGTTGCAGAGTCTGTTCCTGGTGCCCGAGGAGTTTTCCTTGCCCGCCGTGTCTTTAGACCGCTATGTGCGCTATATGGCACCTTTTTATCCGCGTTTCAGTGCCGAGATTCTGAAGCGTGCGCTGGATTGTTTCGAACTGTCGGGCGATTTGCATCTGGACCGCTTGTCTATGGGGCAGCGCAAAAAGGTGTTTGTCAGCTTTGCGCTGGCAGCCAATACCGAGTGGCTTTTGCTGGATGAGCCGACCAATGGGCTGGATATTCCGGGCAAGCGCCAGTTTCGCAAGATTCTGGTGCAGGAGATGAACGAGGAGCGGGGAGTGGTTATTTCCACCCATCAGGTGCAGGATGTGGAGCATCTGCTGGATCGTTTGCTCATCGTGGATCAGGGACAGGCGCTGTTGCAGAAAACGGTGGCCGAGGTGTGTGAAACTGTCCGCTTTGCCCAGACATCCGATCCGGATTTGTTACGCCGGGCTATTTATCAGTTGCCGTCTCTTCAGGGTGCATCGGTATTGCTGCCCAATGAGGATGGGGTGGAAAGCAACCTTGATCTGGAACTGCTGTTCAATGCCCTGATGGAAAAGCGGGAAGAAGTGACCGCGCTTTTTGCCGGTCAGAAGAAGGATCATGTTGCAAGATAAAAACGTAAGTTGTATGATGTTTAAAGAAGGAAAACCGATTTACTGGCAGATAGCCGACCGGATTGGAGATGATATCCTGAGTGGAAAATATCAGGAAGAAGAGCGCATCCCCTCTGTGCGGGAGTTTGCTGCCCTGATGGAAGTGAATGCCAATACCACGATGCGTGCGTATGAGTTTCTTCAGAACCGTAACATTATTTATATGAAGCGTGGTATCGGTTATTTTGTTTCATCCGGTGCCCGGGAACTGGTGTTGGATTATCGGAAAAACACTTTTATCGGTGAGGAACTGAACAGCTTTTTTCATGAGATTTACACCTTGGGCATCCCGATTGAGGAAATAGCCTCTTTATATAAGGATTATGTGCAGACCGTGGAGGCTACAAAGAAATTTTGTGAAGAAAACGGAATGTCTTTTTAAGCGGTCTTGTCGTTTTGATTGTATTATAAGAAAAAACATTGAATTATGAATTTGAATCTATTTCGTATAAAGTCCCTGATGGCGAAGGAATGGGACGAACAGAAAAAGCATTACTTGCTGATCTGGTTGGTGTATTTTGGTGTGATGGCCGTAATCTTTACCTGGTGCTCGCTGATGTATGTGCAAAATTCACTGCGTAGTGGATATCCTTTATCTGTTTCGGTTTACAATGACTTTTGGTATGGTTCGTCTGCTGTCTATCCTTTTTATATATTGCTCCTGTTTCTGGCCGTGTTCAGCCGTGGTTCTGATTTCATGTTCGGCGCTACAGACCGGCAGGGACTACAGGCTAATCTGTCGCTTCCGGCTTCTACCGGAGAAAAGTTTCTGGTGCGCTGGCTCTTTATTGTACCATTCACTTATCTGCTGTTTTATATGGCTTTCCTTGCGGCCGATCTGGTCCGGCTTTTGGTTTGTTCTGCTGTTTTTCCGGATCTTAAAGTTTTTCATCTTTTGATTGGAGAAGCGTTGGACGGGGAGTTGTTGGTACAGTCGCTGGCCGGTCAGTCCTTGTTTATTCTGGGCAGCACATTCTGGAAGAAGAACGGATTTGTCAAGACTGCGGCGTGCCTTATTGCCTATGTCATCCTATGGGTTGCTGTTGCGCTTGCGTTGATCAGTCAGTATGAGAATCCCGAAACAGAAATCCTTTATCCGTCATGGATACGGAATCTGTTGAATTGGGGAATGCCTTTGTTGGTTTGGGTTGTGTGTACCGCATTGGCCTATTGGCGCTTTGGGGATATGCAACTGGCGTATGCCCGGGTGCGTTGCAGTACCAAGGTTGTCATCGGTTTGGTAGCCGTAGCCTGGCTTTCAAGTATCCTCTGTGTGTTCTTTTTACAGAAAAATAACCGCGTTCCCGATGCAGAACCATGCTATGTTCAGGATGCTGTGTGGTATCCTTTGCCGGCCTTCAAACATCTGGTTCTGGAAGACACTCTGGAGGTCTATTGCGCCGAGTGGGTTCCGGAGGTGGATTCCAAAGATTCTACCCACGCAGAAATGCACCGACAGTCACTTTGCGGAGTACAACTGGATCTGAATCTGTCAGTTTGCCCTGTGTCTGGGTCGTCTATGGATGGAAAGAAGCAGGGTGTCCGGATCACTCCGGAGTTATATCCCTATCTGAAAACAGAATTGCGTCACGACACGCTGTACTTGTTCTTTGATTATCCGGTATGCGAAAAGATGCGTCACAAAGGAAAGGAGTATCTGAAAGCAATGCGGATTTACACTAACAGTATTCAGATTTGTACCGACACGCTACTTTCTGTGCAGAACCGCATGCACACTGTTGTGGAATTGTCCGGTTGGAAAACGGATTCCTTAGCTTTGGAGGGCACTTCCTTCAGATTGCGTACTTGCCGGGTAGAGGCGATGAGCATTCAGTCGGATTCTTCCTGGGTTACGGCCCGATACCTCAATGATGAAGAGGAAAACCGGGAATTGAACTCTCTGATTCTGAGCAATACGGTGATCGGCCGTCTGCATGAATATCAAAATGGGCCGGCTTTCTGGTATCGGGAAGACAATGTTTCGCATGTAGGACAGGCCTTGCTGCATGGTGCGGCGCAAGGCGTTCCTGTGGTTGCCACCAAACAGTCGGGTATCGACTCCGATATCACAGACGCTTTCTGGAAGACTGAGTTCGGTTTCTCTGTGACTCCATTCTGGAAAAAGAAATAAAAATCATTTTCGCAGCTTTAGCGGCACACGGATCCGGTGCTTCAGGAAAACCGGATCTGTGTGCCGTTTTTTTATAAAAAATGATGAGAAATATACTACTATGTATTGCATAGTACTAAAGTATTGCCTATATTTGCGGCATGAAGGAAAATGTTTGGCCAAAACAACTCTCCCTAAAATGAAAAGCCTATGAATATAGAAAATGCTAAATCGCAGATGCGCAAGGGCATGCTGGAGTACTGTGTGCTGCTCCTGCTCCGTGAGAAAGCGTTTTATGCCTCGGACATCATCAGCCGCCTGAAAGAGGCGGAACTGATCGTGGTGGAAGGTACGCTCTATCCCTTGCTGACCCGTCTCAAGAAGGACGGACTGCTTACGTATGAATGGAAGGAGTCCACACAGGGACCACCCCGAAAGTATTATGAACTGACCGACGAGGGCAGAATCTTTCTCGACGGTCTGGATGCGGCCTGGAGCGAGCTGGTGCACACGGTGACGCATCTGAAAAACAATCAGGAAACCCATAAAACTGAACCGCAATGAAGAAAAACATTACCATAAATCTGTTTGGGCATTGTATAACATTGATGAAGATGCCTATGACTTGCTCTTCCGCTATCAGGAGGACATGAAGCGTTATTTTGCCGGACGCGAAGGCGGCGAAGAGATTGCCGACGACATCGAGCACCGCGTGGCGGAACTCATGGCGGAGCTGAAAGCTTCGGGTGTGGAGGCCATCACGATAGAGCATATCGAGGCCATTATCCGCCGTATCGGAAGTCCCGAGCAACTGGACGGTGACGCGGAGGAAAGCGATGCGCAGCCGCGGATGGAGAAGCCCCGCAAAAAACTGTTCCGTAACCCCGACGACAAGAAACTGGCCGGTGTTCTCTCCGGTATGGCCGCCTATTTCGGGGTAGACCCGATGGCCTTGCGCCTCATTGCCCTGGTGCTGATATTCCTTACTAAAGGAGTTGGTTTGCTGGTTTATCTGATCTGCTGGCTGATTATCCCCGAGGCCAAGACTCCCGAAGACAAGTTGCGCATGCGTGGTGAACCGGTCAATATGGAGAGCCTGCGCGAAGAGATTCTGAACGGAGCCGGCAAGGTAGAGGATTTCGTGCGTTCACCGCAGACGGAGAGCAAGGCACGCGGTTGTCTGTCCACGGTGGTGGATCTGTTTGCCGGTCTGTTCAAGCTGCTCCTGTTTGTGTTCTTGGGCGGTCTGGCCGTGTTGTTTGTGTTCGGTTTGCTTTTGGTGATCTGCTGCATCGGCATGGCTCTGTATGCTTCGATAGCCGGATTCGGTTCGCTGTTCTTCCACAATACCGATGCTGTGCTGTTGCAAACCTTGGAGCAGTTGCCTCTGACGGCCAATCTGGGCTTTTGGGTATCAGCACTCAGTCTGCTGGTGTTGTTGGCCATTCCGGTTTATGTTTTCGTGCATTGGCTGGGCCGTTTCTGGGGCCGTGGAGGTGGGGTTGCCCCGAAGGCACGTACCACACTAATCGTTTCATGGCTGGCAGCGTTGGTGTTGTTTGGTATTTTTACGACTACAACCTCTATTACCGTAGCCCGCAGCTATCAGGAGAATCAGAGAAAGCTCTATTCCATTAACGGTTTCTATGTGCCCGAATGGGAATACAACTACCTGAAACAGAATGACTGGAATGTGTTGGTACATAAAAACTGTTCGGACGATTATATTGGCTGGGGACATTATTACAGCAAAGACGGGCAGCGCTATTTGCATGGCCGTAATGTGGACGGACAGATGGAATACCAGTTGGAGCGGAAAGAAAAGGTAACTCCGGGACTGTATCGTCTGGAAGCCGTAGGCCGTACCGATGGTGCGGGAGCTTATATTTACGCCCAGCAGGGAACTTCGGTCAACAAGCAGGAGATTCCGGTTTGCGGAGAAGAGCAGGGAAGCATCTGGCTGGATGCTCAGAAACGCATTGCTGCCGGAGGACTTTCCGTGTCGGACAGCATTCGTTATCATGAAATCTGCGCGCGCCATGACGGTAAGGGACACGGTTGGAGCCGTGTGGTTGTGGACAGCATTGTCGTCACCAAGCCCGGCGAGTTGCGTTATGGTGTTTCCAACGTGCCGGCCTTTACCGGTAAGCCGTGGCGCGGCACCTGGCTGTCGGCAGCCGACTTTACGCTGACCCGCCTGTAAACCGAAAAACGGTAAACGGGTTTTGCCGGAAAAAGTCATCCTGACAAAAATTTTAAACGGTCTAAAGAAATTGAGAAAAACGTTGGGAGGACTTTTATATGCCAATAAACAAGTTGCGCTCCAAAAGCCTGTTATAAGACCTTTGGAGCGCACTTTAAAATTATGAGACAATTTATTTTATTTCTAGAGGGAACTTTCTACAAGCTCTGTGTGCCAAGCATATTGCCGTTCTCGGTGTCGTTCAGGATGCTGCTCTGCGCCAGATAATTCTCTTCGGGCGCATAAATGAACATCACGCTGCCGCCCTTGATGGTGTTGATGATGGGGCGGGTGAGTGACGGCGGGATGGCCGGACAGCCGAAACTGCGACCCAGACGGCCGCTGCGGGCGGTAGATGGGTGGGCGTAGGCGGCACCGTGCATCACGATGGCGCGCTGGCGGGCGTTGTCGTTCACCCCTTTTTCCAGTCCATCCAGACGGAGGGAGTAGCCGTTGCTGCCCTGATAGGTTTCATTGGTAAGATAAAAGCCCAAAGAACTTTTGTTGGAACCATATTGGTTGGAAAAAGAAGTGGCATAGTTGCCGCCGCTGTTCCGTCCGTGGGCCACGACAGAGGAGTAAAGCAGCTTTCTTTCTTCCATATCGATCACGGCCAGACGCTTTTCGGTAGAAGCCTTGGAAAAGTCAATGACTGTAAGGATTTCTTTCTTTCGGTCGGTAATCTTGTAGTACCCCATGAAAGCCTGATGAAAGGCGTCCTGACTGATGAGAGAGTCCAGATGCATGGTTTCGTACATGCTTTGCCAGGCCGGTACGACATGCAGGTTGGTAGCATTCAATGTGTAATCACTGTTTTGTCCGGATTCCATTTGAGTAAGCAGGGATGCACCGGGCAAAAGCAAAAAAAGTACAGAACAAAAAAGACGCATCATTGCACAAAGAATTTTTTCGGGTGCAAAGATACGTCTTTTCTTTATATTGCTAAATATCAGTAGGTTTAAAAAAGATAAAGATTTGTTATTCAAGCACGATGACCAAGGAACTCCATGTAGGCGCCCAGTCGTAGATGAACTGAGCGTGCGAGGTGGCGTTGCGCACACACATGTGCGAACGGGGTGTGGTGCCCAGTGACCAACTGTATTCAATCTGCTTGGTGGCCGGCTTGTTTACGGGCACTCCGTGAATATGTGCTCCGTTGGTGAAGCGGCTGGCATACGGAGCATAGCCTCCGATTTCCCGGGTTCCGTCTTTCCAGAAGTACATGTTGCGTTTTTTCTGTTGCAGCACAAAGATGCCCAACGGGGTTTCCTGACCGTAGGGCGGGTTATGCTTGCCCGTGGTGGCGGGATTCATGCTCCGGATTTTCCACTTGCCCCGTTCCACGAATTCCAGCGTGGCGATGTTCTGGTCTTTGCGATCCACTACAATCACGTGGGAGAAGAACACCGAATCGGCCAGTTCATACAGATAGCGTTTCGGCACCATCCATTCCTTTTCGATGAGCAGCGGCTTTACCCGTACGAAGCTGCCCTCTTCGCCCAGATAGGCGGCGATGCTGCCGTCCGGTCCGTACAGTTCCGGCGTGATGGTGTCCTCGGGCGCATAGAGCGGCACGGACTGATAGCGGGAAACGCCTAATGTGTCGGATACAAGGCGTGCCTTGTTGTACTTGTATTTCTTGACAAGCGGCGGATACTGGTTCTGGTTTTTGTAGTTCTGCATCACCACCCAGCGTGTGGGGTTCTGCTGCACATTCTCCACGAAGGCCAGACTGCGGCGGATGGTCTCCCACTTGAAACTTCGGGTGGTATCCTGATAAGGGTACACGTCCTCCAGCGTGTATTTGTCGTAAAGTAATTCCTTGGTGAGCAGGATGTCTTCGGGCAGCAGGGGAGGGATGATTTCTACAACGGATTCTTCTGCTACTTCGGGTGGGGGCAGGGCGATGCTGTCCTGTTCTGATTCCATGGATTCCGTGTTCTGCGGTGTGTTATAGCATCCTGTCACGGCACTGAGCAGGATGCCGGCACCGATGACCGTCTTCAAAGCGTAGCGCATGGTATTCAAGTTTAAGATTTTTATAAAACAATCATTCGTGCCGTCAAATATATCGTTTTTTTCAGAAAAGCCCAACGATACCTTAATAAAAAAGAGAATTCTGCTTTTTTATGCGCCTTCTTTGCATTATCTTTGTATTCTGTTTTAAAGAAAGAGTATGGAGAAAAACGAAATAACGGTGCGCGACGCCGATTTGTGCGCTGCGGCACAGGAAGGAATGGATGAGTTTATCGCCGTCTTCACCAACCGATATCTGGAGGTGCTGGGCGGTGCGCTCACAGGCGAGAACATGCACATGCTGAACGGAGAGCAGATCTCTCTGCTGGCCTACATCATGTTTCGTGACGAGGTGATGGACGGCGGTTTTGTGCAGCTGATCCACAACGGCTACGGCCCTTTCATCTTTGAGAATCCTTTTGCCAAGGCCATGCGCCTGATGGGAGCGCACGATTTTTCCAAATTAGTGTATAAGGGACGCAAACTGTATGAGAAATACCGCGACGAGCTGACCCGCGAATGCTCCGACGAGGAGTTCATGGCGCTGTTTGAGCGTTTCAGTGAGTTCGACGAGCTGGACGACGCTTTCGTGGAGATGGAAGAAGAGGTGACTGCGGCGTTGGCTCATTACGTGGATGAGCATATCGATCAGTTTGCAACCATTGTGAAAGAATAATTATTGACTACGAATAATTATGGCAGAAAAGAAAGTAAAAGTAAAGACAGTCAATATCAAGAACAAGCGGGCCTCGTTCGACTACCTTTTGCTGGACAAATATACGGCGGGTATTGTGCTCACCGGTACCGAGATCAAGTCGATTCGTGCCGGTAAGGCCAGTCTGGTGGATACCTTTTGCTACATTCACAACGGCGAGGTGTGGGTGAAGAATATGTATGTGGCCGAATATTCCTACGGTTCGTATAACAATCATGCGGCCCGGCGTGACCGCAAGCTGCTGCTCAACCGTAAGGAGATCCGCAAACTGCAGCAGGACATGAAGAGCCCGGGCTTTACGCTTGTACCCACCTTGCTGTTCCTCAATGAGAAGGGAATGGCCAAGTTGGACATCTATCTGTGTCGCGGTAAGAAGGAATACGACAAGCGACAGACGCTAAAGGAAAAGGAAGACCGTCGCGAGATGGACCGCAAGATCAAGAATTATTAAGAATAGTGGTTATAGACAAAAACATGACAATACAGGAAATAATCAGAGAGCGTATTCTGATTCTGGACGGAGCCTTTGGAACTGTGATCCAGAATTATCATCTGAGTGAAGAGGATTTTCGTGGTGAACGCTTCCGCGATTTGCCCGGACAGATGAAGGGTAACAATGATATGCTTTGCATTACCCGTCCGGAACTGATTCAGGAGATTCATGAGGCCTATTTGCAGGCCGGAGCAGACATTATCGAAACCAATACATTCAGCGCCCAGCGCATTTCCATGGCCGACTATCATCTGGAGGACTGTTGCCGTGAAATCAATCTGGAGGCCGCACGCATCGCACGTCGGGCAGCTGACTGCTTTACGGCACTTACCCCGGAAAAGCCTCGTTGGGTAGCCGGTTCGGTGGGACCTACGAACAAGACCTGTTCGATGAGTCCAGACGTGAACAATCCCGGTTATCGGGCATTGACTTTTGACGAACTGGCTGCGGCCTATCAGGAACAGATGGAGGCGCTGATAGAGGGAGGGGTGGATCTGCTGCTCATCGAAACGATTTTCGACACGCTGAATGCCAAGGCTGCCATTTATGCGGCCGAGGAAGCGATGACGGCAGTCGGCCGTCAGGTTCCTCTGATGCTTTCCGTTACGATTACCGACCGCACAGGACGCACTCTGTCCGGTCAGACGCTGGAAGCCTTTCTGGCTTCGGTACAGCATGCGTCACTATTCTCTATAGGTCTGAACTGTTCGTTTGGAGCGCGGGATATGAAGCCGGCCCTGCGTAGTCTGGCAGCCCGTGCACCTTATTATATATCTGTCTATCCGAATGCCGGTCTGCCCAACAGTATGGGAGGATATGACCAGACACCGGAGATGATGGAGGAAGAAATGAAGGAGTTTGTGGATGAAGGACTGGTGAACATTATCGGCGGTTGTTGCGGTACTTCACCGGAATTTATTGCCCGCTTCCCACATCTGGTGGAAGGAGCCCGTCCGCATCAGCCGGCGCCTGCACCCGACTGTATGTGGGTGAGTGGTCTGGAACTGCTGGAAGTGAAGCCCGAAATCAATTTCGTGAATGTGGGCGAACGCTGTAATGTGGCCGGATCGCGTAAGTTCCTGCGACTCATCAACGAAAAGAAATATGAAGAGGCTCTGGGTATCGCCCGCAAACAGGTGGAAGACGGTGCTCTGGTGCTCGACATTAATATGGACGACGGACTGCTTGATGCCCGTGAGGAGATGGTCACTTTCCTGAATCTGCTGGCTTCGGAGCCGGAAATCTCCCGCATCCCCATTATGATCGACTCTTCGAAATGGGATGTGATCGAGGCCGGATTGAAGTGTTTGCAAGGCAAGTGTATCGTCAATTCCATTTCTCTGAAAGAGGGCGAGGAGGTATTTTTGCACCATGCCCGCCGCATCCGCCGCTTCGGTGCCGCCGTGGTGGTGATGGCATTCGACGAGAAGGGGCAGGCTGATACTTATGCCCGCAAGATAGAAGTGTGCGAGCGTGCCTATCGTCTGCTTACAGAAAAGGTGGGTTTCAATCCGCATGACATCATCTTCGACCCGAATGTGCTGGCCATTGCTACGGGAATGGAGGAACACAACCATTATGCGGTGGACTTTATCGAGGCTACCGGATGGATCCGGCGTCATCTGCCGGGGGCACACGTGAGCGGAGGTGTGAG
>OKWR01000829.1_pt1 | contig 26192 bp, 27 predicted proteins | sample 1607101 | NCBI WGS metagenome assembly OKWR01 (sample SAMN04414076, study PRJEB24778) | human gut metagenome | material: faecal | host: Homo sapiens
AATGGCTACTCACAAGCGTAAAAAAAGACTAAGAAAGAACAGACATAAGAGCAAATAGTCTGTTGTAGCTTGTCAGTAGACAAACACAAAGAACAAACTTGCCAGGCTTATTATACAAGCCGCGCAAGTTTGTTCTTTGTATAATATATGAGATCATAAACCAACAAAAGAAAGAAATGACTAGCGAAGTAGTAGTAGACGTCCAACCCAAAGAAATCTCCATTGCTCTTCTTGAGGACAAAAAACTGGTGGAGTTTCAAAAAGAAGGCATGTCCGTGTCATTCGCCGTGGGCAATGTCTATCTGGCAAAAGTCAAAAAGATGATGCCGGGACTCAATGCATGTTTTGTCAATGTGGGCTACGAACGCGACGCTTTTCTTCATTATCTGGATTTAGGGCCTCAATTTAATTCCTACCAAAAATATCTGAAACAAGTAGTCAGCGACCGAAAGAAACTTTATCCCATGGCCAAAGCGACCATACAGCCGGAACTGGACAAGGAAGGAAGTGTGCAGAATATCCTTCAACCAGGTCAGGAAGTATTGGTACAGGTAGTTAAAGAACCGATTTCAACCAAAGGTCCTCGCCTGACCTGCGAAATATCCTTTCCGGGAAGATATTTGGTTCTTATTCCTTTTAGCGATAAAGTTTCCGTTTCCTCAAAAATCAAGTCTTCAGAGGAAAGAGCACGACTCAAACAATTACTCCAGAGTATCAAGCCTAAAAATTTCGGAGTAATTGTAAGAACAGTGGCCGAAGGAAAAAGAGTGGCTGAACTTGACACCGAATTAAAGATATTGCTGAAACGATGGGAAGACACCATGACCAAAGTGCAGAAGGCAACAAAACTGCCGGAACTGGTTTACGAAGAAACCAGTCGCACCGTAGCCATGCTACGCGACTTGTTCAACCCATCTTATGAAAACATCTACATCAATGATGAAAGTGTATTCAACGAAGTAAAAGATTACGTAACCCTCATTGCACCGGAAAGCGCAAAAATCGTAAAAAAATATACCGGAAAGTTACCGATCTTTGACAACTTCGACATCACCAAACAAATTAAATCTTCATTTGGAAAAACCGTTTCCTATAAACATGGAGCTTATTTGATCATTGAACATACGGAAGCACTCCATGTGGTTGATGTGAACAGCGGAAACCGCGCCAAATCAAAAGACGGACAGGAAGCAAATGCCTTGGACGTGAATCTGGGTGCAGCAGATGAATTGGCACGCCAACTGAGATTAAGAGATATGGGAGGAATTATCGTGGTGGACTTCATCGACATGAATCTAGCGGAAGACCGGCAAAAACTTTATGAGCGCATGTGCGAAAACATGAAAAAGGACCGTGCGCGCCACAATATTCTTCCGTTGAGTAAATTCGGCCTGATGCAGATCACCCGCCAACGCGTACGCCCGGTAATGGACGTAAATGTAGAGGAAACCTGCCCCACTTGTTTTGGAAAGGGAACCATTAAATCCAGCTATTTGTTTACCGATACTCTTGAAGGAAAAATCAATACACTGGTAAACAAAATCGGAATGAAGCAGTTCGCACTGCACGTACATCCTTACGTGGCAGCCTACATTAATCAGGGTTTTCTGTCGCTGAAACGAAAATGGCAAATGAAATACGGATTCGGAGTAAAAATCATTCCGAGCCAGAAACTTGCCTTCCTGCAATATGAATTCTATGACAGCAACGGACAGGAAATCGATATGAAAGAAGAAGTAGACAGCAAATAGAAAAAGGGGCTTTGAAAGCCCCTTTTTCTATTCTTATACATGCTGATTCTCTGATTCCTTCCGCTCGGAAATAACCAACAGATGATCATTCTCGTGCAACTGCATGTGGCCGTTGGGCACTATATATTCTTCGTTGCGCTTGATCAGCATCACTAAATGCCCCTTAGGCAGATTCAAATCAGCCAGACGGTTTCCTCCAGCCATCATCTCGGCTGTAAGCTGCACGTCGGTCAGGTAAGTTTTGGTCTCTTCGGGTATCTCAATTCCATAATAGTCATGTGGCTGCTCCATAGGTTCCGACAAGCCCAGACGATCGGCCAAAGGAGAAAGCGTAGTTCCCTGTAACAGCAGCGAAAGCAACGTGATGAAAAACACAATATTGAAAATCTGCCCGGCTCCTTCCACTTCGGCTATAACCGGATATGTAGCAAAAATAATGGGCACAGCTCCACGCAAACCTACCCACGAAATGAACACACGAGACTTGAACGAAAAGTTCCGGAACGGCAACAAACTGATAAACACGCTGAGCGGACGACCAAACAACATCATAAACACAGCTATGAGCAGAGCCACATCGGCCACCTGCCACAATTCATGCGGATTGACCAACAATCCTAAAGTGAGGAACAACACAATCTGACCGAACCAGGTAAGTCCGTCCAAAAAATTACTGACTTCCTTACGGTATGGTATCTTGGCATTTCCTAATACGATTCCGGCAACGTATACCGCCAGATAAGCATTGCCCTGAATCAGATCGGTAACCGTGAACAGAAAGAACACCAGACTTAATATCAGAATGGAATATAAAGCCGAATTGACCAGACTGATTTTATTCAGCAGCCATACCCCAAAACGACCGATAGAATACCCTGCCAAAGCGCCTAGGAAGAACTGTAAAAAGAAATCCTTCAGAATATCCATAGCCGAAGCTCCGGAAAGAGTCACTACCTGGATAAGCACAATCGTAAGCATATAGGCCATTGGATCGTTGCTTCCGCTCTCCAGTTCTAACATCGGTCTAAGATTTTCCTTAAGATTCATATTCTTGGAACGCAGCAGATTAAATACAGATGCAGAGTCTGTAGATGACATCGTGGCTGCCAAAAGGAAAGAAACCCACAAAGACAAATGGATATCAGCACGGGTATATCCGGAAATATAATAAATAAACAAACCCGTAAACAAAGTCGTCAGCAACACGCCTACGGTAGAAAGCGAGATGCCGGGGAACAAAACCGGCCTGATTTCCTGAAAACGTGTGTCCATGCCCCCAGAAAAAAGAATCAGGCAAAGAGCAATCATACCGATAAACTGTGCGTCGGACGCGCTATTGAACTGAACTCCCAACCCGTCGCTACCAAAAAGCATGCCCACGCCTAAAAACAATAGCAACACAGGAATGCCAAAACGGAAACTGCTCCGCGTAAACAAGATGCTGACAAAAACCAGCACCGAACCAATTAAAAGAATGTTTTCTGATGTAAACGTCATATTTTTTCAGTTTAAGTTAATATTTCATGCAAGATAAGAAAAAATGCAGAAAAATACAAGTCTGCATCCTCTCAAACTGAAACAAACAGATCATTTATAAAGACATATTTTCAACAAATTATACCAAAACAGGATACAACCTAATAAAAAGGAATCGCCCCGAAACAGGTTATTATTCCCAATAGAATAAGAATGATAACGCATCTTTGCGAAAGATAGTTAAGAAATGAATCTGCACCCAAAGAAGTAAGGCTGAGGATTTTGATAGAAATGGTTTATTCCTTATTTTTGTGTATTCCTATTTCGACAACAAAATAAAAACCCGTATATGAAAAAATATTTCTTTTGCCTTCTATGTTCCGCAATACTGATTCCGACACAACCAGTATTCGGATACCATAAAAAAGACAAGGACAAAAGACACGAAGAAACTTATACGACACATCTTCCTGTACCGGATCAGTTGGCTCCTAAAACAAAAGGAGAAGATTTAGTCGCGCCCGTTGAAGAAGTCAGAAGACACGACCTGAAATGGGGAAACCATAAGTATGGAATAGACGTGTCACGTTATCAGAACCAGATAGACTGGGATGCGGTAGCCAAAGATCCCAACGCGAAATATGCCTATCTGAAGGCTACTGAAGGAGCAGGCCTGGTGGACAAGACTTATGCCTATAACCTGAGCGAGGCACGGAGAGTCGGCATAAAAGTAGGATGCTACCATTTCTTCAGTCCTACAGCTGCTATCGAAGATCAGTTCAAGAACCTTACCTCAACAGTCGATCTGTCTACACAAGATCTGATTCCCATTATTGATGTTGAAAACAGAGGAAGAGGTTCATTGGATGAATTCTGTAACAGACTAAGAAAATTCCTGATCAACGTAGAAGACTACTATAAGGTAAAACCGATAATCTATACCTCAAGCCATTTTTACAACAAATACTTAAGAGGTAAATTTACGGAATACAAATATATGATAGCCCGCTATCATGATGAAGAGCCGGTTTTGGCAGATAATATCCGGTTCGTCATGTGGCAGTTTACTTCGGAAGGACGAATTTCCGGAATCAAAGGTCCTGTTGATCGTAGCAAATTTATGGATGGATACAGCATGATTGATATTCTAATCCGGTAAATATAAATACGATAAAAAACAAAAAAGCCAGCTGTCCGCTGGCTTTTTTTATGTCCGTCACACCTGTCACATCCAATAAACGACTCCCTGTATCGCTGCATAACAAAGCGTCAGATAAAATGCAAGAAGCAATAAATGAACATCTTCCTGCAAATATCCTGTAGAGGTATACTGTGAAGATATATAAGAACGGATTCCTCCGTTTTTCTGCTGAAATAATCGGGTGCAATACCACAATAATGCTCCTACCGCGCTTCCTTCCAATGCACCGGCCAGAATATCACCCGGATAATGCACACCCAAATAGATTCTTGAATAGGAACAAAGAAGAGCCCATATAAAAAGCGTAGCGGTCAGTAACCTGTTTCGTATCAGCAAAGACACATAAACAAAAACACCAAAAGTATTGGCCGCATGACTGGAAATAAATCCATACAGACCTCCCCGGTAATTGTTAACCACATCTACCTGATACATTAATATCGGATCGTTCGTAGGACGAAATCGCTTGAAATAAGGTTTGCAGAAAGTAGATGCAAACTGGTCGGCAATCGTTATGGTCAGTGCTATCATCAACAGAATAAAAAGAATGTTCCGCATATTATTGTTTTTGATAAGCACGTAAAACAACACAACAGCCAATGGAATCCAAGTCCCGGTTCTGGTCACGGTCATCATGAAACCATCCCAGAACAGAGAATCACTTCCGTTTAATTTCAACAGCAGCTGCTGGTCAAAATGGATAAGTTGTTGCCAGTCCATAATCAGATTCTTTCAATCGTTTTAACAGGAACCCAGCCAACCTTACCGTCTGCCAGTCTGATTTCCTTCCAGTCCTTCATTGCATCATCGGTAATCTGGACCTTTGTCCCTTCATGAAGCACAAATAGATCGGTCCCCGAATTGCTAGGCGTACTTTTCACCGTCAGAGATGAAGACAGAACGATAGCATAAGAGCGCTGCAGCAGTTTCTGCTGTTGCTGATAAGCAAATATATGAAAGAGTACAGCCAGACACAATGCAGTCAAACCCACTCCAAAACCGACCTTTCTCCACAACAGTCTGCCCACAAAGAAATAAACCAACGTAGCCAGTACAAACAGAGCAAAACATACGACTACCGCCCTGCCCCATTGGTCCGTACTGCATAAATCAATCAGCTGTCGGAACCAGGTTATGAAAAACATTTCACTCTCGGGCGTAATCTTATCTACGGTCTTGGTACGTGCCAATTGCAGATTAAAGCGGATATCAGCGTCTCCGGGATCCAGCAGATATGCCCGTTCATAAGCCAATATGGCATGTGCCATATCTCCTTTACGGTAGTAGGCATTTCCCAGATTATAGTAAACAGGAGCAGAAACTCCAGTCTCCAACAACTGGTTGTAAATACTGATAGCCTTTTCATAATCTTCCTGCACATAAGCACTGTCAGCCTCAGCCTTGGTCTGTGCGGCGGCTGATACAATGGTCAGCATGCAGGCAAAAATAAGAAGCAGTTTCTTCATATTACAATCTTTACTTATTTCTTGATTACATTTTCCAATTCCGAAATAACAGTCACCGCATCCTGATAGATCTTATCCATCGTAGCTTGCGGATCACCAGGCGCAAATCGGGCAAACTCACAGGCATTCAATGTATCGTTGAAACGTTCTGCCAAAGCTGAATCCACATTATGCTCGATCAGACGCTGCTGGATATTTTCCTTGTTCAGTTCCGCAACCGGAATGGTAAGTTTATCACTCACGTACCCCCACAAAGCCTTTAAGACCTCTTCATAAAAAGCATCTGCCTGCTGTTTTTCCAACAGTTTGCGGGCCGCTTTCAAACGTTTGGCAGCCACGGAATTGGCACGCTTGCCTTTCATACGGGCCGCATTCTGAAGATTCTGGCCATGTATACGAAGATAAATACTCATCACGATCAGGAACAGGAACAGAACAGCCAAAGTGATCCAATAAGACGCTGATGCAAAGAACAGTTCGTCAACGGACTGCAAATTGTCAGCTCCTGATTTGATATAGCGTATATCGGAATTCAAAAGTTCCAATTCTTTCTGTGCGGCCATATCCGAAGCCGAACGGGTTGCCCCCTGAGCCACCTTGATCTGATAAGGTTGGGTTTTCAGAGTCTTATAACTTTTTGATTCCGGATCAAAATAGCAGAATTCAACTGCCGGAATCTCGTAATCGCCTTTATAACGCGGAACGGCAATGTATTCAAAAACTTTATTACCGGTCACTCCGCTACGCTCCAAACGCGTATTGTCTGTCACTTTCGCATCATAAGTCTCAAAATCTTTCGGGAAATTGACTTTAGGCGCTGTCAGCAGTTTCATGTTTCCTGTTCCGCTGACTGTCAGTTTCAGAGTCAAAGCGTCATTCGATTTCAACTCCTTTTCAGGAATCAGAGCACTTTCAATTCGGAACTGTCCTACAGCACCGGAAAAATTAGCCGGACGGTCGGGCAACGGATCCACCTGAATTTCCATGCCGGGAGCCACGATCTTTTTCTTTACTTCTGTTGTCAGATCTGCTCCATTAAAGAATGCGTCTATCGGATCTATGGCATGATTCTGCTGCACGACAAGTCCCTCAAATTCTACAGAAGGCACTTTCAACTTTCCGGCACGTTGTGGAAAAAGCAGATACTGCCGCCAGACTACAGTACCGTAATTTCGCCCGTTGAAATGCTCCATAGTCATGCTTTTCTGCTGGGGCAATGGAATTTCCTGAGTATGAAAACCATCCAAATCAGGCATATTCCCGGCAAGCTGGGTCAGATTAACCAGTGAATATACTTTATAGGTCAGCAGGATCGCTTCTTGCTCGTAAACACGCTTCTTATTGGCTGTCACGGTTATAAAAAGATCCTTTCCTGTGATCTGGCTTCCACTCTGCTGTGTATGCATACGGGTAGCACCTCCGGAACTTTGTGCGGAAGAGTTGGTCGCATCCGCTTTCAAGACGCGCAAGCGCACGGAATTGGATTTATAGACCTGTCCGTTGGAACGTATGGTCGCACCGGGAATCGAATAAGTACCAGGTTTGGAAGCGCTCAGAATATAGGTAAAGGTTATGGAACTGCTTTGCGTTGTCTTTCCATTCACCATACTGAAACTCGATTCTGAAGAACGGCTCGGTCCCATCAGAACCTCAAAATCATTAAAGGCAGGTGCCTTAAAATCAGAAATATCCTGAGTATTCACCTTAAAAGACAAACGGAACTGCTCCCCTTCGACCACAGCTTCCGGAGCGGATGCCGTAAACCGCACCTGAGCTCCTACACGGATCATACAGAACAGAAATATCAAAAATAAAGCTTGCTTCCTGATCATCCTAATTTTTTATTTTACAAATTAACAAATCTTACCATTGCTTCTCCAACCGTCTCTTCTGTGGCTGTGACATGGCTTTCTTTATCTTATCTTGCGTAGCTTTCTCGTTTTGCATCGCAGCGTTCAACAGTTGTTCGGCATTTTCCTTGGACATTTTATTCCGATCCTGTTGCTTCTGATCTTGTTTTCCCTGTTGTTGATCTTGCTGCTGCTGTTTATTCTGCTGTTGCTGATCTTTCTTATCGCTGTTTTTATCTTCTTTCTTATTTTGCCCGCTTCCGTCCTTATTTTCCTGATTACTGCTCTGGTTTTGGTCAGACGGCGGATTCTTCTTCAAGAGATACTGACACAGCACCAGATTATAACGGGTTCCGTCATCTCCCGGCCGGTTCCTTAAAGCATTCTTATAGCATTCTATCGCCGGACCATACTGCTTCTGACTCTGCAATATCACTCCCATATTATGATATATCGTAGCCAATCTTGATTTGTTTGTTTCCGATTTGAGTGCTTTCTCATATTCCTGCATGGCCTCTTTGGGCTTCTGCTGCCACAAAAGAGCATTTCCCAAGTTGAAATATCCCTGGGCAAAGCGCGGCATCAGCTCAACCACCTTACGATAGTCTACCTCAGATTTATCATACACACTGTCCCGAAACAGGCGATTTCCGCTCCGCATATAATCCCGGTAAGATTGCGCTGACAAATGGGATATTTGCATCAGGGCAAACAACAACAGGATCATGCGATGACATAAACTCTTCATAATTATTTCTCTTTGTTTCCAAATAATCTTATTCCTTTCAATAAAGGATTCTTTCGTCCCAAGATACAGATCTCGATGATGAGACACAGCAATGCCAAAAGTGTCACTGCCTGAAACTGCTCGTCATACTCTGAGTAGATTTTAGTCTCCAGATCCGCCTTTTCCAGTTTTTCCAACTGCTGCGACAAAGCTTCCTGGGCTGACGAGCTATTGTCTACGTAAATATAGCTACCCTTTCCGGCCTTGGCGATTTCACGGCACATATCCTCATTCAAATGAGAAATCACCGTTTCTCCGGTATTGTCCATAATATATCCGCCATCTGAAGTCGGAATAGGGGCACCATTAGGCGAACCGACACCCAATACATACACCGTCATACCTTTATCCGCGGCTTCCTGGGCAGCCTCAACCGCACCGCCTTCATTGTCCTCACCATCGGTAATCAGGAAAATAGCCTTGCCGACTCCTTTTGCCGGTGTAAAGCTTTTCATGGCCAGTTCTATGGCACGCTTGATGTCCGTACCTTGAGTGTGTATCATGTCCGGGGATATGGTTTCCAAAAACATTTGTGCGGAAACATAATCACTCGTTATCGGCAACTGGGTAAAAGCCTCACCCGCATAGACTATCAGGCCCACTTTATCGTCCTGCATATGATTTACCATATTGCTGACCAGCATTTTCGATTTTTCCAATCGACTGGGCTTGACGTCCTGCGCCAGCATGGAATTGGAAATATCCATGGCTATGACCGCCTCGATACCCTTTCTTTTGTCCGTCTCTACTTTTGTACCGAACTGCGGACGGGCCAATACAAATATCATAAGGGCAAAAGCTGTCAGCAGCAACCAGAATTTTACATCCGGACGATATTTGGATACCTCAGGCATCAAGTCTGCCAAAAGTACGGGATCACCGAATTTACGGAGTCTTTTCCTACGTATATAATTGGTGTACAGATGCAAAGCGGCCAATACTGGGACCAAAAACAGTGCATATAAATAAAATGGTTCTTCAAATCGAAACATAGCTTATCTTTTTACGGAATCTTTTTCAAAATAGTGGCACGCAAGAGAATCTCCAACAGCAAAGCGATGGCGGCCAACAATGCGAAAACAGAATATGCCTCATATTTCTTGCTGAACTTCTTGACATTCAGTTTGGTTTTCTCCAGTTTGTCGATTTCCTGATATACTTCATGAAGCTTTTCGTTGTTGGTAGCCCGGTAAAACGATCCTTCCGTTTTATCGGCTATTGCCTGTAACGTTTTTTCATCTATTTCTACCGGAACCTGAAGATACTCCACTCTTCCGGCCACAGGCATTGGATAAGGAGCCATACCATTGGTACCCACACCGATGGTATACACACGGATACCAAAACTTTGGGCAATCTCCGCTGCGGTCAGAGGAGAGATGTCTCCCCGGTTATTGGTTCCGTCTGTCAACAGAATGATGACCTTGCTTTTTGCCTTACTGTCTTTCAATCGGGACACAGCATTGGCGATACCCATACCTACAGCAGTTCCGTCTTCCAGCATTCCGCTTAATGTTATATCGCTCTTTATGCTTTGAAACAGATTCATTAACACCGCATGGTCTGTCGTCATCGGACATTGGGTATAAGCCTCGGCCGCAAAAAGAGTCAGACCGATATTGTCATTCGGACGCCCGGATATAAATTCGGCCGCAACCTGTTTGGCTGCCTCCAGACGGTTCGGCTTCAGATCTTCAGCCAGCATACTGGACGATACATCCATAACGAGCATAATGTCAATACCTTCTACATTGGTCTTCTTCCAGTCATTACTGGTCTGAGGACGGGCCAGCACCAGAATAATCATGACCAGTGCGAACAGGCGCAACAGAAACGGTAAATGGATCAGATACACTTTATAGCTCTTGGGCACATACATATAGGCCTGAGTGCTGGGCACACGGAGTGTCGGCTCGTTTTTTTTGTACCGCAACACATACCACACGATATACGGTATGAGCAGCAGCAACAGAAAAAGATATTCTATATTTGCAAACGTCATTGTTCCTCTTTTTTAGTACAACACTTTAAAGATCATATAACCAATCCAGACTAAAAGTCCCACAGATGAAAGAGCGACACAACCGATAGCGATACGCAAAACCCATACACGACGCATGCTCCGGCGTTCTTCCGACGAAACGATCTGCGGTTCCGGTTTCTGGTTCGGATCCTGCTCCAGCTTTGTATGATTGATAAATTCTATGGCATTTACCAGATTCATGTCATTCTCGTTTGCACGGGTATTATATTTGGCAAACTTGACCAGATCGGCTGTCCGGAAAAGTACAATCAGTTCATTTAAGGCAGCCTGATCCTGCACCAGCAGCAAACGGTCGATAATCTCACTGGAGGTCATCTCCATCGCATTGAAACCGTAACGCTCTTGGATATAAGTACGAAGTGTTGCTGTCAAACGGGTGTAGTATTCTTTGGAATCTTCCTTTTCCCAACCTCTTTCGGCCTTGATCTGATCAATCTGTTGCATGGCCACCTTATGAGGCGGAAGTTTAGGGGCAATTTTCACGATACGGATAATCGGCTTGTTGTCTTTATAGCGCATAAACAGATATAAAGTCAACAGGACCAGCAGCACTAACAGCAAAGAGTACCAGAATATAGGTTCCCAGTCTTCTTTCCAGGAAAAAGGCAAATCCATGACATCCCGCGGACCGTCATAATTGTTAATATGAACGGTATCCACCGGAATGGCCAGCACATTCAGTGCCAGATTCTTGGACTTGTACACTTTTCCGTTCACCTGGACTTCCATCGGGGGCAGATAATATAAAGCGGAATCAAAAGAAGTGATGACGTATTTTTGGGTCACCGTCATACGGGCACCATCGTTCAGATACTGGGTATCTGCCGCCGCAACATCTACCACCTCCACTCCTGGAGTCAGTTCCGCCCCTTTCTTGATATCCGGAAAAGTTATCTTGGACTGGCGGTCTGCTGTTACATCCAAAGTAAGACCGGTCTGCTGCCCTACCAGCAGTTCCAGTGAATCAATACGGATATCCACAGAAGTCTGCGCATACAGCAGTCCACAACAATTCACTACACAGAACAGAAAGAACCATGCAGCTAATCTTATACTATGTGTCTTTTTCATCATCCTAATTTCGTTTGGCAAATAATGCCTTTAAAGCAACCACATAATCCTCATCCGTACAAACGGATACAAAATCAACATTACTCCGGGAAAAGAGGTACTGCATATTCTTCTGGCGCGATAGCCACCACTCACGATGCATGGTACGCAGCTTGCGGCTTGAAGTATCAATATACTGTTCAAAGCCGGTTTCAGCATCCACCACTTTCATTAATCCCACATTCGGCAAATCGGTCATTCTGCGGTCATATACCTGAATGGCCGCAATGTCATGTTTTTGATTGGCCACAGTCAGCGGTACACTGTAATCCTTTGCGTCAATAAAATCGCTCAAGATAAAAGCCGTACAGCGACGCTTGATCACACGGGTCAGATAGGCTACAGCCTGCCCGATATCCGTCCGATTGCTCTGCGGCTGAAAATCAATCAGTTCCCGGATAATATACAAAATATGCTTCCGCCCTTTCTTGGGTGGAATAAACTTTTCAATACGGTCCGAAAAGAAAATCACACCGATCTTGTCATTATTCAAGATGGCGGAGAAAGCCAGAGTAGCCGCAATTTCGGCTACCATATCTTTCTTTTGTTGGATGGAGGTTCCGAAACTCAGGCTGGATGAAACGTCGATCATCAACATGACTGTCAGCTCACGCTCCTCCTCAAACACCTTTACAAAAGGTTTATTGAAACGCGCCGTCACATTCCAGTCTATGTCACGGATGTCATCACCATATTGGTATTCGCGTACTTCGGCAAAAGCCATACCACGCCCTTTGTAGGCAGAGTGATACTCTCCGGCAAAGATATTGTTCGACAATCCACGCGTTTTGATTTCTATTTTTCGGACACGTTTCAGGATCTCGCTCGTTTCCATATCCTCTTTTATATATTAAGGCACCTCAACCTTATTCAGAATCTTACTGATAATATCTTCGCTATGAACATTGTTGGCCTCAGCCTCGTAAGACAAACCGATACGGTGACGCAGTACATCGTAAGCCACGGCACGTACGTCCTCCGGAATCACATAACCTCTTCTCTTGATGAACGCATAGGCACGTGCGGCAAGAGCCAGATTAATGGAAGCGCGTGGAGAACCACCAAACTCAATATAGTTTTCCAATTCCTTCAGGCCATATTTCTCCGGATAACGGGTTGCAAACACGATGTCCACAATATACTGTTCAATCTTCTCGTCCAGATAAACCTGTTTCACCACCTCACGGGCATTAAGAATATCCTGAGTGCTCAGAATCGGTTTTACTACCGTTTTCTCTCCGGCTATATTCATACGGATAATCTTTTTCTCTTCTTCCAGCTTCGGATAGTCAATGATCACTTTCAGCATGAAACGGTCCACCTGTGCCTCTGGCAGCGGATAAGTTCCTTCCTGCTCAATAGGGTTCTGTGTTGCCAGTACCAGGAAAGGTTCAGGCAATTTATAAGTATTTTTGCTGATAGTCACCTGTCTTTCCTGCATGGCTTCCAGCAAGGCACTCTGAACCTTGGCCGGCGCACGGTTAATCTCATCAGCCAGAATAAAGTTGGCGAAAATCGGACCCTTTTTTACCTCAAAAGCTTCATCCTTCTGGCTATAGACCATTGTACCGATCACATCCGCAGGCAACAAGTCGGGCGTGAACTGAATACGACTGAATTGCGCATCAATCAATGATGACAAAGTTTTGACAGCCAAGGTTTTTGCCAAACCCGGAACACCTTCCAACAGAACATGTCCATCACTCAACAAACCAATCAGCAGTGACTCTGCTAAATGTTTCTGTCCCACAATAACCTGATCCAGACCGGTCATCAGATTGGTCACAAATGCACTCTGGCGCTCAATACGTTCGTTCAATTCACGAATATCTAATGCTTCTGCCATTGTCTTTCTTTTTAGTTATACGTTATCTTATTTTGGTTCAAAATTAGTACATTTGGCACGTACTCCCAATATTATTCTATTAAAAAAAGTTTCTCAAATCTGCATTTAAGAAACTTTTTACACGGATTAAAATTATAAATTATCGTTGCTTTTAACCAACTCAGGCAACTTGATCTCTTTTCCGATCTGTACCAGATTCGGATCCTTTATTTGATTCAGTTCAATAATATAGGTTACGAATTCCCGTGAACCATATACTTGCTGGGCCAGCCGCAACAGACTCTCACCGCTTTTCAGCTTGTGTACAGTCTTCACACCCACTATCAGGTATTTTGCATTTTTCACCTGAGGATACTCCGATGCCTTGGCACGCAGATGCTTCAGAGAATCTTCACGGCTCTTCACCGAATCCTGCCGGGCTGCCTGCTGATGGGCAGATGCAGCCAATGCCCCCGTATTCTGCTCAGCTTTCTTTACAGAATCATTCTCTACAGGCTCTACCTGTCGTTTCTCCTCACGGACAGTCAGAGTATCAGCCTCTTTCATCTCCGCAACAACCGCCGGCTCCACTCCATCAGGACAGAGTGCGCAAGGACACAATACACGATAATATCCGGCAAAATAACTGCCGGCCATCAGCAACAAGATAAAGAGAAACAATCCGATCATCCCTCCTTGTGACAGACGCATGCAACGACTCTGACGCTCGCTTTCCGGTTCACTCTGATGCACGATGCTCTGGTGCTCTATCGTCTGATGCTCCACAGTCTGGGTCGTCACATTCAGCTCCTCAACCTTCTGTTCCTGAATTTTCTGATAGTCGGCATGCTGATACTCGATACTGGAAGAAGACATATCATCCCGGTCTTCTTCTATCGTTTCTTCTGTATCTTCCGCTGCGGAAGGAGACTCCACGGTCTCTGTCTGCGGAGCTTCCGCATCTGCAGTTTCCGGAAGTTCTGTTTCCTCAGATTCTTTTTCCTCTACATCCGGAGTTTCCGTTTCTTCCTGCAGTTCCTCTCCTTCTCCCTCTTCCGGTTCTTCATCTTCAACTGAGGCTTCCGGATCTACTCCGCGCTCCATATCAGCCAGATCAGTAGACTCATTCAGCAACACGGTCTCAAATTGGGAAAAGGGTTTGTTGATCAGATCCTTCAGTGTATTATCCGGGGTAAACACCACCTTTCGGTAGCCTTTCACCCGAGTGGTCATCCCTGTAGTCGGATCAACCGTTTCCCGATCATCCACTTCCACCAGCTTAAAGGTTCCCAAATTACGGATCTTGATCACCTTTTCATCCGATAAGGAGTCGGAAACTACGGCAAAAACGGTACGGACAAAAGTTTCGGCTTCCTGTTCCGAAATATTTGCCCGTCGGGATACCCCTTGTATCAAATCTTGCAATAAAGCACGACCACCCATATTTTCTAAGTTTCTTCGTTAAACCTGTCTTTCAATTGTGTGCTGGGTTTAAAAGCCACGACCAGACGCGGAGGTACCAGCATACGCTGCTGCGTAGCCGGACTGATCACGACACGCTCCAGCTTCTTCCTCACTTCAAAAGTTCCAAAATCCTGGATAGAGACGATACGGTCTTCTTCCAACTGACTTGAAATCTCCGAAACGAGCGCACTCAGCAGAGAGGAACAGTCTTTCTGGCTATACCCCATCCTACGAGATAATTCTGAAACAAATTCCTTATTATTCAAAACAGTTTCTTTTTTAAACTAACGTTGCATAAAGATCAAACGCATCCGAACCGGTTATCTTCGTCTGATAGAAACAACCCAGCTCCAGCTCTCCTTCCGACAAAGGAATCAACACTTCAGGATCTACTTCCGGAGAGTCAAACTCCGTTCGTCCGATATAAAAATCACCTTCAATACGATCAATAATAACCTTAAGGGTCTGACCCACTTTCTTTTGCGACAGTTCTTCTGAAATATCCTGTTGCAAAGCCATCAGCTCGTCAAGACGACGCTCTTTCACGTCCTGAGGTATATCATCCTCATAATGTTCGGCAGAATATGTACCCTCTTCCTCAGAATAGGCAAAGGCTCCCATACGGTCAAATTTGGCCCAACGCACAAATTCAAGCAGTTCGGCAAACTCCTTCTCTCCTTCACCCGGATGACCCACCATCAGCGTGGTACGCAAGTGAATACCCGGAACTTCCGCCCGCATTTTCTCAATCAGGCGATAAGTCTGTTCTGAAGTTACATGACGACGCATTTTCTCAAGTACAGGATCGCTGATATGCTGCAAGGCTATATCCAGATACTTACATACATTATCACGTTCACGCATGACACGCAGCAGATCCTCTGGAAAATGTGCGGGATACGCATAATGCAAGCGGATCCATTCTACACCCGGAACATCCGATATACGCTCTACCAACTCCGGCAGCATCTGTTTCTGGTAAAGATCCACTCCATAATAAGTCAGTTCCTGAGCAATGACCTGAAATTCCTTTACCCCCTTGGCTACCAGTCCGCGCACCTCTTCTACAATCTCTTCCATCGGACGAGACTGATGTTTTCCGGTAATGATCGGAATGGCACAATAAGAACAATGACGGTTACAGCCTTCGGATATTTTCAGGTAAGCATAATGGGAAGGAGTCGTAATTTGTCGCTCCAGTTTTAATTCCTCATGATATGTCTTACCCAGGTCCGCAATCAGTTCCTTCCAGTTGAACTTTCCGTAAAACTTATCCACTTGAGGAATTTCTTCTCCCAGCTCTTTCAGATAACGCTCGGAAAGACACCCCATCACAAACACCTTGCTCAGCAAGCCTTCTTCCTTGGCCTGACAGCATTCCAGGATCATATTGATGCTTTCTTCCTTGGCGTCTCCGATAAAGCCGCAAGTATTGATCACGACAATATCCCCTTCGGGTTTTTCCGCGTCGTGGGTCACTTCATAACCATTGGCGCGCAACTGGGTAATCAGCTGTTCCGAATCCACCAGATTCTTGGAACAGCCCAACGTAATAATATCTATTGTATTTTTTTTCTGTGTACTCATTCAATCAACAGCTATTTTCTTTCTCCAAAGAGAGAATTAACGAATTCTTTCCGGTTAAAAGGCTGCAAGTCTTCCATACCTTCACCCAAGCCGATATAGCGTACCGGAATCTTAAACTGATCGGAAATTCCGATAACCACTCCTCCTTTAGCCGTACCGTCCAGTTTGGTAATAGCCATGGAAGTGACTTCCGTAGCGGCGGTAAACTGCTTGGCCTGTTCAAACGCGTTCTGTCCGGTACTGCCGTCAAGCACCAACATCACATCATGCGGAGCATCCGGAATCACCTTCTGCATCACACGCTTGATCTTGGACAACTCATCCATGAGTCCCTTCTTATTATGCAAACGACCGGCCGTATCGATCAGCACCACATCGGCCTGGTTCGCCACCGCCGAACTCAACGTATCAAAAGCCACCGAAGCCGGATCACTGCCCATCTGCTGTTTGACAATAGGAACTCCAACCCGTTCACTCCAGATTACCAGTTGTTCTACTGCGGCAGCACGGAAAGTGTCCGCAGCTCCCAGATAAACCTTTTTACCAGCTTTCTTGAACTGATAAGCCAGTTTTCCGATTGTCGTGGTCTTGCCCACACCGTTCACGCCCACTACCATAATCACATAAGGAGTTTTGGTAGCCGGCAAATCAAAGCCTTCCGTATCATTCGTATTGTTTTCGGTCAGCAATGAGGCGATTTCATCTCTCAGGATACCGTTCAGTTCACTTGTAGTCACATACTTGTCCCGGGCCACACGCTCTTCAATACGCTTGATGATATTCAGAGTCGTATCCACTCCTACATCCGAAGTGACAAGCACCTCTTCCAAATTATCAAGCACTTCATCGTCCACTTTAGACTTTCCGGCAACGGCACGAGTAATTTTTCCGAAAAAACTCTCTTTTGTCTTTTCGAGACCTTTGTCAAGCGATTCTTTCTTTTCTTTGGAGAAAAAGCTGAATAATCCCATAATAATAATTTTTAGTATTACTACAAAGATAATATAAGATTTTCAATCCTTCACTAAAAAAGAATTGAAAATCTCCGTTTTCTAAACAAAAAGCCCCTTCTAGCAATCTAGAAGGGGCAATTGATTATTATTTAGTTCTTGAAGAAGTCCTTGACTTGCTCGTTAGGAACCATCTGCTCATCAAAGATGTAAGCACCAGTCTTAGGGCTCTTTACCATCTTGATTACCTTTGTATAAGAACGTCCATCTGTTTTACCAGTCTGGAGGGTTGCAACGGTTTTCTTTGCCATAGTTACTTATTATTATTTAATTTCTTTATGTACAGTCATTCTCTTCAGGATTGGATTGTACTTCTTCAATTCCAATCTTTCCGGAGTATTCTTTCTATTCTTCATGGTTACATAACGAGATGTTCCAGGAAGACCACTCTCCTTCATTTCAGTGCACTCTAAAATTACCTGCACTCTATTACCTTTAGCCTTCTTTGCCATAAGTTTCTACCTCCTTAATAAATTAAGCAATTACTTTAATGCTTTTCCAATCACAATATCCCTTTGAAACCGCATTGTTCAACGCAGCATCAAGACCTACCTTGTTAATGTAACGCAGACCGGCAGCGCTGATATTCAGGCTGATCCAGCAATCCTGCTCTACATAGTAGAACTTCTTAGTAAACAAGTTTACATCAAAGCTTCTCTTAGTATGACGCTTTGAGTGAGAAACATTGTTGCCAATCATGGCTTTCTTTCCGGTAATTTGACAAATCTTCGACATTTCTAGCTTCCTTTTTTGTTAACTTTCTAATAGCTTCCTTCAAACAGGTTGCAAAATTAATGGTTAATTTCCAAATATACAAGTATTTTGAGAAAAAAATCATTCTTCTTCTGCAGGAAAATCCTTTTTCAAGATATCCAGTAGCATTTGCAAGGCCATATGGGTGGCACGTGCCAGATTCACATCACGCCCGTCATCGCCTTCCAGTTTAACTACATTCACGTCTTTTTCACTGCCCACAGCAATCCAGATGGTACCGACAGGAGCCTCGGGTCCGGCACCGGGTCCGGCAAAGCCGGTTACCGCTACGGCATAAGTGGTTTCAAAAGCCTTCAGCGCTCCTTCAAGCATGGCCCGCACTACCGGTTCGCTCACCGCTCCGAAATCATTGATCATATCCTGAGGCACTCCCAGCATCTTCACCTTCACATCGTTGGAATAACATACGACTCCACCCTGAAAGTAAGACGAACTTCCGGGTACACAAGTCAATGCCGCGGAAATTTGTCCGGCTGTACAGCTTTCTGCCGTTGAGACCGTCACTCCGGCTTTCCAGAGTATCGGGCTTATCTCTCTGCTTAAAATTTTAGATTCTACGTTCATATCTTTCATTATTTTAAGGTCACACGCGAATAAGCGGGAAGATCGATATCACAAAAATCCTGATCCAGATATTTAAAATATCCGGTAATGCCGATCATGGCTGCGTTATCCGTAGTATATCCAAATTTCGGTATAAATATTTTCCATCCGTATTTACGGGCATGCTCCTGAAATGCGTTTCTCAAGCCGTTATTGGCTGATACGCCACCCGCTACCGCCACCTGACGGATACCGGTATCCTTGGCTGCCTTTCTCAGTTTCTTCATCAGAATGTCTACAATGGTAAACTCCAATGAAGCGGCCAGATCTTCCTTGTAATGCTCTATAAAATCCGGATCTTCCTTGAGCCAGTCTCTTAACGAATACAGGAAAGAGGTTTTTAATCCGCTGAAACTGTAATTATAACCTTCGATCTGCGGACGGGCAAAATGATAGGCCTGCGGATTTCCCTGACGCGCCAGGCGGTCGATAATCGGTCCACCGGGATAGCCTAACCCCATTACCTTAGAGCATTTGTCAATCGCCTCGCCGGCCGCATCGTCAATAGTCTGCCCCAGAACCTCCATATCATTATATGCCTTTACCAGAATGATCTGCGAGTTTCCGCCACTTACCAGCAGGCAGAGAAACGGGAATTGGGGCTGATCAGAATCCGCATCATTTTCCTTGATAAAATGTGCCAGCACATGCCCCTGTAAATGATTCACATCGATCATCGGAACACCTAATGCACGGGCAAATCCCTTGGCAAAGGATACTCCCACCAAAAGCGACCCCATCAACCCGGGACCACGTGTAAAGGCTACTGCCGACAACTGTTCCTTGGTGATTCCGGCACGCTTCAAAGCCTGATCTACCACCGGCACGATATTCTGCTGATGCGCGCGCGAAGCCAGTTCGGGTACAACCCCTCCGTAAGCCTCATGCACGGCCTGACTGGCCGTTACATTACTCAGCAAAACCCCGTTTCTCAAAACAGCGGCCGAGGTATCGTCACAGCTCGACTCGATACCCAATATGTATATGTCTTTTTTTTCCTCCATAATTTTCAGCTTAATGCGTCAATATTTCCAACCCGTGCTCAGTCATCACAAAGGTATGTTCCCACTGGGCACTCGGCAACTCATCTTCAGTCACAACCGTCCAACCGTCTTCTTCATCCACAAACACTCTCCAGTCACCCATATTGATCATCGGTTCGATCGTAAAGACCATTCCCGGAACGAGCAGCATACCCGTGCGTTTCTTTCCATAATGCAAGACTTCCGGCTCTTCATGAAACTCCAGTCCTACTCCATGTCCGCAAAGATCACGTACTACGGAAAAACCGTTTTTATGGGCATGCTGGGCAATGGCGTGCCCAATATCTCCCACAAATCCATAAGGTTTTGCCGCCTCCATACCGATTTCCAGACATTCGCGGGCCACATCCACCAGTTTCTGTTTTTCGGGAGTTGTTTTTCCGCCTACAACAAACATACGTGAGGCATCGCTGTAATATCCGTCCAAAATAGTGGAAACATCCACATTGACAATGTCTCCTTCTTCCAGAACATCAAACTCATTCGGAATTCCATGACACACCACCTCGTTTATTGAAGTGCAGACACTCTTCGGAAAACCTTCGTAGTTCAGGGGAGCCGGTATTGCTCCATGCCCTACAGTATAGTCATAAACCAATTTGTCAATCTCCAGAGTCGTCATACCCGGACGGATTTCCTGGGCCACCAGATCGAGCACTCCGGTATTGATCACACCGCTTCGACGGATTCCTTCTATCTGTTCTTGTGTTTTGATCAGTTTCCTGTCGGGAACCAGACATCCTTGCTGTTCAAAGGACATCACTCTCTTTTCCAATTCAGTAGGTTCCACACCATCGGGAACGAACCATTTCCTTCTTGATCTTTTTCCCATAATGAAATGCTTTATATTTTACAAAGGTAGCAGAAAAAAATGAGAAGAGTCCAGAAGTATGAAATAAAAATATCTTCGTAACGAATATTAAGACAGACTACCCCTTTGAAGGGAAACGATCAAAGTGATAGCTCAGGCTGAGCATAAAATAACTGTTCACTCCCTTGCGGTTTATGGTCTCCTGACGGAAAGTAACCGTATTTACCTGATTCACTGAATGTAATTCCCGCAAAACATCAAATCCTTGAAGCTTGACTTCCAAGGACTTGCTTTTCAGGAACGAATAGGACACCTCCAGATTACAGATCCACTCCCGCACATTCATATCGTCCTGCCAGTATCCGGCACGGCAGTTCCGGTAAAAATCCACTCCTATGCTCAACCCGGAATCAAAATCCATACTCATCAGTCCGCCCCCGCCATAGATCCACAAATCCGCGTTCAGATCTTTTTGCAAATCATTCCGGTAGCTGGCCAGAGTCATATACGCATAAGGTTTCAACGACAACATCCTGTAACGATATTGTATCGCCCAATAGTTTGTCGTAGTCAATGACTGGATCCGGAGACCAGCATCATGCTGTTTTCCTTCTTCATGGAGCCGTTCCTGCAAAGCTCTTTGGGAAGTAGCATTCACGCCCCCTTTCCACTCCATCATCCAACGCTTGAACTTACGGAAAGAAGTACTGAAATCAACAAAAGCGGAAGCGCTCCAATTACCGTTCACATTTACCGGCGTCACGGTATAGCCTCCCGTTTCAGGATCAAAAGCAGTCTTTTGTGCAATCGACTGTTGATTGACAGCGGCATTGAGCGAAACTGTTACCTGTCTTTGCCATACCGGTTCAAATGAAAAGAAAGTGCACGACAGGATATGATTCGTCTCGGGTTTTAAAGATTTATTGCCGACATACCGGTGCATCGGATCCGTATAATCCCATATCGGAAGCATACCGCTCAAGTCCGGTTGCTTACGTCTGCCCATATAATGCAGACTCAGATTCCAACGGTCTGCCCGTCTGTACCGCAGGGCCAGTTCCGGCAAGACAGAAAAGACATTCTGAACGCTATCCACAGCCCGTCCGCCTTTCATATAATGCAAAGACATTCTCTGTGGCTCAAAAGTCACTCCTGCGGTCAGCGCCCAGGCTCCTTTTTCATATTGCAGCAACGCCCGGATATCGTGTATCCAGGTAGTCAGATGAGCATCCTTTCCCAAACTGTCAGTTGGCATACAGCCTTCACCGGGCCTCATATCCAGGAAAACGAAGCTCAGGTCATATACCTTCTGGTCTACAAAATCACGCTACCCTTCCACTCCATAAGAAAGTTGCACCTTCACCGACTGACTTGGCGCCAAAGTCAGCATACTCTTCACCGCTCCCTGTATTCCTTTTTCAACGGCATGCGTCTCCTGCACCTGACGGCTCACGGCATCGGCCAAAGAATAATAAATATCCGCGTGCGAAAATCCATCTTCGTCATTATCAGAATATTGCAGGCTGGCTGAGAGATCCCAGTTACTGCCCACTTCCCCCCATGACTTGTTCACCATGGTAGACACACCGGCCCTCATATTCTTTAAAACACCCTCATTCGAATATTGATTACTGTTCAAGACACGTTCCTTGCGCCACAGTTTTCCGTCTTTTTCCTCAAAATATTCCTCTCGGGTTTCAGAAAGCGTATACAAAGAATGCCTGTACCTGAAATGGTTCAGAAAGGTTTTGGTGCTCCATAAAAAAGACTCCCGCTGATACACCCAGTCCAATGACAGATTGGCAGAACGGGTATCGGTTGCGCGCTCATCATCCCCCACGGTATACATTCTGGGATCCTTCAAATAATATTCTGTTGTTGATTCTGCCAATGAAGCGGTCTCACCGCTGCTTAAAAAAGCAGTGGCATTCACTTCCCACCGCCCGCTGGAAAAATTCACAATACCATTATAAGACTGGCGGTTCACATCATTGACATTTGTTTCAGCAGACAGCTTATCCAGATAAGACCCTTCCACGCCAAAAACAGCCGGCTGATTATCTGCGGAACAGGAAAGAATCCCCTGAACAGAGGGTGCAAATCCGCTCACGGTCACATTCCCCTGACGACGGTCACTCGTTCCATAAGCTCCCTGCACATCTATCAGCCATCCCCGACTGCGATCCGGCTGTGTATACACGTCAAGCACCTGCTCCCCTTCATGCCGCCGCACTCCCGTATGTTCCTCTTCATCGGAATATTCCTCATAAAGGCGTACTTCGCTTAGAATTTCCACAGGCATACTGTTTAATGCCAGATCCGTATTTTCCTTGAAAAAATCCTTTCCGTTAAGTTTTATGCGCACCACATCCTTACCCTTGGCAAGAATCCGCCCGTCTCCGGTAACCTCCAGTCCGGGAATCCGTTCCAGCAACAAACGCAGTTTTGACCCTTCGGGTACATAAAAGCACGACACATCAAAAACCAACGTATCTCCCTGCATACGGATAGGGGTCTTTCTGCCCGATACGATCAGTTCCTGAAAAGCCACACTGTCTAAAGGAAGAGTCACCTCAGTAGAATCATTTTCAGAAAATCCGGACACGGCAAACCCCTCTTCCGGCAAGAAAGCTGAAAGAGTCAAAAAAACAAAAAGCAGACGACCATCAAGCATCGGCACACAAAATTATTGCAGGAAAGGCATGTTTTATAAAAACGAGTATTCTGCACCAATCCGGCAGAATACTCGTTATCTCATTTTTTATTATACTACAGATTAAAGTTCATCAGACATATCATCCACGTCCTTCACATCGGCTTCCGGAGTATAACTTTCATAGAAGCTCTCCTCATCGTTTTCGGCCGCATCGTCGTCATCATTCTCGTCAGCCACATGACGGCGGTTACCGTCCTCGTCATATTGAGGCTCCGGAACAAATCTCATTTTTTCCTGCAAGTCTTTCTTCTTGGCAAAAATAGCCTCTACCCAAGTACCCTTAGGCACCTCCAGATACTCATAACCATCGGCCACCTTACGCTCCATGGTTCCTCCCTTGGCATGAATTCGCGAAGCAGGCAGCGTGGTCGTACTGATATCAAAGGCAGACTCGATAATATCCTTGATTGCCAGAGAAATTGAGTCCCATCCTCCACCGAAATTCCGTTCAATCAGTTCCAATAAGGTTGCGGCAGAGATATATTTCACATTCTCATAAGAAAGATCGGTAATCCGCTTGATTTCCTTTTTACGGATAGCGATAGCTCCTTTTTTCTTTTCATCAAAATGAGACAGGATAACATAGGAACCGGTCTTATATTTGGCAGCCTCACGTTCGTTTTCAGAATCAAACTGGGTCACTTCAAAGGCACGTCTCAAAACATTGAGAATCTTATCCTCAGAGGCCGGCGAATCTTCATCTTTCTTTTCGTTATTCCACAATTCCGCCAACTCCATAGCATCCAAGCCCCAGATATTGCTGGCGTTCAAGTCTAATACGGACTCAACGGCGTAATTCTTGTTTTGCATAAATTCCGACTTTATGTTTTTAAAGATTAATAATCATGAACTAAAAAGTAAATCATGCAGGCATCTCAGCATTTTCAGGTTTCAATCCCAAATACTGGTAACGGAAATTGCGCCCTTTCGATGACGGAAACTGGCTACGCGGATCTACATCCCGACGTGCCCGCAGATGGTCAATCCGGGTATAGCATTCCATTGGAGAGTGAGCCTTTACCCGTGCCTTGAATGTAGTATCCTTGTATTGGAACTTATTGGTTCCGGGAATCGCGATCACTCTTTTGAACAGGATCTCTCCTTCATACCATCCGATCTGCTCTTCCGTAAGCCGGTTTATCACAGCATCTTTAGGATTTTCCACAGTCATAGCCTGCCGCGCCCCGTTTTCCTTAAATTCAGCAAGCGTCTGCGCCATGGTCTTGATCACAATAAAATAGACCCTGGGGCGCACCTTATAGCGTTTGGGATAAGGCATCGGACTTTCCATATATTGTTTCAGATCGTTCATGAAATAATCATCAACAATGATGCCCGGAATAGACGACAGAAAATCAAAAGCTTCCTGTACACTGCTTACAATACATTCTTCATCAAAATAGCGGATATATAAATTCATCTGCCCAATAAAAATAAACAAATTAATACCTGAAAAAAGCAACGAATACCTATTATTCACACGAATAGGCAATCCGCGACAAAATTAGAAAAAATGCCCGAAATGCACAAACAAAGGAAACAAATTATAACAGATATTCTCTGAAAAAGCTATCTTTGCACCCGTTTACAGATTATAAAAATGAAGATTATCAGTTTCCTAAAGAAATGGACTCTTCCGGTAGCCATTGTCACGGGAGTATTGGCATACATTATCGGGTCATACATCCCACACATTGACCGTATCAGTCCTTTTATCAACCGTACTTTGGAAATCGTGCAGCCTTGCCTGATCTTTTCCATGCTATTTCTCACCTTCTGCAAGATCGACTTGCGAAAAATGCGCCTTTCCCGATGGCAGGTGCTTATCGCCCTTCTTCAGGTAGGTATCAGTTTCATACTGGCTTTGATTACCCCATGGGTTCATTCGGATCTGAAAATCTGGATAGAAGCAGGCATCCTCTGTTTTATCTGTCCCACTGCCACAGCTGCGGCTGTCGTTACGGAAAAACTGGGCGGAAACACCTCAGGAACCATATCTTATACGATACTGATCAATATTGCCACAGCCTGCACGATACCGGTATTGCTCCCAATACTCAGCGACTCGCAGCATTATTCTTTTGGAAACCTGGCCACCATTATTATGGCCCGTACTTTCCCGCTGCTCATTGCGCCCATGGTAGCAGCCTGGATTTTCCGGACTTTTTTCCGGAAAACTACCGAACAGATCAACCAGGTACGTAATCTGGCCTTTTACTTATGGGGTGTAGCCTTATCCATAGCTATGGGTATCACGGCACAGAGTGTTGCGCATACTTCCGCAAGCCTCGGCACGCTATCCGGTATCGCGCTGGTATCTCTGTTCTGCTGCGCCTTTCAGTTCTGGGCCGGAAAAGCCATTGGAAAAAGATTCGGGGAAAGTATCTGTGCCGGACAGTCCTTCGGACAGAAGAACACGGTATTTGCCATCTGGCTGGGAAGCAGTTTCATGAATCCGGCTACAGCCATTGCCGGAGGCTGTTACAGCATTTGGCATAACCTGTTCAACACCTGGCAAATCCAAAAGAAACAGAATCAACAAACATGATTCATCCTTCCGACATACAACGGAAGGGATACAAAAAAAAGGAAGTATCAAAGATACCTCCTTTAAAACCTGGTGCCCAGAACAGGACTCGAACCTGCACGTCTCTCAACACTCGCACCTGAAACG
>OKWR01000837.1_pt1 | contig 25933 bp, 44 predicted proteins | sample 1607101 | NCBI WGS metagenome assembly OKWR01 (sample SAMN04414076, study PRJEB24778) | human gut metagenome | material: faecal | host: Homo sapiens
AGATGGTGTTCTCGAAGCCCTTTTCTTTTGCGTATTTCTCCAGCAGGGTGCGCTGGTGCTGAATGCTGTTGGACTCTCCGGCCCGCTCGTCCTCCTGACTGAGCCGCCCGTAGAGTACGGTGTATTGCTGATTTTCTTGACCTGCCATAGTTACCTCCTTTTCGTTGGGGCAGGCCGGTACGGTAACACGAAGTATACCGCACCGGCCTCCGCAAGTCTACTGAAACTTTACTGCTCATGATGCTCCCGCTCTAACTTCGTGTCGATGAGCTGCAGGAGCTTGTCTGTGGGTGTTGCCGATGCGCCGCCGGGGAATACGGAGGTCACAAGGAAGCACTTCCCACCGACCAGCATCGCCCGTTGACGGGTGAGGTCATCGCCCTCCCATTTGGCTGTGCTGTCACGGAACAACGTTTCCACGCCGCCGTCCTCGGAGCGGCGCAGGATGACCTGCTCCGGCCGGTAGGCGCCGAGGATGCCCGTGTCACGATAAATTTCCCAATCCTGTTTCATTACAATCCTCCCATCGTTTGCTCATGCTGTTGCTTTTTCTGTTCTTCCCGCGCGGCGTGTTCATCCAATTTTTCTTTCACAGCCATAGCCGCGCCCGCGGCGAAGCCAATCGCCGCGCCGAAGTTTTCGGCGACGATTTTCGCCTCCATGCGCCGCCGCTTTTCCTCGGCGTCCTCATCCTCATCCATCAATGTCCCCACAGCGGTCAGTCCGGCCACGGCGGGGATCAGAGGAACAGGCCGCGGATCGCCGCCGCGCCATACCACCCTGCCAGTGCCGCCGTGCCAAGGATCAGCACCAGCATGATCCACTTGAGGGCCACCAGCAGGCTGAAGTCCGGGAGCCAGTCGATCCACTTGGAGGAATACCGCTCGCTCAGGTTCCCAACCCGTTCCAGCAGCTTGTTCATCTCTGTCAGTGATTTCTGCATCTCCGTGAGCGACTTCTGCATCGGCGTCAGGTCGACGCGCGTTCTCAGCTCCGGCAGGGTCTTCCGGATTTCCTCCAGCTCCCAGTTTATTCCGTCTGCCTGCTCCGTCAGCTTGCTTATCGCCTGCGGCAGATCGCACTGGATCACGATGGGCTGGATCGACTGCGGCTGCGGCGCGCTGCTCGGCTGATTCATCCGCTTCAATTCCTCCATCGGTTTCCGCTGCTCGACGGAATGTTCTCTTAATGAGTTCTGCGCGTATTCTGAATTCATGGTCCATGGCCTCCTTGCAATACTTTTCTTCGTGTAGTTTGCTGTCGCGGCATCTCATGCCGTCCGGCGTGGTGTAGGTGATGTACTTGCGGCCACTCTCCCAGCGCACCGCATATGGCACGTCGTAGGCCTCGCCCCAGTCCCACAGCCGCCGCACGAGCACCGCAGGATACTCGCTGTTGCGCAGAAATACGTGGATGTGCAGGCTGTCATGCAGCCCCTCGATGCGGTAAACGTAGTCAAACGGTTTGCCGCTGCCCCAGCGCTTGAGGCGCTTGAGGTAGGTGTTCCAGATCTGCTGCACCTCTTTCCGGCTCTCCGGCAGATTCTCCGGCGCGAAAGTCAGCGAGTGGAAAACACCGTCATACTCGAAGAGCGCAAGCCGCAGCTCCAGCTTGTCGACGGTCGTGCGGCTCATTGCCGGCCCGCAGCGAGAGCGGATGCACTCGCCGTTTTTGCGCAAAAAGCACGCACGATCCGTCGAAAACACCTTGACCAAAGGGCCCGCCCGCTGCTTTACGATACAATATTCATCCATACAGATGACTTCCCAACATTCCGGAAACAGCGCCGGTCATATCGCCCTCAACAACAGTCTTATCCAGCTGCTCATAGTATGTACGGATAAACTCCTCAAGCAGATCGTAATACACCACCGTATGTGGCAAATTGCCATCGGCCAGCGTTGCGGCCCGTGCCGCGCCATTCCTATCGCAGCCGAGACTCATCAGCAGCTTGATCATTCGTTTCTTTTTCATTTGGCTGTCCCCATCGTCATCTGTTGATACTCTTCCACGCGCTCGACCTTGACCACGCGCACGCCTCCGTACTTTTCAAAGTCCATCGCGGCTTTTTCTTTGATCCCCTGCGGATCCGCATCATCCGGCGCATCCAGCGCCAGCGTCACCAGCAGCCTCATTCTTTACCGCCTTTCAGCCGATAGTTTTCGTCTTCCAGCTGGTCAATCAAATAACCTCGATTGATGTTTGCTGTGCGAAGGTAATGGATCACCGCAATAAGTCCCTCACGATCCAGCCCCTCAAGCCTTGCCTGATCCACTTTAAGGGCTTTGAGCGCAGACCTCGCCAACCGGTACATTTTCCGCGCCCCAGGCATCGGAGTATTGCGCTTGTCAAACCATTCGATGGCTGCATTTAATTCTTCAGGTGTCATTCCGCACCTCCTTCCATTTTCGCCCCACACTCAGAACAGTGCGGCTTCCAATATTCCCTTGAAAACACGCCGCAATGAGAGCACTTTTCCATATAATCGCCGGTTTCCGGGTCGTATTTGCTTCCGATCCACTGCGCATGAATCACCGGCGCAACGTCAGCGGCGGGAATACTGTTGATTTCCTGCGTGCAGATTTCTGGATTTTCGTACCGACGTGTGATTAGATCAATCACAACGGCCCTCTCAATGTATTCAGCTATTGTCATCCTTCCTGTTCCATGTATTCAATCCGGCTCCGCAGCCGCCGGACCTTGTATGCCCGCTGCTCCGCCACCGCGTCCTCGACCTCAAACTTGATCGCCATCTGGTCAAGCATGATCCCGACGTCGGCGATCTCTTCGGCGATGTTGGCGAGCGTGTCGCCGTCCACGCGCCCGCGTAGGAACTTGCACAGCACATCCTGCAGCTCGGCCATCTCCTCAAAGGCCATCGTGATCTGCGCCTGCGCGCCGTAGCGGTTGAGCGCCGCACAGAATGTTTTGCGTTCCATGTTAGTCATTAGCTGCCTCCTTTGCATCCTCTTCAAGCTGCTTTTGATAAAGCCTTTGCAGCTCGTCGTCTGCAAATCCCATCTTTTTCAGATTTAACGCTGCCTGAAAGTTTTCCACAAGGTGCGGGTCATCTAATCTGAGCTCAAGCATCACTCTACCTCCGGCCCATTCGGCAGAGGCCTCCAGTGCGTGACGGTACAAGGTAATGCCATGCAAAGCCATTTCTTCGCGTTTGCGTGATAATTACCGATGTCGACGCCAAAATCAGGACTATAAATCATGTAGTTTACAAGTTCGGAAGTCTCATCGTTACGCCACACCTCCGGCAGCCTCTCCGTCACCGGCACCCACTTTTCCCGCTCCTGCAGCACCGCGATCTCCTCCGCATACCGCGCGCAGCGGTCAATTAACTTCTCAATCAGATCCGCAGCCTCATCCTTTAAGGCCATTATGCACCCCTCTTTGCTCAGCAAAGGGCATCCAGCACAATGCTTTACGTCGCATCTTCTCAGCGTCTTCACGATCTCTTCGTTTTTCATTTTTCCCTCCTCGGCCCATAGCCTAATTGCTTGATCTCCGGATAGCGCTCTGCAAATGAGTAAAACTGGTTATCCCCGATATATCTGAGCGTCGCCCGGTCAAGCCTCTCCTGGTAGACGTCCGACTCGTCGGTGCTCTGCATCGCCGGGAAATAGACGTCATATGTCTCGCCCCACTTTTCCGCGAGGCGGCTGAGGCGGTCATAGCCCCAGCCGAAGTCCTCGTGCATCGTGATCAGCAGCGTGTCCAGCATGTACTGCTTCATCGTCCGCTGCATCACGTCCAACAGCATCTGCGTTCTCGCGTCTCTCTGCTGCAAATATCCGGATCGCTTCATTTGCCCTCCTGGACAATGGCAATGCCATCATAGTCTTGCTTTTTCCATATCGCTAAGCCCGGAAGCATCCCCGCTGATAACGCCAACCGAAAAACCTCTGCTACATCCGGCCTGCTTTTTGCGAGCATGCTATAAATGCCATTTGCCAGCATTGCCACATCTGCAAGATTCTCTTTGAGCGAGCCTCTAACATCTATTTCGAGTATCTGCCCGTCTTCGATTTTGTAGTGGATCATTTGCTTTCTCCTCTCTGTCTCTCGCTAATCAGCAGCCAGCTGTCACATTTGCAATCCACGACCTCCTGTACGGAGATCCCTGCATTGGTCGAAACAAACGGGTATTGGTCGCTCACGCCACCGCCGCACCGCGCCGTCAGATAGGCGCTGCCGCCCAGCCCTGTCGGATAGCTCAGAACGACCAGCGCGCCCTCCTCTGGCCAGTGCTCTGCATCCAGCGGAGACCATTCCGGCGAGCTCGCCGTCTTGGTCGGCGTAAGCTCCTCTGTCAGGCCAAGCAGATAATCGGTCGTGCAGTGCAGCACTTTCGCGCATTTCCCAATCGTCGAGCATTTTTCCAGCTCAAAGTCATAAAAATATATCCGTTCGTCGGGCTTGAACTCTCCTCGCGCATAGCGGCGCAGCAAACCGATTGTATGTCCGTCGCCGCTCATATACCCATCACAGGCCTTGACCTTATCCGCCAATAACGACCACGTCGCCCTGCTGCGTGTATGTACCGGCATCCACCTCGGCGAGGCCATAGCGGACGTATTCGAGCGGAGTTTTATCCGTCTGGCGTGCGGCAAAGTCCTGGATCATGTCCTCCATGGTGTAGGCCGCGATCTGGCGGCCGCCATGCTGCTCCTGCTGCATATTCGCGGCCAGCTCTCGACACTCCTGCGCCGTGTTGGCTGCGGCGATCTGCACGGCAAGCTCCTGCATGCGCCGCATGCAGGCCTGCTCGGCCATGATGGTGGCATACTCGCGCCAGTTGGTGCTGGTTGTCGTGATCTCGTACAGCTGCCTGATGTAGTCGCTCGACTCCTTGCCGACCTTGTCGCGGATGGTCACAGCTGTCACTGGTTTTGCCCGCAGGTACAGATCCCGCGCCGCGCGGAAGATCTTCCGGTTGATCTCGATGCCGAAGTCCTGCTCACGGACAGCGAAGAGCACGTCCTTGACGATCTCGGGGGCAATGAGCAGCGCGCCGATGACCGCGGTCTCGGCCTCAAGCCCCGGCTGTGTTTTCCTCTGCTGCGTCATGCGCTACACCCCCCAACCGAGCGGCAGCGCCGCGCTGCCCTCCGTCCTGACCGCAGGCATTTCGTCCGGCTTGAGCTCGTAGACGGTCAGCCAATTCATGCTGATCGCCTTGTCCAGCAGCGCAAGCTTCAGTTCGCGTCTGCCGCACGACAGCTCATCCAGCTTCCGCAGGATGCCGCTCATGGCGCGCTCGGTCTTCACGGTCTTCTGCCGATTCAGCTTTGCCCGGTTTTCCAACAGCCCCATGATCGCCTCGCGCAGTTCGTCGTCCTCGCCACAGTATTTCTCAACGAGCTTTTCGACCTCCGCGGGGGCTATAGGGGGTTGTTTCTTTTCTTCTTTGGTTCTTTTAGTATTTATTTGGGTCGGAAAACCCGATGACGGTTTTTCCCGTTGTCGGTTTTCACCGTCATCGGTTTTTTCCGACAACGGTGATTTACCGTCGTCGGTATTTCCCGACAACGGTGGTGCTTCATCCAGCAGCACATAGACGTTGCCGGAGAAGTGTCCGTTGGCGTCATGGGTCTGTTCGCGGACGAGATATCCGACGTCTTCGAGCTTGCCGAGCAGCCTACGGATGGTGTCTTTGCTCACACCCACATAGGCCGCGAGGCCCTTGACCGAGTATTGCCACCCCTCCGGCAGCCCGACCATAATGGCAAGCAGCCCGCGCGCATCCAGCGGCAGGCGCTTGTCCTCAATGGCAGATTTGTAAAGCACGGTGAAGCTCTGCTTTCGTCCGGATTTGATGATCCCTTCGCTCATGCCTGCACCCCCGTTTTGATGGGATTGAGCGTCACGCTCTCGCAGCAGGCGATCAGACGATCGCATAAGCCGACATAGTCCACCGCGCTCTGCTGGGCCTCGATATCCAGCGGCGGGGGAGAGGCTGTGCCGTCACAGATATGTTCTTTTTGATTTTCTCTTGCCATAAGCATTTCCTCCACCGATGTACTCAACAAAGTTGAAGAGCTTTGTCACCGTAACACTCACGCCGACGACCATGAAGAAAAGGGTCATGCCGCTCATCGTGCATACACCCCCTTTGTCAAAACGGGGCTTGCATTTCTGCGCGAGTGTGCTATACTGTTTATGCAATCGTTTTCAGGCTTGTCCGCCTGAGACACCGAACGCTTCGACGTGCCACCGTCGGGGCGTTCTTTTTTTGCGCCGTCAGCGTAGATCACTTGATAGGCCGCGGCGATGGTCTCGCGCAGATCAGCGACGATGGCGTCAAACTCGGGGCGCTCGCGCTCGTCGATGATGCCGTCCTCGGCGATCTCGAGCAGCGTGTAGATCTGGTCGGATGCCCGCCGGAAGCGGTTGGCAAGGGTAATGCTGGCTGTCGGTAACGGCTGGATATGTACGTCGGGCAGCACGCCCAACCTGTCGGTCGCTTTTGCATGCTCCAGTTCGAGCCAGGGGAGGTTGTAGAGCTCGGCCATGCGGTGCACGGTGTCATCGGACGGCGTGCGGCGTCCGCTCTCATATTGTTTCATACTTTCTGCAGAAAGTCCAAGTAGCTCGGCTGCCTCTTCCTGCGAAAAATAGGTAGCCTTTCTTGCCCTTTGGTATAAATTCGGGTACTCGGGATACATGGATTTACAGCTCCTTTCGTGATATGCTTTTAGTAGCGGATGGCTTCGCGCAGCTCATCGATGGGGATGTTCAGCGCGCGGCCGATGCTGCGCAGCTCGCGCAGAGTGAGATCCTCCGGCTTGTTTTTGCGGGCATAGATCCTGGAGCGGGAGATCTTAGCTTTCGCCCCGAGCTCTTCAGTCGTCAGGCCGGCTGCCGCGGCAGTGCCCCAGATCAGAGCAACGATCTTCTCATTGGCGATATTTCGACACAAGTTTGTTCTCGGCATGATGCTATCCTCCTAACTCAGTGTTTCGGGCAGCCTGCTCGGAGTTTCGACGGTGAAGAGTGCGCTGACATCGACGCCGAGCAGCATTGCGAGCTGCGGCAGCTTGTCAGTGGTAGGCAGGGTGAAGCCAAGTTCCCATCTGCTGACGGCGACAGGGGAAATGTTCATCGCCTTGGCAAGATCGGTCTGGCTCATGCCTTTCTTTTGGCGGAGTTCTTTGATACGGAGTTTGACCAATTTGTATTCCTTCCTTTCTCTCTTGATTTTTGCGGTTTGCCATGGTATTTTTGAAATGTGTGTTTATACCGTGGGCAAAAAATGTGGATGGAGCGCAAGAGAATCGGACTCTTATCACACGACGGACGGGTTGTCTCAGAAACAGCCCTCGTGTGCTGAGACGCCACAGAAACCACCGCATACGATGTGAGAGCTGATATTAAGTTGTGATGTCGTGTGAGCACCAGCCGCTCCGTATGGATGAGGTGAAGGGGGCGAGGACGAGTCGAACGTCCTTCAGGCGGGCATCAGAGTAACGGAGGTTCATCCGCGGTTCCGACTGAACCATCACCCGCCGCGCGCCGGCCGCCCCAAATATAGCGAAGATGAGGTGAAGCAAATGCAAGATGTTATAGCTTTCGATCAAAACGAAACTTGCAAAATGCAATTTGAAATACCGGAAATTGACGAGTGCCCAATATGTCATCATGCTTTGCAACCAACAATTTTGAATTCCAGATATGTAATGGACGATCCAAATAGGGAGTCTCTGCTATGCCATTTATACACCACTTTTTTCTGCCCCAAATGTCGTGGCGTCTTTATGGGAAAGTTTTCAGAATCACTTGATTTGCGTTTTGGACCCAATTCGGTCTATTTGGGAGCGTACTCTCTTTCCCCTACAGTGCCTGACTATGATCGTTTCAGCGATAAGATCATAAATCTATCTGCTACGTTTGTTCAAACATACGAGCAGGCTCAGTGTGCTGAAGCCAATGGGTTGAATCAGATCTGCGGCATCGGGTATCGCAAGGCGCTGGAATATTTGGTAAAGGATTATTTATGTCATAAAGCACCCGCAGATGAGGATGCAATAAAAACAGAGGCACTTGGCAGAAGCCTTCAGCGAATCGAAGATTCACGAATCCAAGCGCTCGCGCAGCGTGCGACCTGGATTGGCAACGATGAAACGCATTATGTCAAAAAGCATGAGGATTTGGACGTCGCGACCATGAAAGTATTCATCAATGCCATGGTTCACTTTATCGATTCGGACTTGGCATTGGAGCAAGCACTTGGCATTGAACGGGCGTGAGCCGGATCTCGCTCAGCAAGCTTTTTGCCATCCAGTGACCAATAGGAAGTTGCCACGCGTACCGGATCATTGTTTGCTCCAGATCCGCGGACTTCTCGAATCTCGATGACTCGAATGACCTTGGCGCTTTCGATCGGAGAAAATGTCATCATAACGTATTCAGCTTTCTTTGGATTCGACGACATACAGCTTGCCGCCATGCAGCTGGTAGATGCCGCCAATGTGCAAGTTCTGCAGCGTGAGATAAGTCTCGCAGCGCTTTGCACGCCAGCAGATCTCCGCCATATTGTCGAGCTTGATTCTGCGCACTTTATAGAGCACGTTCTCGCCTCATTTCTTGTGTTCACGAGAGGAACTGATATGCTTGAATGGATAAAGGTCGTTGCACCGTATATCGTGGCGATCATCGGCCTGCTCGGCGGTATTTGGGTTGCTGCCCGAAACAACAAAAACCAGTTGACGGCCGCTTATTTCGACCGCATGACTGCGGCCTACGAGCAGCACTGGAAGGCGTTTTCGGAGTTTGTCTACGAGCCGAACGATACGCATCGGAATGCTTATATCGTTGCCCTCTACAACGCGAGGCTTTACGCTTCCGATGATGTAGACTGCGGCATACAGATACTTTTCGAGAAAGCGGTCGAATATACCTCTTCCGGGCGGCGCGATATACGTGAACTTGATGTGTATGCCGGGGAGTTGGAAAAACTGCTGCAGGAAGATGTTGTGAAGTATCGGAGTCGGAAGCGGCGTTCTCGATGTACTCGATGACCCATCGCCCAAGTTCCAGAATGGGTATTGCCAGCCGAGGCTTGGGTTCTTGATCGTCCTCTGTGTGTTCTCTGTAGAGACACCAGACCAGAGGTGCAATGACGATCACCCAAATCAGCAACGCGATAGGTCTCATATCGCGCTCCTTTCGTACAGTCGTTGTCTAAACTGTAGCTTTATAATAAATCTTTAATCAAACATTGTCAATCGTAAAAGTGCTAATTAAATATTCTTGTGAACAAGAGCCAAATTCTATAATAAGGTGTTGTTTCTAATGGACAGAGAGCTTTTTGTGCAAAATATTGAAAGATGGTGTGCTGTGAAGGGTGTAGCGCCAACGGTGGCTTGCCGTGAAAGCGGTGCAGGCAATAGCTTTCTGACCAATGTAAAAAGAGGGCAAACTCCATCTGTGGCAAACGTGCAGCTGCTTGCACAGTATCTCGGCTGCACCGTGTCCGATCTGCTCGGCGAGACGCCGGGCGCGCTGCCGGCCGTGCCGGAAGGCCCGACCGAGCAGTTTCTAAAGTTGTTCTCAAGCCTCGACGACAAAGCGCAGAACGAGATCGTCGCCGAGATGCTCAAGAGAAAAAAATAAAAGCGGATTCGGTAGACCATCGTCTCACCCCTTTCGTACAGTCGTTGTCTAAACTGTAGCTTTACTATAAATCCGCAATATCGAATTGTCAATACGAACGATGCGCAATTTCGCATAATTTACGAAATTGCCAATTCTGAATAGAGGAGGCACCTACTTGGATAAGGATATTTTTGTGCAAAATGTTGAAATACTTTGCTTGAGAAAGGGTATTAAGCCAACCAACGCCTGCAAGGAGAGTGGCGTCGGTGGCAGCTTTCTCAGCGATATTAAACGAGGGCGAGACCCTTCAACCAAAAAGGTGCAGATGCTTGCGCAATACCTCGGCTGCACCGTGTCCGACCTGCTCGGCGAGACGCCGGGCGCGCTGCCGGCCGTACCAGAAGGCCCGACCGAGCAGTTTCTAAAGTTGTTCTTAAGCTTCGATGACAAAGCGCAGAATGAGATCGTCGCCGAGATGCTCAAGAGAAAAAAATAAAAAAAGGTGCCCGAATCGGACACCGAAGGAGAGAGATATGAAAGAGCTGGAAGCGTATAGAAATTTCACTAAGCCTGCAGAATTACAAAAGGCAATCAACACTCTTCGTGGAATTGTTTCCGGTATCAGCTCGGACAGAGATGTTTCCAACAGTGAAATAACTGAACTCGCACACTGGTGCGAACTTCATGCAGAGCTGCGGAACCGTCATCCCTTTTCTGAATTACTACCCGTTGTTGAGGGGGCTCTGTCTGATGGGGTTATAACGGAAGAAGAGAGCAAGGATATTCTGTGGCTTTGTAACAACTTTGTTGACCAGAGTTCTTTTTATGATGCTACGACTTCTTCAATTCAGTTTCTCCAAGGTCTAATACATGGTATTTTGGCTGATGGTGAGCTGAGCGACCTTGAAGTTCTTTCGCTGAAAAAGTGGATTGATGCCAATGACTTCCTGAACGGGACTTATCCGTTTGACGAAATTTACTCTATGCTGTATGACGTCCTTGAGGATGGAAGGATCTCGCAGGAAGAACGTGAGCAGCTCACAGCGTTTTTAAGCAATGTCATTGATTTCACTTCATCGTATAACCTATCGGAAAATGATTTTTCTGAGCTTCGAAAAAAATATAGTGTTTCAGGTATTTGCGCTACTTATCCGAATATAACGTTTCAGGATAAATTCTTTTGCTTCACAGGAGAATCTCGTCGTGCCAAGCGTGAAGAGATAGCGGCTTTGGTTGCAAGAGTCGGCGGAGCAATGCGTGCGTCAGTCAGCACAAAAACCGACTATTTAGTTGTTGGTAACGCAGGGAATCCTTGCTGGGCCTATGCTTGCTATGGCAGAAAAATCGAGGACGCAATGGCACTTAGAAAAGAAGGTGCTCATGTGGTGATCGTCAACGAGATTGACTTCTGGGATGCTCTCGATGATGCAATAGCGAGCATTGAAAACTAAAACGGTGCCCGAATCGGACACCGAAGATCGTGCGCACGCAAAACATGCGTTCTCCGTTTGACGTGCGTATACGGCCAGAGGTATAATTTATACAGAGGGCGGGAGTGCGGCAAAGCTCCCCCCGCGGGAAAGGAGAGCGCAAAATGGATAAGGTGATCTGCCTCGGTATGACAGGTCATCCCGAGCCACGACAATAAAAAAGCCGCCCCTGAAGGAGCGGCAGATGTTCAACAGACTTGACAATTCAAAAACAGGCGGTTATACTCAAAGTAGAAAAAGGCGCTGCGACAAGCGGTTAGCCTCAGGAATTAGTCAAAGATTTTGACCGCTTACCTTGGCCGGGGGCGGTCATTTTCTTTTGCACATCTGGAAAACCAGAGTTGCAACGCCTATCAATACCAGCGTGTAAGCAAAAAGCTCACCGTAAGTAACCATAGACATCACCTCCCTTCCGGGAAGTGCTAACCGCCTGCCGTTCGTGCAGCGCCAAAAACAGAATAGCAGAGTCTCGTCGAAAAAGCAAGAATATTGTTGCAGGGGCGATAAATGCAGAGCGGCCATCGCCCGGAAGGACGACGGCCGCTCTTTGAGTTCTGCGCGCGAACTCCTGAGAGGGCAATGCGACGAGGACTATTGATCGTTGCGCTTGGAATCGGCTGCAAGCCGAGCTGCGAGGTCAAGGATCTCTTGCTGGGCGTCTGCGGACAAGGACTCAAACAATGCAATGATATAAGCCAGATCGTACATGATTCTCTCTCTCTCGGACGCCGCCCGTGTAGATTTGGCGCCAAGAGAGATTATACAGAATTTTGCAATCAAAAGCTACGGAAATATAGAGAGGTGAAGAGATGCTTTGCAGAGCCTGTAAGCGAGAGATCCCAGAGAATTCGATTTATTGCAACTGGTGTGGAGAGAAGCAGATCCGTGAGCGGAAGAAAAAGTGCGAGATCAAGGTGCCCAATCCGCGGCAGCTCAAGTCCGGAAACTGGAACATAGAGCTTGCTGCGGAAGGGCAGAGCGTCACAGAGCCTACACGAGATCTGTGCATTGACAGAGCTCGCGCGATTCGTGCCGGCTTTCTTGAGACGAAAGCGAAAGAGAAGCGCTCGCCAATAACGCTGGGAGAGGCGATCGACCAGTACGTTGATCGGCGAAAAAATGTGTGGTCTCCGACCACGATCAGAACAGCCATGAACATCCGGAAAAATCGTCTTAAAGCTGTGATGGACAAGGGGCTCAATCAGGATTGGCAGGCCGTCATGGATGATGAATCGTCGCGCCTCGCGCCTAAGACGATACACAATGAGTGGACATTTATCGAGTCAGTCTTGAAGGAGCAAGGATGCACAATCCCGAATATCCGCTTGCCGCAGCTCAAGAAGACGGAACGCAAGTGGTTAGATCCGGATGAGATCAAACTGTTTTGCAAGGCTCTGATCGGCGAAGAAGTCGAAATGGAAGCATTGCTTGCGTTGCTCGGGATGCGGCGCAGCGAAGTGCTTGGCCTGCGATGGGAAGATGTGGATCTCGAGCATAACTGCATCTATGTCCGGCGAGTCAAAGTGCCGAATGAAAACAATGAGTATGTTGTGAGGTCGAAAACAAAAACGGTCGAATCGACGAGAGTAGTGCCCATTTTGATCCCCAGACTTGCTGAGCTGCTGCAAGATGGCGGCGATGGCTTTATCTCGTCACAGCCGCCGAATGGGCTGTGGAGACGCATCAATGAGATATGCCAGAAAGCTGGGGTTCCGGAAGTTGGCATCCATGGATTGCGGCATAGCTTTGCGTCACTGGCGTATTACCTGGACTACAAAGAAGAGGAGTGCATGCGCATTGGCGGCTGGTCAGATCCCAAGATCCTACACGAGATATACACGCACCTATCGGCAAAGAATCTCAATATGAAAAAGGACAAGATGTACGAGTTCTATAAGAACTTGGACGAAAAGGAAGAGGTAGCTTCAGCAGAGGTGTAAAGATCTGAAATCTGAACAAAAATCTGAACGTAAAAAATAGATGCTGATATATCAGCGGTTATATCAATTCTTGTGAGGGTTCGAATCCTTCTCCCGCTGCCAAAGAACCGTAGCCGAAAGGTTGTGGTTCTTTCTTTTTGGCACATGATTTAGGCACTTTTGACGCAGAAAAGTTGCATTTGCATTTTGACAGAATACGTTTTACCCCTAAGTTTACCCCAATTAAAAGTTTTACCCCTTAACGGGGACAAAAGCAGCTCCGCCGATGATGAGATCGACGGAGCTTTTTTCATGCCTTTTTGAGATTTTCAAAATAGCCCTGCATCCGGGCGGCGCTGTCCTCCTTCATGCGCTCTGAGACGTGGCCGTAAACGTCCAACGTAAAAGCGGCGGTCGCATGGCCGAGATTTTCTTGCACGGTCTTCACGTCGTCACCGTTTTGCAGGGAGAGCACGGCGAAGGTGTGGCGCAGATCATGCACACGCGCGTCCGGCGCTCCTGCTTTGGCTGCGATCTTCTTATGATGTGCATAAAGACGCTGCGGGTGCAGGTGGTCGCCGAGCGCATTTGTGAAAACGAGCCGACAGGCGGCGTACTGCTTGGCGGGATCTATCCAGTCCTGCCAAAGATCACCGGCCTGTAAACGCCTTTGCGCCTGCTTGGAGCGAACGGCGCGCAGCATATCCATGACGAAGGGAGCGGGGCGCAGGATGCGCGTCTTGTCGTTTTTGAGGGTGGCAAACTGGAAACCGCCGGCCTCGGCGGGGCGTTTCTGCAACTGCTTGCAAATTTTGAGCGTGCCTTTCTTGAAGTCGACACAATCCCATGTCAGCCCCAGTGCTTCAGCTTCACGCAGGCCGGTAAAGAGAATTACTTTCAGAATATCTCCATAATCGTTGTCGGCATCCGCTGCGGCGAGATAAGACTTGACCTGTTCGTCGGTAAGCGGCATGATTTGCACTTTCTCGACGCGGGGGAGGTCTACCATGTCGCACGGATTGCGTGCGATGTAGCCCACCTTGACGGCCTGTGAAAGGGCTTTTGTCAGAACGCCGTGAACATTGCGCACGGTCTTTGCGTTGAGCGGTGCGGTCTCCGTGACGGCGACGCCGTCCTTTTTGATGATCTTGCCCTGCTTGTCCCGTTTGGGAACAATGCGGCCATTGGCGAGCAGATCGTTGTAAAAGCCCTGGATGATATGCGGCGCGAGTTTGGTGAGTTTCACCGCGCCGAGGGCGGGCTTGATGTGCGTTGCGATTTGGGCCTTGTAGGTCTTGACCGTGCCGTATTTTTGCGAGAGCAGATAATCGCTCTGCCAGATATCGAGCCATTGCGCAAGCGTCAGGCGCGTCGGCTCTATGTAAAGTCCGTCGTCGATCGCTTTTTGCGCGTCGCGCATGGCGGTCAACACTTCTTTCTGCGTGTCTCCGTAGATACTGCGGCGGATCGGTTTTCCTGTGCCGGGGTCATTGCCGACGGTCACACGGGCTTCCCATCGACCGTCAGGCCGCTGCCGGATGCTGCCTGCGCCCGACGCGGCGCGCGTATTTGCTTTTCTTGGCATTGCTTTTTCCTCCTGCATTTGTTATGATTGGAGGGCAGTAGGCTATCAGTTTGCTGCCCCCTATAACCGTCCTCGGTGCTGCAACACCGGGGGCGGTTTTTTACTTTTGGTGAATTGTACTTAACATTTTCGATGATGCCACGACCTTAATGAATTTTATAGTATGTTTGACAGACTTTCCATCAATATCGGAATCAGATAGGACCTTGTGGTAGTAAGTGGACATTATGTGAAATTTCCTTGAACTTCATTTATAATCGCTTCGGCAGAGAACCACCATTTATCACCAGTAATATCATGCAAAAGTGCTGATAGATTTCGGTTGATCCTTAGTTCGTAAAAATCTTCCGGTGAAAAGCAACCTTCATCACTCGGTAGCAGAACATCGTGGTTTTCTTTTACTTTTATATAGGTTTTTAGAGCGCCTTTGATGTCTTCAAGGACAGCCTGACTATCATAAATTGATTTAAGCAAATCATCTTTTTCGCTTTCATTGCAGGTATCCGAATTGAATATTTGATAATGGAGCCCGGATGCAATGACAGCGTAGTTAAAGTACAACATGTTCATTAGGAGATTGCGAAAATTTCTTTCTAAAAGAAACGTGTTTAATGCATCCGAAGCGTGAAAAGAATCTTGCAAAACAGAGATAGCGTCCTCGGATAGTCCGGTTATTTCGCATGCCTTTTGAATATCAACATCCGGAGTTTTTAGTGCTGCAAGCCCTAAAAGATAATCTGCGCTTACTCCGAAGTACTTTGACAACTTAGCAAGATTTTCAATGCTTGCTGTTTTGTTGTCTGACATCCATTCGGATAAGACGCCGCTTGATACGCCTATCTGTCTACTGATCTCGTCATGGCTCAGACCTTCACTCTTTTTTATTTGAACCAAGTCTGATAATCGGTCTGCAAATGCCTTTGTTGTTGGTGTTGAAACTCGTGGCGGTCTTGCCATATCTATGTTCCTCTTTTCTGCGAAGATATTTTGTAAAATCCTCTCTAAAATAAATTAGAGTGAAATATCTTTTTTATGAAACACCTGTGCTATAATACGAATATCAGAGAAGAAAAATATTTAATTCTTCACAGATATGTTACCTCTTGTAAGGGAAAAAGTCAAGGGTAAAGGAGGAAAAGAGAATGAAAATGAATTGCGATATCAGAGCTGCGATGGCAAGAAGCGATTTACGGCAGTACCAAATTGCAGCAGCTCTCGGGATTTCGGAATCGAGGTACTCTTCTAAGTTGCGCAAAGAGCTACCGGATGAGGAAAAGTCTAAGATTTTTGAGGTTATCGAACAACTGTCACGGGAGGCGATTTGATGGAATCTTTGGCATATACACCGACGGCATTGGCTGCGGCAATGGGGGTTAGTAGACCGACAGTCTATCGGTGGATGCGTTTGCCGGGCTTCCCCGTTGTTCGGCTTGGTAACTGTGTAAGGATTCCAGCAAAGGCTTTTGAAAAATGGCTTGAAGATCAAATGGAGACAAACTGATGGCCGGAGGGAAACAACCGGGAGTGATGCTCTATTTCACTTTGCGACCGGGGCTAAAAGCCCTGTCTCTTGAAGAAAAGGGGATGCTTTTGGATGCGATTTTCAGCTATGGTGAAGACGGGATAGAACCGGCTTTTAATAGCCCTGCTCTGGCCATTACATGGGGGTTTGTTCAACCTCTTTTGGACGCAGATAAACAGAGATATCAAGATCGCTGCAAAAATGCCCAAAAGGCGATAGAAGCAAGATGGAATCGTGTTCGAGAGAATACGGACGTATACGAACGTATACCTTTGAACGAAGCGTATACGAATCATACCAATTCAATACATTTCAATTCAAATCATTCTCTCGTTCCGCCTCCCGCCGGAACGAAGAAACCGAAGCAGGTTTTTGAGCACGACTCACTTCCGTACCGCGCTGCGCGCTGGCTCGCGGATCAGATCGAAGAACGCTTGCCGAATTGCACAGCGCATTCAGAAGCGACCTTGCAAAGCTGGGCGGCGGACTTTGACAAGTGCCACAGGCTGGACAAGCATAGCTGGGAGGACATTAATGCGGTTTTGCAGTTTTCGCAGTCCGACTCATTCTGGCAGAGCAACATCTTGTCGGGAGGCAAGTTTCGGAAGCAGTTTACTCAACTCTTGGCGAAGATGGGAGGCGAAACGTGATGCAGGATACCTCGGCTCTTGAATACTCGCTGGCCGCAACGGTCTGTCTTGAACCAAAACGTGTCTTACAACTTCGGCAGATCGTGAGCGTCGAGGACTTCTCTATTTCCGCCTGCGCTATGGTCTTTGACGCTGCCGATAGCGCAGTATCACGCGGCAAGGCGTTTGATGTAAACATTGCCGCCGATGGTCTCCGTGGTCTTGTGGACGATCCCCGGCAGTTTCTTGCCGATTGTATCGACCTAACGCCAACACTCGCAAACGCGGAGGAATATGCCCGCCTGCTACATAAACACGCAGCGGAAAAGCGGTTGCGCGATGGTGTGCTTGCGGCGCTCGATGAAGAGAATCCGGCGACAGCGATTGCCGAACTCTGTAAGGCATATCTCCTTGACAATGCGGGCGGACGGCTGAAAAGTGTCTCGCAGGCTCTTACAGAGACCTTGCGGAGCCTTTCAGCACCGGAGCAGTCCCGTATCGATACGGGGTTCCCAAAGCTGGATAGCGTCTTGAAGGGTTTCGAGGGCGGACAACTCATCATCGTCGGTGCTCGTCCGGGTGTCGGCAAATCTGCGTTCTTGCTTGATATCGCAGAAAGCGCAGCCAGAGCCGGGAACGAAACGCTTTTCGTTTCGCTGGAAATGAGCGCGTCTGAACTGACCGAGCGCTTACTTGCGCGCCGCAGTATGGCGACAATGGATAACCTGATCGACCGCGACCTGAACGATGAGACGTGGACGGATATTGCAGCCGTGTCGAATCGGCTGGAACGTTTGCCGCTTCATTTTTGGGACAAGCCAGCCGTGACAGTGAGCAAGATCCGCGGTGCTGCGGCAACGATTCATAATTTGCGGCTGATTGTGGTGGATTACCTCGGCTTGATGCAGGCCGACCGCCGTGCAGACAGTCGAAATCTTGAGCTCGGACAGATCAGCCGCGACTTAAAAAACCTTGCTTCCGAGCTGCAAATCCCCATCGTCGCAGCAGCACAGCTCAATCGAGGTGTCAACGATACAGATCGCCCGACGCTGCTTTCCCTGAGGGATTCGGGGGAGTTGGAGCAAAACGGCTCGAAGGTGCTGTTTCTCTGGCGCATTGACGATTCTGGTACAATCGGGGTTTCTGTTGCCAAAAACCGCCGCGGGCGGCAGGGTGTTGTGCAGATGACCTTTGACGGCGCACATCAAAAATTCACCGAGCTTTCGGAGCCGTATCGTGAGCCGGAGAAAAAACGCCGCGGCGGATTTTTGGAGGTTGGCACATGAATTTTGAAATCGCAGCCAACATCTTGGCGGAAATCAAACCGGCACGCCGGAAACGCGAACGCTATCGCCAGCGTGACGAGATGCAGCACCGTGTAATTCCGCTCTTGCCTGCTGATGACCGAGACAAGTTTGAGCGGGCAATGAACCGTCATTTTCGATTATAAAAAAGGCCCTCCCCAAACGGGGAGAGCGGCTCTTGTGGTGGATCCGATTTGTCGATTCTGATTTTACCACAGGAGGAGCAGATATGCAAGCAAAACCACTTGCCACAAATCTTGGCGAACAGGCGAACAAAATTGCAGTGTCGGTGCAATCTGGCGACGGTGAAGTATTGACCTTGTGGGGAATGTGCCGCCGATATGCTATGCAGCAAGCCACGCGGTGGTTCAGAGCGTTTGAAGGCAGCGGCGGTGTCGAATTAGACGACCTTGAACAAAGTGCGTTTATCGGGCTTCTGAAAGCCGTGCAGACATGGAAGCCGGAAAGCGGTGCATTCTCCACTTGGTACACCATCCAGCTAAAGGCGGTATTTGTAGAGGCTTACGGGATGAGAACGAAACGAACGCGAGAAGACCCGCTCAATAAATATCATTTATCGCTCGATACGCCACTGGATGAGAACGAAGACGGCAGCTTTACTATCGCCGATGTTCTACCAGATGAAGCAGCAGAAGAGGCCTTTGAGGACGTCGAACAACGGGATTTTCAACAGGCCGTACAAGCGGCGCTTGCACAACTGACGGATGCACAGCGCGACGCAATCATCGGTGAGTTTTGGCTTGGTCAAAAGCCTGATGCAAGGGCGCGGCGGGAAGCAATACGAGCCCTGCGGCACCCGCGTATCCGCAAACCGCTGATGGAGTACTATCGGTAAAACGATGCGAACACACGCTGCATGGCTGCATTTGACCGCATTTGTCCGATGAAAAAGGGGTGATAGATTTATTGACGCTAAGAAGCAAAGAATACTCGCCGCACTGTTGAGCACACCCACAAAAGAAGCTGCGGGGAAAGCTGCGGGCGTAAGTGTGAAGACCATCAATCGTTGCTTGCAAGACGCTGAATTTTCAGCAGCTTACAAGCACGCGGCGGCGGGGATCATGGACAGGGCAACAAGGCAGCTACAACAGAACTTGACCGCCGCAATAGACCGGCTGGGGGCCATTGTCGCAGACGATAAAGAAACGAGCGCAAACCACATCACAGCGGCGCGGACACTGCTTGACTATGGTTTGAAATTCACCGAGTTTAACGATGTGTTAAAGGAACTGGAGGAGGTCGAGGACAATGTACTATGACCGCCTAAAATCCCGCGTGAGGGCTTCCAGCATAGCCAAACAACAGCAGATGGAAGCCCGAGCGCTGCTTGACAACATAGATGTGAAACAGCACATAGCCCCGTGCTATCTCCCCTTGCATGAGGATATAAAAGCAGGGCAGCACCGCTTTTACAATCTTCCGGGCGGGCGCGGGAGCTGCAAAAGCTCTTTCGTATCGCTTGAGATCGTGGACGGCATACAGAGCGACCCCACAGGCCAGAGCAACGCTATTGTGTTCCGTAAGGTGGCGGGGACAATGCGCGACAGCGTTTTTTCTCAAATCGCATGGGCTATTGATATGCTGGGCGTTTCCCACCTCTGGAAAGCGACCGTTTCCCCGATGATGTATGAATACAGACCGACCGGCGCACAGATCCTTTTTCGAGGGCTGGACGATGCAAGCAAGCTGAAATCTATCAAGCCCAGGCGTGGCACTTTCCGCTTTTGTTGGTTTGAGGAATTTAGCGAGATAAGCGGCCCGAACTTTGCCCGAAATGTTTTGCAATCGGTCATGCGAGGGCAAGGGACAAATCTGCAAGTGTTCCGCAGCTTCAACCCGCCGATCAGTAAGGCGAATTGGGCGAATCAGTTTGTTGCAGAGCCAGACGCGCAGGGGATCACCTTTCACACCACCTATAAGGACATACCCGCCGAATGGTTAGGCGAGGCTTTCATAGCGGAGGCTGAACGCTTGGAGGCCGTCAATGAGCAGGCATACCGGCACGAATACTTAGGCGAGGCGACCGGCACCGGCGCGGAGGTATTCCCGGCGCTGGAAGTACGGGAGATCACCGCCGAGGAAGTGGCGAACATGGAATACTTCTTTTCCGGCGTGGACTTCGGCTTTGCCGCCGATCCTGCCTGCTTTATCCGTTGCAGCTATAACCGTAAGCACGAGACAATCTACATTCTGAACGAGATTTACAAGCGCGGCATGAGTAACCGGCAGCTTGCGGAGGAAATCGCCCCACTTGTGGAGGGGGACACCAAAGGCAGCAGCTACCTTTCCCCGGTAAGCGGCTTGTGCTTTCAAGATCACAGCGACATTTATTGCGATGCAGCAGAGCCGAAAAGCATAGCCGATCTACGCGACCACGGCTTAAAGCAGGCCAGAGCTTGCCACAAAGAGCCGGGATGCGTGGCGTATCGTGTTAAGTGGCTGCAACACCGGCGCATTGTGGTTGACCCTGCAAGGACACCAAACGCGGCGCGGGAGTTTGCAAACTACGAATACGAAAAGGACAAAGACGGCAATATGCTTTCCTCTCTCCCCGACAGGGACAACCACAGTATAGACAGCCTCGCTTATGCGTTAGACCGTGAGATTTACCGCAAGCGAGGGCAGAGCGCTTAAAGAAAGGAGAAAGTCATGGGCTATATGCGTATCAAATGCCGCTATTGCGGCGGCTCATGGGAAGTGTACGGGCGAAGCGTCACAAATGGGGACTATGCCCGCACTTGCCCGCATTGCTTCAAGGCCATTGAAAGGCAGACATGGGAAAAGCAGATCATTCCGGCGTTTCATGCGCTGGACGATGCAAACCGCGAGCTTGTAAAGGACAGCAGCGGCTACCATACCCCGCTTTTTGAGGTCAGCTATGAGGCCGACAGCGTATTCCGCAACGGCTATGAAAACTGTCCGAATTTGGACTGAAAGGAAGCACATGGACATTTTGAAGGAATACCCCCTAATTGACGAGCACGGCAAAAGATACCGCGAGTTCGGGCACGGATGCCGAGAGTATGCGCCGACCCTTGTAACCTCTGCGGGCGAAGTGCCGATGGGAACAGTCATTTATAAGAAGATGCAGGAAGAGCCAACCGCACAAAGAAAAGATTGCCCCTTTCAGGGCGGCCTATATCCCCGCTGCACAGAGGATTGCAGCTTTTACGCAAACAGCAAGTGCAAGCCGGGAATAGCACAGGCGGGCAAGCGTTGCCCTCTCCCCGCGCATTTGACTTGCGGCGATAGCTGCATGATGTATAAAGACGGGCGCTGCACCCTCTTCGCAGCAGAAAGGAAAAAGAAATGAGTTATTTAAGATCGTTCACAGGAAGCAAACAGGATATGGCGCGAGTTTTGAAAATCGAGCGAATGATCCGCGATTTGACTAACATCAACGCTATCCGCGAGATTGAGCAATTCATGGGTGAAAATCGCGAGCTTATCGCAAGAAACAGCGAGGGCGCAAACGCAAACAACCGAGACAGTAAAAACCGCGAGTATTACGCAGTTTTCAGAGAAATCACAGGAACGGAGGATACCAATGTTTACTAAATACAACCACTTTGCAAAAGACCTTGACGCCGCTTTCAAGGCGGCTCGGGACGAATACGCCGCCGCGTATAACGCAGTAGAGCAGGCACGAAAGGCCATGCAGGACGCAGGCCCGGACGCGCTGAAAAGGCAGATTGCTACGCTTCAGCTCCAAGAGGCGGAAAACAGCCTGCGCAAAGAAGCGGCGCGCATCTGGACGGAGTTTGACGCAAAGGCCGCAGACCTCCGCCGCGCATTGGAAAAGGAAGTGCAGACAAGCAACCTTGCTGATCCTTCCGCCATTGACAGAAACGCCGTGGAGCTGATGAAAACCGGCGTTCTGACGGTGGATGATTATTTCGGCTTTGCGGACAGATACGACGGAAACCCGACCATGCTAAAGCTGATCGGTCACTATGCAAAGGAAGCAGCAGACAGCACCGACGACCGAAAAGACAGGGTTGCTTTAACCGTTCTCGCACAGGATTGCGCCAAAGGAACGGGAAAGACCTTGAAAGCGTGGGACAGTATGATGACCGCCGCCAACTATTGCAGCGGGCGCGGCGGCAACGGCAACCGGCGCACTACTCCCGGCGTAACGCTTAGCATGGGCGAATGGTGGGAGCAGCTTTCCGGCGAGATCATCGAAAACTTTTAAGGGGGGGCCACATGGTATTGATGCTTTGCGGAGCGGCTGTGTTTGCCGCCGGTACATTCTGCGGGGCCGTAATGGTTTCTATCGGGATCCAGCTTGAAAAGAGGCGAGCAAATGAAACACAAGGCAAAAAGTAAAGCTTGGGCGCGAAAGTATGTGAAAGTCATGGGCCGGAATGTATTGGCCGCGTTTGATATGGGCTATGAGGATGGAGCCGCCGGAAATCAGCGGCAGGCTCCTCCTTTCCCGGAAGAAATACAGCCGGGAACACCTGCTTATGGTGCGGTAGTTTTTGCGCAAACAATGTATGACAGAGGGTATACCTTCGGAAAGGAGATGACAAAATGAATTTACTTGACCTTGCCGTCAAAATCACGGTTGATGACAGCGGTGTTGACAGCGGCCTAAATAAAATAACGTCCTCGTTCGAAAAGGTCAAAAACAACGTCGGCTCTGTGATAAAGACGGCTTCAAAAATTGGCGCAGTTGTTACCACAGTCGGAACAGCGTTAACCGCGGTCGGTGTAGATACCGCCGCTGAGGTGAGGGCAGAGGCAAGCGCGTTTGAACAGACCTTCGGTGATATGCAGGACACCGCTACAAAGGCAATTGGGCGCGTAGCTGATGAATCCGGCATCTTGCAGACGCGCTTGAACTCACTTGGCAGTAAAATTTATGCGTTTGCTCGCTCTTCCGGCGGTGATGCGACCGAAAGCATGAATCTGATGGAGCGCGCATTGAAAGCGGCGGCAGACAGCGCGGCCTATTATGATACCAGTGTTGAGCAGGCCACAGAAACGTTGCAGTCCTTTTTGAAAGGCAACTTCGCCAACGACGCAGCCCTCGGACTTTCGGCCACGGAGACCACACGAAACGTGGCCGCTATGGAGCTGTTCGGTCAGAAGTATAACGACCTTTCGGAGATTCAGAAGCAGGAAACGCTTCTGAAAATGGTGGAGGATTCGCAAAAACTATCCGGCGCACTGGGGCAAGCTTCACGCGAGGCTGACGGTTGGGAAAACGTTCTCGGCAACCTAAAAGAATCGTGGAGACAGCTAAAAGCCGCATTCGGTGAGCCTATTCTGGATTCTGTAACGCCGATGCTGCAAAGCGCAACGGCGGCAGTGCAGGATTTTACGGGAAAAGTGGATTGGGAGAAAGTAGCAAATGTCATTACGACGGGGTTTGATTCCGCTGTAGACGCTTGCAAGACTTTGATGGACACGCTCAATCAGATCATCCCTGTTGTCGGGGTCGCTGCCGGCGCCTTTGCCTCGCTCAAGGCTGGAATGGCGATTCAACATCTTGTCCAGGGCTTTCAAAATGCACAGGTTGCCATTTCGCTCCTGACTATGGGGCTGAATAATACGACACTTGCACAGGCCGCATTAAACGGGACGATGACTGTCGGCGAGACGATCGTAGCGCTGCTCACAGGGAAAATGACCTTAGCGCAGCTCGCGCAGGCTGCTATGACAAAAGGGCAGCTTGCCTTGAACACCGCGTTAAGCGCAAATCCCATCGGGGCAGTCATTGCCGTTGTTGGAGCGCTGACGGCGGCGGTCGTTGTGCTATGGAACACAAATGATGATTTTCGCAATGCGATCATTTCTGCATGGGGAAAGATCACGGAGACGATCTCCGGCGCAGTATCAGCAATCAAAACTTTCTTCACTGTAACAATTCCCGATGCAGCAAAAACGGCAGTCAAGTGGTTTCAGAGTATCCCTGAACAGATGCGGGAGGTCGGCAGAAACCTTTTAACGGGGCTTTGGAATGGCATCTCCGATAAAGTCGCATGGCTCAAGCAACAGGTTTCCGGCATTGTGGATAGGATCAAGAGTTGGTTTACTGGCAAGAACGGCTTTGATGAGCACAGCCCGTCGAAATGGTCGAACGGTGTCGCCAAGTATGTTATGCAGGGCATGGCCGACGGATTTGAAAACGGTCTTCCGTCGCTGATGGACAGTGTAGGCGGTGTCACAGACCGCATCAAAAACGGCCTTGACTTTGGCACAGCGAGAATTGACTATGCGGCATCTGCGACCGGCAGCCTTGCAAGAGCTGCAAACCGCAGCAATAACGACGAAATGCGGCCCATCGTCATTGACTTTACCGCACAGCTTGACGGAAAGACGTTAGTTCGTCAAATGGTGCCCATCATGCGCAATGAGGTGCGCTCTGCCGGTGCAGCAATTATCTAAAAACGAGACGGCACAGGATCGTCTTCCCATTGAGCCTTTGCAAAGTCCTGCCCGAAGTACAGCGGCAGGCAGCGCCCTAAAGAACCAGGGCGCGAGAAGTATTATTTATCTCAGCACATAGTAAAGCCCACAGGAACGTTCCTGTGGGCTTTCTGCGTTATATGAGGGAATCTATCGGCAAACGGTTGACCGTTAAGCATTTGACAACAGTCTGTTTGCAGTCCGATAAAGGACAGGTGAAGCAGCTTTCGCTGTACTCACACACTGTATTCTTTGCTACTCTTCGGCGGACTCTACGGGCTACTGTACACTTTGGCGCGCATACCTGGGAAAGCGGCGTGTTGATCAGATCATGTGCTCGAATGCACTCATCTGTGCTCATTCGGGAGCACCTTCTTTCCGAAAAGCTCGCGTTCGCGCTCGACGGTCATAGTTGCGCCAATGAGCAGAACCTTTCCGACCGGCGTTTGCACGACAGGATAGAATCTATCGTTATCGTTCATAGTGTGGCCTCCATGCTCTGCATCAGCTCTTTGACGGATACGCCGGACAGATCAGCGACAAAGGAAAAGCGCGTGCCGCGTTGACGGTATGCAGCCCCGCAGCACGGTCAAATAAACACCGTGGCCGCACTTATCATCGGCGTCGTGCAGCGGGCGCAGTAAAGGAGCTTCATGCTTTACCTCCTGCGGCTCTGCGCTTTCTCCGGGGCGCGGCCTTTTCTGCTCTGCGGCCTTCCGCAAACCCGTAATCATACCCGGACATAAAGCAGCTATAGCCTTCCCCGCGAAAATACTTTTTAGCCGCAAAAGCATAGTTATATTTTGGCGCGTAGTAATTTTCGAGAGGATCATACGGAAATTTTTCTTCAAACTCGCGCCAGTCTTTCAAGTCAACCTTTTCTTCTGCGTCTAAGCTGCGGACAATACCAATAACGACGCCGGTTACACGCAATTCATCCAAAGGGACTGTTTCATTTTCTTCTCCGTCTGTGGGATCGCATACAAGGACGGTTTGCCCCTCGATAAAAAGGCGCTGGTATAAGTCTTTCTTTGCTTTGGGGGAGTACATAAGGCAAATACGCCCGTTATAATCTTTACTTTCGGTGTCAATCAAGCAAACATCGCCATCCATGAGAACGGAAAGCTCCGGCCCTTTGCGCCCGTTTACAATGCCGGTTCCGTCTGCTTGGCCGATGATTTTAAACAGTCTCTTCACGGAATTTTTCATAAATAAGAAACTCATTCTGTTTTTCCTCCTTGATTTTCGAGAGATGAGCAAAACGGACGGAAAAAACTGCCCGCAAACAGGCAAATGGGAATCGAAAGAGCTTGGGGCATCTCAAGGGCGCAAAAACCATAGCGCAGTAACTCCCGCGCCTGCAAAAGGTATGGAAAAGACAGATTAGGCGGAACGCCGAAGCTGTTTGGCAGAACGGTAGGAGTGAGAGCCGTGCAGAAC
>OKWR01000840.1_pt1 | contig 25888 bp, 22 predicted proteins | sample 1607101 | NCBI WGS metagenome assembly OKWR01 (sample SAMN04414076, study PRJEB24778) | human gut metagenome | material: faecal | host: Homo sapiens
TTGGCCATAATTATTTAAAACTAATTAAGTATTTAGTGTATTTTATCTCATCATACGCAAAAGTGACGTCTTCCTCCACCAGTTTGGGACGCTTTGCTCCTTCCGGTTTCACTTTTCTCTCAATGGTTACGGTAAAGTTGCCTTCTCCAGCCTCCTTCAACACACCTTCCAACTTCTTGCCGGTCTTAGTCAGCACTTCAACTTCTTTACCAATGTGTATCAGATATTGTTGCAACACCTTAAAAGGTTGTCCGATACCGGCAGAGCCTACTTCCAGCTCATAGTCTTCCTCCTCACGGTCTAGTTTAGACTCAATGTAGCGGCTGAGTTCCACACAATCATCAATCCACACCCCTTCGGCATGGTCAATTTCTACTACAATTTTGTCATCCGGAGTCACTGTGACATCTACCAAAAAGTAATCTTTACCTTCCAACCATTCGTCAACAATCCGGGTTACTACATTCTTATCTATCATTTATTAGTTATTAAGAACAAAAAAAGGGCTTAATCAAGCCCCACCATTCATCCACTTCGGTGCAAAGATACAAATTATCTATCAGTGCCACAAAATATTCTAATAAAAAATTGTAGTTTTGCAGAAACTTATAACACTATGGGTAAAAACAGTTTAAATACCAACAAACAATTCATGATAGGCAACGGCATACTTGCCTTCGGAGTCTTGGCTGTAGTCATTATCTTCCTTTATATGTCTTTCCGTTTCAAGCGGGATGCGAATAAGGTAGTCACTTACGAAGGTGTGTATAACATCGAAGTAAGTAAAGACTTTGCCGGTGACAGTATCGCGATATATGTAAACGACAGCCTACTGATGAACCGCACCATGCCCGATGCCAGTTTAAAACTAGAAATCAATCGGTTTGCAGAAGGGAATGTCCTAATGGTGGTGGACAACAAAACGGACAAAACCACCCCTTTCAATCTTAATCCAAATGGAAGCAAAGTGATTGTCAAAAAGGATGGAGAGGTAATTTATATACTCGAAAAAGAAGCGGATACAGCCCAATAAAGAAGTGAAACACCGAAGAAGAGATGTGTTGAAAGTTATTTGTATTACACAAGACCTTAACACATCTCTTCATCATGAAAATAAGTATTGAAATCTATCTATTGCAAACCGAACCAATTGCTTTTGATATTAAACAATTATTTACCAAATCTCTTTTCGATGCTAATTCTTCACTCTACTTTTTATCACTTTTTCAGTTTCAACTTACGCATAGTTTCCAAATTTCCTGAAACTGCTTTTAACACAAGCATCGGAGAATCGGTAGTCGCCACAAGAAACGAAGCAACGCCGGCTTCAGCTTTTATTGTAGCCGGACCACGCAACTCGCCACCTTGTAATACTTCCAATTTCACTTCACGATTATTCTCTCCAAAACAACCGGTACCTTGCAAATCCTTCAAGTTGACATAAACAATCAGCAAATCACGGCACGAAGCAGACACGCCACTTTCAAAATAAGTAATATCCATTGCCTCAACCGCACCCGGTGTACGAACAACATGTTCGGCCACAGCTTTTCCATCCTTATATCCTATCGCTTTCAATTCACCTCGCTCCCAGTTGACATTGAAAAATGTAAAAGGAGGGAAGTCGATATTCTCGGCATTTCCGCCATCAGGACGAGATACATATTCCGAAGTTGATGGTTTGTCATCAGGGTATTGACGTGCTATCACCCGTCCGTTAAGCTGCAATTTCACCTCATCCACATTGCCATATACTTGCAGTGTATCTGAAGAACCTTCCAACCAATGGCTATTAATAAATACTTCGTACGTCATAGGCCCGGCAGGTGTAAAAGTACCTTCTTTCATCTGCGTACGGAAATAAAGTAAACCGAATTTGGGTAAGCGGAACAAATCGGCCAAACCACTGTAACAAATATTATCACAACATCCCCGATTATAATCATACATACTCCACACTGCCCCGCCAATAGTCCAAGGATAATAAGCACGATAACGGTTATGACTCCACTGGGCATTCCAGGCATTCTGCATCAATGCATAGTCACCATCTCCACGAGTCACGCGAGTGGTGCTATAATGACCACCAAATTCATAATCATAATATTCACGGATAAATCCCGGTTTTGAAGTTGTATTGGGACGGTTATATCCTTCCCTCCAATCATTATAACATACATCGAAACCATCATATCCATAGGTGTCGCCCGATGTGTAACATTGATCACCGGGAAACTCCTCATGAGCAATCCGCACCGCTTGATCTTTCCAACTTTTGGGAGGCCATGATTCATTAAGAGTAGTTTCCCACATAATAACAGAAGGATGATTACGGTCACGACGTATCAAATCACGAATATCTTTGTAGGTATGATCAACGAACCCCTGTGCTTTATTGAAGAACTGCCATCCAGGAATCGGTTCAATAACTAATAACCCCAACTCATCACAAGCCTCCAGCACAGATGGATCTTGCGGATAATGTCCCAAACGTACCGTATTAAAACCATTATCACGTATCTGATACATATCTCGGTATTGCGCCTGATCGGAAATAGCATTCCCTACATAAGGATACTCCTGATGCCGATTACTTCCTTCCAGTTTCAAAGGTTTGTCATTAATAACAAAGCCCTTTTCGCGCGTCATTTCAATACGCCGTATACCGATACGTGTATCCTCACAGTCAGTAACTTTCCTACCATCCATCACCTCAGTGCGCAATACATAAAGAGCCGGCGAATCCGGATACCATAATTTAGGATTATTCACGGTAAACTGTTGCGTATGGTGCTGTGTAGTGCCGGCAGCTAAAACAAGCGGACTTTCTACCAAAGCCACTTTCTTACCGCGTCCTTTCTTCTTACTCCACTCATAAAGAGTATGTCGTATAGTCAGATGTCTTTGCGTCCCAACCTTATTACTTACCTGTGTTTTCACTTTTATCTCAGCTTCCTGTTTCGACACGTAAGGATAAGTGACAAATATTCCTCCACCGGCTACTTCATTTGCCATAATGGGATGAGTAATATGTACAGGATGCTTTACAATGAGATTCACATCGCGATACAATCCCCCATAGTAACAAAAGTCAAGGGTTTCCAAAGGCTTTCCGGGAGGTATAAGCGGATTATTACGATTGTCCAAACGTACTAATATTTCGTTGCCACGGTCGGCATGAAGCATCCCTGTAACATCCACCACAAATGGAGTATAACCACCGGAATGCTGAATCAAGTGTTGTCCATTCACCCATACATCAGCCAAATGCATTGCTCCTTCAAACTCCAACCAAAGTTGCTTATCTATCTCTTTTTTACTGACATTGAGTATCTTACGATAATAGCATATCCCTTGCCACTGATGAAGCACAACAAGCGGTTCCACAAAAGGAGTATGAGGCAAATTAATCTTCTCCCAATTTCCCATCGAAAGTTGATTAAATTCCTGCTTCAATGTATCCGGATGTACTGCCAAAGCCTGATTTTGTGCCTCCACATGCTGGATATTGAATTGCGAACTCCAATCAGAACCTTGATTCTTTATTTCAATCTGTTTCTGTTCCTTCTTCAAACGTTGGAATTCCCAATCAGTATTTATTTTTATACTGTGTGCGCCAAGCGGTAAAGCAAATAATAAACTTAATGCAAAAAATACAATATTCTTTTTGTTCATAATATTTATATAATGGTATTTAAAGGGAATTTTTATCCGGGAAACTGCCTTTCAAGGCATTTTCCCGGATAAAACTCCATAAACTACTATTTTTCAGCTGGCATATCAGCCTGCATAGGCCAATAAGGATTCTGATAAAGAGGAGAAAGCTTTATTGTTGCATGATCATCAGCCGTAAGAAGGAGTTGACGAATAGGAAGCGGTTCCAGATAATGCCCCATACGCCAAGTCAAACCATCTTTGTATGGATTACCCGAAGTAAGATTCTTTTCATGAGGACGAATATACTCACTACGTTCAGGACTTGAAATAGTAGCATCAGCAGTGCCATCATATTTCAAGTCATCTGCCTCATACCATTCCTGCATCGGAGTACCCCAAAAATGAATACCTTCAATATGTACAGGCTCACTTATCAGTTGATCATAAGAACGCCAGCGTGCCAAATCCATGTGACGCATATCTTCACCTATAAATTCACAACGACGTTCACGCCGAATATTATAAAGTATCGGATCTGTCAGTTGTGCACCAGCTGTATAACTTCCCCAATCACCCTTCTCATTAGTCATAACAGTAGCATTAATAGTTACTTCCGGGTTAATGGCATTTCCATGAAAACCGGCAGCTTTACGCACAGCTTTCCAATACTCCAAAATATGACCGGAATAAAGATTGCCGGTAAGTTCATATTGCGCTTCCATATAATTAAGCAGTGCCTCGGTAGCGCGGAATACAATACATCCGTTATAACTCAAACCGTTTTCACACAATTTACGGTCAAATGTCCCCCCCTTACGAAGGGCATATCCCGTTGGATAAGTCTTAGAAGAAGTCAATATATTAGGATAAGGTTCTATTTCTACCATATGAGTTTCAGAACCATCCATATTTTTAAATGCATTCTTTTGATTCGGTTCTTTCAGAAAAATATGCAATCGAGGATCAGTATTAGTACGGACATTCCCAATAGTCGTGTCATCATACTTGAAGCCGTCATGCGAAGCATAAATAGGTTTTCCATCTGCCATAATAAAACTCTCTACAAAATTGCGAGTAAGACCTATATCACCATTACTTTGCTGAATACTTACTTCTACATAATGTGTAAGTTTAAGATCCAAACCATATTGACGCCATAGCAAAATATCAGGATAAGAGCTCATATCCACTGCACCAAACATATAAAAATAAGGATTGACATCACTTTCCGACTGTGGCACAACACCTGTATTAACCGTAAGCTTATCTTTATACTTTTCTGCTACCTCCTCAGAACATTTAGCGGCGATATCATAGAAATACATAATCTCATCATCAATGCTTCCCAACGGATATTCATAATCGGTATTATATTCTTTTTGTTTGCCCGGCCAACCTTCACCATTAGGAACAAATGCCGTACCTTTGAAATTTTTCAACCAAGAAGCTTCAAATAATGCTACGCGTGACTTAAACAATGTCACCGCATCAAGCGATAACCGATTACGATAAGCAAAAAGTCCGTCAGTCATGTTCTCTAATGCCTTATCAAGATCATTTAAAATAAAACGCGCTACCTCATTGCGAGGACTACGTTTATTGGCATCGATCAATATACCTTCATCCACGGGTAATGGTTCTTTAATAATAGGTAAATCACCAAAAGCACGCAACATTTTAAAGTAGCTAAATGCACGTAAAAAATGAAGTTCACCAATGTAATGTTTTATCTTAGTTTCATTTCCTTTCACCAATCCTTTCTCCTGATTTTCCAATACAGTACTTAATGTATAGTTAATATTACGTATATCTTCCCAAGCCCAAGAACCGCCAGTCATACTAACTTTCCATAAATCACGTGAAAAACGTGTTCCAGGAATTGTATAAGTTTGATTATCCGTATCTACATCTTGACCGAAAACACCATAGCTACCACTATGTCCGGGTAATATTTCATAAAGTTTGTTGACCGCTGCCTGTATCTGTTCTTCAGTCTGGTAATATTCTTCGGGAGTTACATCGGAAATAGGTTCTCTATCCAAAAAATCTTCGCAGGATACGAGTGATACGGTAGCTGCAAATGCTCCGCACAAATATATCAATTTATTCAGTTTCATAGTAATTTATATTATTAAAGTGTAATACTTATGCCGCACGAGAGGGTGGCAGATAAAGGATAACCTATGCCGCCGTAATCTCCACCGGTAAGCGTTTCTGGGTCAAACTGGTCGGAAACTCCTGATAGAGTCCAAAGGTTTTCACCGGAAAAGAATACGCGAAGGTTCTGTATACCCAACTTGCGTGTATATCCAACAGGGAATGTATAACCCACAGTGAGGTTCTTCAAACGCATATAGGCCGCATTCTGCAAATAGCGAGTTTGGCATTGGCGGTTCTTGTCATCATAAAGTGGACGTGGCAAAAATGCATTCATATTTGTTTCACGATAACCATTCTGCACAGACCAGCTATTTTCATCACGGAAATAATCATCCACTGCTACAATACCTGCCGAACTCCATTCCGAATAACTGGAACCAAACATATAAGCCCCGCCTTGCCACATATCACGTTTCATAACTCCTTGAAAAAAAACGCGAAAATCAAATCCTTTCCAACTTGCATTCAAATCAAGTCCAAAAAGAAAACGCGGTGTACTATTACCTATTACAGACAAGTCGCCCGAATTACCTAAAGTTTCATTTTCTGTAGAGATTTTACCGTCATTATTAATATCAGCATACATGATATCCCCTGCACGCCAGTCTGATCCAAGAGAACTTTGTCCGCCATTGGGCAAGGTAGCAAGATGATCTTGCATTTCTTGATCTGTGCGAGCCAATCCTTTGGTAGTATATCCCCAGATTTCACCTATATATTGACCGGCTATATAGCTGTTCACACTATTAGTGGGATTATTGGGGTAACGGGTAATCTTAGTGCGTGCATCCGAAAGGTTAAAATTCACCGCATAGTTCAGACCGTTTTGCAATGCATCTCGCCAACCGATAGTCAACTCCCATCCTTGAGTACGGAGGTCGGTATTATTGCTTACCGGAACTTTAGTTCCCAAAATATTAGGAAGTTCAGGAGCCAGTCCAACCATATCCTTGGTATCACGAATATAGTATTCAAATGAACCCGTCAAGCGATTATTGAGCAATCCCCAATCCAAACCTATATTATAGGTCTGGATAGTTTCCCATCCTAAGTCCGGGGACACCAATTCTGGGGCAACTGCCGTATTAGGGCGACTACCACCCATGGGCCATGTTCCGTTGGAGGCACCCAATGAAAGAATCTGGTAAGTCTGATACCAATTAGTCGTATTCTGATTTCCTAGTGTACCGAATGACCCGCGTAATTTCAATGAGTTGACTACGCCGGTCAATGGCTCAAAGAATTTTTCCCGTGCAATATTCCAGCCTAAAGACACAGAAGGAAACACGCGCCAACGATTGTCACTACGAAAACGCGAAGTCCCATCGGCACGGACATTGACCTCAGCAAGATAACGGCCATCAAAATCATAGTTAACACGTCCAAAAAAACCAGCTGTAGCCCAATCATTTTGATTACCATATATGCTAGGATCTGTCTTGCTCCCGTCAAAGTCAAGCCCCGAAGTCAGATCAAGGAACGGCTTAGTAGGAAACATCACGCCATCACGTTGTACACTGAATTTCTTCACGTCCAACTCTTCTGCCTGAAACCCGACAAGTACATGCATATTATGTTTCTTATTGAACGTATGCATATATTCAGAGTAAACATTGAGATTCCAATAATTTTCTTGCGAATTCTGCTCATAAACATGTGAATTCTTATTGTAAATCACCGGATTACCATCTTTATCGTGATTATAAAGTCGTTGGGTTTCCCAATGACGATTATAATTATTGATTCGATAATTAAAATCAATGTGCGTCACCCAGTTTTTGATAGGTTCGATTTTAAAGCCAATCTGATGAAATGTATCATCATTCTGTGTACGGTCCGAACCACCTTCGGCTAATCCTAATGCCGGTGAAGGTGCACTGTAATAGTAGCCATTGGGGTCATAAAGCGGCAACGTGGGCCATCCCTGCGTGGTCATTACTTCATATATATTGCCAGAAAGAGCAGATGGACGATGATAATCTTTACGAGTAAATCGCATCGAGTAATTGAATCGTAACCAGTCATTTATTTCCGAATTAATTTTCACCATGCCTAAATAACGGCTCATCCCATCATCTCCCAACTTGACCATACCTCCTTGGTTGAGATAGTTGAAGGAAGCATAATAATTGAATTTCTTATTTCCACCATTTACGCTGAAGCTATGCTCTTGTGAAAACGTGTGGTCATTGAAAATAGCATCTATCCAATCCACATCATCTATACCATAACGATAGCCATCATTCCAAGTGCCGTTGCTGCGCGGAGTAATGTTATTCAGGATAGTACCGTCTTCTGTGATGCGTTGCCCTCTTTTATAAGGACGTGCATTATGATAAGCCACAATCTCCTCCATACGCTTCTGATTGAAGAATACAGATGAACCGGCATTGGCAAAATGGTCATTCATCCAACTGGCAAAGTCCACAGAATTCATCATATTATTCATATTGATAGGAGTTGCGAAACGGAAACTATTGTTGTAATTAATAGATACCTTTCCATCACTTCCTCCGTTTTTGGTAGTAACCAAAATAACACCAAAAGGTGCACGTGACCCGTAAATAGATGAGGCTGCCGCATCTTTCAGTACAGATATATTGGCTACATCCTGTGGATTCACCATATTAAGGTCGCCTTCCACACCATCGATAAGCACCAGCGGACCTCCACTTGAGCCCTCACCGATAGTTGCTATACCACGTACATTGATAGTAGGTGATTCCTCAAGACTACCACTGGTTTGCGATATTTGCAATCCCGGAACCACCCCTTGCAAAGCTTGTGACAAGTTAACAACAGGACGTTCTTGCAATTCTTCGGCTGTTACTACAGCTACCGAACCTGTCAAATTCACCTTCTTCTGTGTACCATATCCCACCACAATAACTTCTTCCAATGCCTGTGTATCTTCTTTCAGAACTATTTTAAGGGATTCTTTCCCCTTAGTAGAAACATTCTGTGCCAAATAGCCAATGTATGTAACAAGCAATTCTCCATTAGCATCTATTTCAAGGCTAAACTGCCCGTCAATATCTGTAATTGCACCATTCGTCCTGACATTCTTTTCAACCACATTTGCTCCGATGATAGGTTCTCCGACAGCATCCGTTACGACACCTGTCACTTTTTTCTTCTTTGAAGGAGTAGCTATTTGTTTTTTCTCTATCAGATAAATTTTATTGTTCTTTATTTCATAAGCCACTTTTGTACCGGTCAATAACTTACCCAAGGCTTCCTCTAAATTACAATCCTTTACCTGGATAGAAACCAATCGGTTTACATCCACTACCTGGTCACTAAATACCAGTGCCATCCCTGTCTGACTCTTTATAGAAGACAGGACTTTTTCTATTTTCTCATCTTTAAAATTTAAAGAAACTTTTTGTGACCATCCTGAGGCAGTAAAGCCAAACAAGAGAATACCCAACAGCAGTAACTTTTTCGTTTTGTTTTTTGAGTTCATTTCATACACAGTATTAAATTTATTATTTCATCGTTAATAAAAGGCCTTTCTGTATAGGCTAACACATCATTAGAAAACAGGTATGAGTCAAATTCTTCTTTTTTTCTTTAAAATCGCAGAAAGCCCCGTTCATAGTAAAAACAACAATCGGTGATACCTCTGTCTTACCTTAATCTATAAGAACAAAAATATCACCGACCAATTTTATAATAACGAATTTATTCTTTTTCGGTTATCCTAAACACGCCTTCTTCTGTTTCATCAAAAGAGATATGTGATACCGCTTCCAAATCATTTAAGACATCAATCACATTAACCTTGTTAGTGGATAAAGTAAACCTGTTATCCAGCAATGCTGAATCCGGTATAATAAAATGCACATCGTATTGCCGTTCCAATACCTTGACTATCTCTTTCAAAGGAGTCAAATAGAAATTCAAACCTTTGGAACGCCATGAGGATATCTGTTCCATATTCTCAGGACGAGAAATCCGGCAAGCACCCGACCGGCGATTATACTCGGCACTTTCCCCCGGAAGCAATGGATATTCTTTGCCTCTCACATCTTTCAGCAACACGCCGCCTTCATCCAGTGTCACCCACAGATTCGATTCTGCCGTATAAGCCTTGACATTAAATTTTGTGCCGGTCACTTTTACATTTATGTCCCCTAAATCGACTACAAACGGACGATTCTTCTCCTTTGCCACTTCAAAATATCCTTCTCCCCACAATTCCACCGTACGGTTGAATATACCAAACTTTTTTGGATACTTCAACCGGGTATCCGAATTCAATTGAACAATCGTTCCGTCTTGCAGCACAACACGCATCTGTTCACCACAGGGAACGACCAGTTCCGCATATTCAGTTTCAGAAAAAAGACCAACCTTGTCTGCCAGAAACCAGACAGAGCCACAAAGAAAGATAAAAGGAATCAGCACTGCTGCCGCCCACCAACGACGATAGGAATTAACCCGACGACGGAGAGTTATTTGCTGTAAGAAGCGCTGCTGCATCTTTTCTTCCGGTATGACATGAGGTACCCAGTCCTCTACTTCATTCTCCGTCAAAGAAGACACTTCTCTGTCTATCCGTTTCGACAAATAATCATGCCCTTCTGCGGTAGCAAGCCACTCCGAAACAGCTTTTGCATCTTCTGCGGATGCTTTATTATTCAGTACTTTATCTATTATAGCATCATCTATTTTCATCTTTTGCCTGTTTTTCGCTAATTAATAAGACACTTCACCCGAATAAAGGTATGAGTCCGTTTCTAATAAAAAAAATAAAACCACACTGCATGAAGCAACATTATCAACGGCTCGATAGCGCTCCGCAATAATTTAATCGCTTGTGTGTAATGTGATTTTACGGTAGGGACAGTTATCTGCATCATGTCCGCTATCTCTTGATTAGAAAGTCCTTTTCCAATCTTCAATTGACATATTTTTCTTTTTTGAGGAGGAAGTTCGCTTATAGCCGACCACAAATGCTCCTTCAACTCTTTGCTCTCAAATTCCTTTAAGAAACCCTCATCCACCTCTTCACCTTGCTGGGCTATCTCATAATGCTTTTCAAACACAATCTGCCTATGCCGCAATTCATTCAATATATAGTTTTTAAGAATGGTGAACAACAGACTCCTAATGCCGGACCGAAAATCAAAAGAATCGCGCTGTCCCCACACTTTCATAAAAGTATACTGGACTGCATCTTCTGCTTCTTCTCCGGATTTTAAATACCGATAAGCTAATGCATACAACAGCCGATTGTACCGTTCAAAGACAACGGTAAAGGCGGCCTCGTCTCCCTGACGGAGTCCGGCATATAATTTTTCATCAAAATCTATAAATTGATTCATCACAGAATAGTTTCAAGTTAAGGCGATATTCAATGAAGCAAAGTTAGATAAAATTCGGCTCATTAGATATAGATTTTCTTAAAAGATTCCGATGCACACCAAAAAGACTAAAGTGTTTTCCGAAAAGACTAAAGTGTTTTTGAAAAAGACCTAAGTGTTTTTTTAAAAGGCCTTGGTCTTTTAAAGACTTCCATCTTTTCAGCCAACAATAAAAGCGTTATTCATTTTTACTCAACAGGAAACAAGAATCAATTATCTTGCTTTCACACAATTCCTATCATAAAGTACTGATTTAAAACTATATACCGTGAAAGAAACATCTGCTTTGTGTGAAAGGAGAAAACATTATAACTTTCCTGTCAATGTACCCATTGATATAGCAAAGCTTTCAGGATACCACCTAAATTCATACCTATAAAGTTTTGCCAATTCTATAATACTTATTGCTTATCATCTACCGGAAGCGGAGTGGAGTTATCTTTATAAGCGGCAAAACCTTTAACCTTTACACGCTCCTGCTTATCGCTTTCCGATGCAGCATTACTCAACTGTTGCAGATTCTCTTTGATACTGTCATGAGTAATAAAGAAATGATCAAGCATCGCTTTCAAATATTCATCCAACGGTCCCTCTTTCGGAGTAAACAACGTGTGGCATTTCGAATGAAGCCCCACATTCTTCTCGTCTTCATCGGCTGTATAGATAGTAGTGACCAACGATTCCACATTCACCAAATTTACTATTTCTTTCAGATAAGGTAAGGCCGGATTCTCAATGCTGATAGATGCCCACCACGGATTCCAAATCATGATAAAGCGGGCCTCATCCTCTACAGCAATATAAAAATCATCTCCCTGATACTTAAACACGATATGCCCCTCTTCATTTGTCTCAGGTTGGCAACCTATCTTCTTCAGCACAGCAATGACCAGCTCTTCTGTCCCGATTTCTTCCAAATCTTCTTTCGTCATGCGGTCAAGATGATCTCTGCGCTTTTTCCGTTCGTGGCGGATACGAAGAAGTAAAAAGGTTAACGGCCATAATGCCAATGCTATAACAGCAATAAGGATAGTAAGATCGGTCATGTTTGTTCGTATTTAAAGGTTATGATATCGAAACAAATATAAGCAATATAATCGAAAAAACACACTATTACAGTTTAAATGTTTCTGCCTCTCTCCCCCACGGAGTGTTTTTCCTTTCATTAGCCGTTGAAACGTCCTGTTGATGGGGGGGGGCCGGCAAGGTCTTTTGGTTTTATTTCCAGCCGGATATATATTGCAGCAATTGGCTTCTGGTCATTCCTGCCACTCTGATAAATTCCATCCTGTTTGCATACTCCAACCTCTGATTACCAAACCAAGAGTTCTGCATTCTGGGATGAAACAAATGCAGGAGTGGTCCTTGAGCCCGATAGATGGGTAAACCAAGTATCTCCATACGCTTGCAACGTTCCGCATCCTCCGGTCCCCAGCCATAGAAATGTTGATTTTCTCCGCCATACTTGATATAAACATTCTTATTGACCAAAAACGCACCTCCTACCGAGTTCGGTCCGTGAGCCAATACATATTCATATATCTTCTGACAGCATTCCTCCATGTTCATTTCCCGTTTCTTCAGCAGCAGACTGTCTTCCTGCGGAAGCATATAAAATCTTCCGTCGTATGGAAAACTCATGACCGCATTCCCTTTTCTTATGGCATCAACAGCTTCCAGTATTTGCTCTTTCGGAAGCAGCACATCGGTATCCCATATACCGACAATCGCTCCCTCAGCTTCCTGCATCAGCCGGTTCAGATATTTGGTTCTGTGGAAGACGGGGGAGGCATCCCTCACAAAAGTCTTGTGTATATGTTCATCGCTGATTTTCAATTCATAATGCGGATGTTCATCGGCCTCAAGAATTCTTATCTCCATCCGGATGGAATCTTTCAAAGCCATTAGCTGCTCTACTACCAGGTCCAGATTCTGTGCCCTTTCGGGCGAGTCCACACGGACGGGAATGACAAAGGAAACCTTCCGATTCGATTGCAATGCGGATAAAGAAAGTATATCGAAAGTTGTTTCGGGGCATAATAATCAGATTGGCTGTCTATGGTGGTTTTCTTATATAGATGAGGCACCAACTGAGGGTGTGTCAGGAACAGTTGTTTGCGCTCTCTGTTTATGGTGTATATATTATGACCTGCAGTCATGCAACTTAAAATGCTGTCCATCTTTATATCAGTCTTTTAATTTATAAATAGCCAGAATCGGATTATCATCCGGCCCCATCGAGTCAATCATATCTAGAAGCTGCTGACGCTTTTCGGGGAATTTCACGTTCGTGGATTCGGATACTATCTTTCTGATTTCATCCATATTGTCTTGGGTGATACAGATTGCAAACTGGTTTTCATTGACATAACTCATTTTACGAAGGTGGTCGGAACAACCGTCAATGTCGTTGGTGATGCCGGGGGCAGATCTGATTATCCATTCAAATCCTGGAAGATTATCCCATGGTTTAGCCTCTTGTTTCCATGTCTTTATTTCTTTACTTTTTTTGTCGTATCTGAAGAACCATGCTTTTTGCTCCAATCCAAAACTGCCTAACAGACAGTCTTTGGTTTCACAAAAATGATGAAATATGATATAATTTTTCCATTCAGGACTAACCTTTAGTTGGAGCGGACGTTTGTATTTCCCTAATGATAAGAGATATCTGGGGCGGATGGTGTCATCAAAAGCTGCATAGATGGTATCCGTGAAAAAAGAATACACATTGGGATGATTCTTATAAGCCCATGCGACAGCGAAGCCTGTATTTGGTTTGTTTCTGTAGTCAAATCCGGTGTAGTCCACCTCAGGTGTTTGTTCTTGGATGATATTTCCATCAAAATCCTGAATGGTCATATCGCACATTGAATATTTACCATCCCAAACGTTATAAAATGGAAAGTGGATCACTCTGTTGTCGCCAATGTAATAATACCATGCAGAAGCATAAGGTTTGTTTAGGGGGATACATCTCACAAACTCTCCGTTTTTTATTTTATAAACAAAAAGTTCATCGCGATAGTCTGAGGATAGATAGACCAAGCTGTCTTTGGCTACAACATTAACCGGTGAATACATTTCACCCGGCCCTTGTCCTGATTTACCAATTGTGCGGATAAATTTCCCTGTGAAACGGTCGAACATAAAGATATGAGGGCGAATTGGGCTGCCAATGCAGGAAAAAAAGATGGCACTGTCGGATACATAACCCTTATACATTTCTCCAACCAAAGCATTGTCTGCCGCCTCTAGTTTTACATATTCCACATCCTCCACAATATCGCTCAGCAGCAAAGAGTCGCTACATGGCTTCAGGTTATTTGCCAAATCTATTACTCTGAAGAGCGTGTCTTCGTTCACTTCCGGTTCGTCTGTTGCTATTGCGGCAGATTGGGAGGACTTATTATTGCAAGAGAGCAACATGAAAAATCCCATGCACAAGGTTAACAAGTATTTCATAGTGTGTGTTTTAATATTTTATTTTTTCAAAGAGTAGGGAAGGAGTAAATATATTGCTGCATTAGGCAAATTTTTATTTTCTCATTCCCTATTCTTATTTTTAACGCACGGCGTATTTAGAACATGGTTCGTTATTATATAATTGTTCTAAATAGAGTATAACCACCATCAGTAATACATCCACCAGTTGAATTTCCGCCGCTAGGACCGATTTTATAGTTAGCAGTTCCATTATTATGAGTAGTAGAACCTCCGCTACCTTCATAATTGCAACCGCAACCACATGTCCTATCACCACCATTGAGAGCATCCATTTCGCGATCTCTCAACTCGGCATCATTCAAACCATTTAGTTTGATTTTCTTCAATGTCTTCATAATTCATTTAATTTAAAATTATAGTTTATTTTACCTATAAATCTCTTGAGAGGAACAAAACGAGAAAATATCCTATTGCCCAAGCGTGCGCACACTTAAGAGCCCTATTCCTTTTGCCCCGGTTTCTAATGAGCGGTCCTTCATGTACAGAAGATTGTATTCCATTACTTTGTCGTCCATGTCTTTAAATGTTTCTTGGATGTCTGTTTCCATAAATCCTTGTTTAATGAGATAGAGCATGCCCCATCCTATGCCTGCCAGCCCTCTTTTGAAAGAGATGGGGGTTTCGGTGTGCAGATTCTCCAATATTTCATTTAAAAACTCTTCAGCAAAATCTTCGTATAAACTATTTCCGGTATATCGTGCATAATGAAAGAAGAAAATGACCATTCCCATCTTGCCGTTGTATAGTCCTAAATCAGAGTGAAAAGAACCATAGAACAGGTAATGATTGGCGATTTTTTCTAATAGAACATCATCATCAGCCATCTTCTTCTTTCTTAATTAGGGCATTTCTAAATACCTATATCGTAGGTTCTTCTTTTGTTGTAGGTTCTCCTTGCAGGCTGGAACCATAAACCGTTGAAATGCTAAATGTGATACATAAAGCAATCATCAGCATTTTAAATAGCGTGTGTTTTTCCATAAGTTTTTAATTTTTGTTTCTGCAAAGCTAAATGTCTTTTTTGACATATCCAAGTACTCTTTAAGAAGAAATGAGATTCAATATATAACTGATTATTAATGCATTAAGTATATATAAGGATGTTTTTTGAGATTTTCCGACCCTCTTTTTGTTCTGTTTAAATAGTAAGTATGTGGTTAATAAAGCTCTCAAACCCTTTTTTCCCGCTCATGGGGTACTGTACTTCTTGGCAAATTAGGCTCATATACCGTTCCACTGAACGTCTTTTTATGTTACCTGCGTATTGAGCTATTTCATCAATAGACAGACCTAAAGCAGCCAAATAGCAAATATCTAGAAACGTTTTATCTAACATAGGGTAGGTCTTATGTAGCTTATCGGCAAAGCCGTTTCTTGATAAGTTGAGCCAATGCTTTATATCCTCTCTATCGTCGGATATATTACAGGGCTTGTTTTGACTTAAGTTTAATGCTACTTGCAGGGCTTTGATATCTTTTTGTTCCACACAATCATAATTACCATAAATAAGTCTGAAACGATTGTTTTGTTTTTCTACCTCTTTTAGTTTTTGGTTTAAAGCTTCAAACTGTGCTTGCAATTTTTCATACTCTTGATGTTGTTCTTTTTCATTTTGTTCTTTTTCTTTTGTCAGTTTATCTATTGTGTTTTGTATTGCCGCATATTCTTCAGGTGACATAAGGACGTCTTTTTCTTGCTTACTTTTTAATGCGTTTATCTGGTCTTGAAGCTCTTTCTGAGTCTTATTGCAAGAAGTGCTCATTTTATCTAAGGCCTCGACCAACTCGGCTATTTCTGCTCGCAATTTTTCATTTTCTTCTTTTCTTTTCTTCTTGTATTGAATAAATAGAAACCAAAGTATCCCACTAACAATGAATATTATGATTATAGAGGAATATATTATATTCGTTTGTCTGGATTTTTGGTATAACAATTGCATGTGGTCATATTTTCTCTGCACTTTCAAGACTTCTTGATGCAGGTGACTATTGTAGATGGAATCCGAGGTGTCTATATACAGACGGGCATATTGGGCGATTTTCTTGTAATTTTCTGCTTTCCAAGCTTCATCATATAATTGATTATAAATATATGCGCGTAGTGATAAGTCTTTAGAAAGCAAAGCATTTTGAAACAGACTGTCTGCGCGTTCTTTTTGCCCTTTCTTCATATATAGTTGGGCTAGTCCTGACATTGTTTTGTAAGAGGGAGAAGCAGGTGATATATGCAAGGCGCATGAGAAAAAGCTTTCGGCTTCCTCATATTTTTCCTGATACATTTTACTGACCGCAATGTTATGGTAAATCTTAGATTGAAGAATACTGTCCTTCAGTTTGCCGCTACATTTTAACAAACTGGTTATACATTGATTGATGCTGTCTGTGTCGTTGACAATATGGTATAATCCTAATAAATTGAGCAAATCGCTAGCTTGTGAAGTTATATCTTTTATATTTGTATTTTCCTGCAAGGCTTTTTGGTAATATTCTTTTGCCAATTAAAAATTAAGAGATTTTTCATAGATATATCCCAAACTGCTATAAATGTGGGCAACATAATGCCTCTCTTTCATATCGGAAATACATGTCTCAGCCTCTTTATAAGCTATTAAAGCATTAGGAATATCATTATATTTTTCTTTCCATACGCAGCCTTTGATATATAGAGCTTTACCTTTTTTATCTGCATCATTCTTATCTTTATAATATTCTACTGCAAGGTCAATCATTGACGAATCCGAAGATACAGGGATGTAGCAACGATATTGGGCTAACGAAAGCAGCAAAACATAATCCGCCTGCTCTTTTCCGATTAAGTGCCGGGAGGTAGGGATGGATTCCAGTATATGCAATGCCGAATCGGGGGCAGTCCATATAAGTTCCTCCGCTTGCGACAAGTTCTCTGTGACGTGACGAGTGGAACGGTCGCAAGCTGTACATGCCAATAATAATATAATGGTCAAGTTGAATAGGATGTTCTTTCTGCTTCTCATAGTCCGCTGTCTTTACTTTGCCTATTGATTGGTGCAAAGTAAATACAAAGATTCACAATATCAAAGCCTTGTTTCAAAAAAACTGCTACCTTGCTAAAAGGTCTCATGGGAATATTTGATTCCCCCTTCCTCCTTTCATTAGCCGTTGAAACGTCCTGTTGATGGGGGTTCCGGTTGTGAATGAACATCCTACATTGTCTGCACGTTTAGACTAAAATACAAGGATAAACGGAGAACAGGAATGACTGACTTGGTGAGGGGGGGGATGCAATCTGCCCTTACATGAAAACATGCCGAGCTTTTAAAAAAAGATACCGAGCTTTAAGATAAACATGCCGAGCTTTTTTTAAAACCTCACGGCCTTTTGGCAACGCGTATATTCGCATCGGGCAACGCAAATATACGCGTTATTTTTTTTATTTCTTAATCAGCTGGAAGGCTTTAGCCAAAGCATCTTCCTGTGGCACTGCATAATCGGGCAATGTACCATGTATCTCCTTTTCGTCCGCGCCATATTGCCAAAAACGTTTGAACGAAATAGTGCAACTCAATCCCGACACCGGCAACTTATAATAGATGATATCGCCGAAACTCACATTCATGCCACCGGATTCCTCGCCGATAACCGTCCCCATGCCAAACTCCTTGAAAGCCCAGGCAAACGAACCGGCAGAAGAGAATGTATGATGACTTATCAACAGATATACACTGCCTTCGTAATGACCTTCTTCTTTAGTGAGCGGAGGAATAAGATTTCCTTTTGATTCATCATTATAAAAAGACCATCCGGGAACCATTTGGGTTCTTCCCGTCAAGCGTATGGTGGTGGGCGTGACGCGTACCAGGGCCTTGCCCATTTGCTTAAAAGGCTTGGGAGAAATGTAGCGGAAAAGAACATCTCCTACCATCGAATTACCTCCGCCGTTGTTGCGCAAGTCAATGATTAAATTCTTAATGCCCTTTTCGCGCAGGGTTACAAACATGGAGTCGGCAAACATCTTCATCCGCTGCGGATTATTAAAGCTTCTAAAATCCATAACGGCTACCTTCTTCTTTTCATCCACTTTGAAAGAATAATCCGGCACCCGCGCCTGCTCTTTTTTCTTCGGCATACGGGGAAGAAGTTCCGCCCACGTAGTAGGATGCAAGGTGACTTCAAGTTTCTTTTTGCTATCTTTCATACGATAAACGACATCGTATTTATCTGCGGCATACATCATTTCAAACAATGCCGAAAAATCAGAATTAATACGTTCTATACGGAAGAAATCGCGTTCTCCGCTTGCATAGTCCATCATCGATTCTATCAGTTCCCTACTCTCCTTTCCGTTGATGGAAAGAACTTCCGCATCTTGGGGTATCAGGTTATCAATGCACCCTCTTACACGCAGTGTGTAGTCGGACTTTACATTGACAAACAAGGGGAGCCGAATAGTAGATGAAGTAAAATAATCATTAAAAGGAAAACGAAGCATGGTGTGCCCGTCGCCTAACTTCGTGACCAACGGAGCCGCATACTTAAACAGCTCTACCGTGGTAACAGAATCGGGCAACTGCTGCTTCACCCTATTTACCGATTTAAACCATTCGCTTTGTCTGCACACGGAAAACATATCGGGATGGACTTCGCTGAGAGTATAGACCAAGGCGTCGATATCGAACTGCGCCTGCTTCTTTGAAAGCAATCCGCCGGCAGAGCGTTTCAACATATCCCGCGAGGGTTCTTCCAAAGGATTTGCCGATACCCATTTTATCCGGGTCATGGCGGAATCACCTTGATGAGTGACCACCACAAAATCATAACATCCTTCTTTGGCTACATTGAACCGGATGGTATCTATCTTGCTTCGGAATACAACTTCCTCTCCCGATGTCTCAAATACATCGGGACGAAGAGAGGGATTAATCACCCATGGAATTTGTTGTTCTTTACCATCGACCGTAATGCGCAGCACTTTACCATCGGTTTTAAGTACTTGCATTTGTTCTACTTTCTTTGCTTTTTCTCCAACACCCTGTGCAGCCAATGGGCTTGTCGCGCCGGAAAGACATAGCAGTAATGTCCATCTGAAAAATTTTGTTTGTGTCATGTTGTTTGTTAATTATTTAATAATCCCATACTCAATCCGTGAGTATAGTCTGTGCCAAAGTTATCTTTTTAAATCAATAAAACAAACGGATTGGCGTTTAAATATGGACATTCTGCAATCTTAATAGCGTTCGTGCATCAGTTATCTCCATCCGCAGCAGGAGCAGCATCTTCTTTTCGCATACTAAACTCACAACCGCAATATCTTTGGTTGTAAAAATCATATTCCTTAATAATGGCAATACGACGCTCGCTCAAACCGCCTTTACGCCAGTTCTGTTCCCAATAAGTAACATCGGGATAGCGGGCAGTGGCATAACGTCCCGCCTCTTCTATCTGCTCCAGGCTTTTCCATCGGCTGGATGCCAGCGTAGTGGTTATCACGGAGAATCCATGCTCGTGAGCATAGCGCGCCGTTTCCAACAAACGCATCTTGAAACAGCGGAGGCAACGCCCTCCACGCTCAGGCTCCTGCTCCATTCCCGACATTTGGCAACGCCAAGCCTCATGGTTATAATCGGCATCTACAATCTCCAACCCCAAGGAACGGGCATAGCGGGTACATTCATCTTTCCTTATGTTATACTCTTCAAGCGGATAGATATTCGGATTACAATAATAGATGACAGGGGTAATGCTGTGTTGCATCAGACACTCAATGATGGCTGACGAACAGGGGGCGCAACAAGTATGGAGCAACACCTTGTCGGCTCCTCCCGGAACTTCAAGCTGGAATTTCTTTTTCATACGGCAAATTTAATAGATATTTGCCATACTGACCAGCGGTTCGTACAATTTTTCAATATCCTTGGCATCCATTTCTATCTCCACTTGGTCGCCGGGAACAAGTGTCTCACCCGCAGCAGGCAGGGTTTTGTGGTCACGGCGGATGCTGAGAATGATACAGTTGTTGGGTAAAGTCAGTTTATCCACTTCTTTTCCATCCAAATAAGAGCCATCCATTATTTCCACATACAGATGATAACGTGCACCCTCGACTTCGGGAAACTCTGGGTTGTGGTTGCGAAACATCCTGTCATAAAGCAATACATTGTAAGGCTTGATTTGAAGAAGTTCCGTAAAATAATAAGTCAGTCCGCCCACTACGATAGAAGGATAAAACACCTCAAAGTGACCTGTTATTTCTGTTATCAGCACAATGGCGGTCAGCGGAGTGCGCACCACTGCTACCAAGAAAGCTACCATCCCGACAAGCATCATATAACTGACATTTTCATACCCTATCACTCCGCGCTGTACCAATACGAGCCCGAATAATTGTCCCAACAAACCTCCTGTCACCAGAGTCGGAATAAAGCTTCCTCCCGGTAATCCTGAAGACAATGAAAGCAAAGTGAATACAAAATGAATCAATATCATGACGCCGAGCCACCGGATGTCGTGCGTGCCGTCCATTCCCTGCATCATCAAAAACTGTTCTCCGCCTCCCGTCAAGTTGGTCTCGGTCAGAGAAATAGCGTATGCCGCAATCAGCAAATACAACATTTTAGTATAGACAGAGAGTTTCAACGTCGGCAACCATCGTTGAAAAAAGGGAACTATAAGCGAATAAAACTTTGCTATGGCAGCAACCACGGCAGCAAAAAGGATATAAAGCTCCGCCTGCCGCCAAAAAGACAAACCGGGAGAGACGGCATTTATCAGATGATAAGGAGTAGTGGGAAACATCCAACTCGCCACACCGCCCGCCACCACGCCTGCCAATAAAGTAGTAATGGCTGTTTTGGGAGCATCAAACCGTTCAATGGATTCGATGACCAACAGAGAAGAAGACAAGGGAGCTGCAAAAGCTGCTGAAAGTCCGGCACCGGCCCCTGCCGCCAGCAACTGTTTTCGTTCACCTTTCAGAATATGTCCCCATCGGGATACCAATGTTCCGATATATGAACCAATCTGAACGGAGGGCCCTTCACGACCCAACGACAGCCCTGCACTCAAAGCTAATATTCCCCCAAAAAACTTTGCTATCAGTTCCTTGAAAGGATGGTCGTAATGAATACGTCCGTTGATAGCCGCCCTTGTCTGGGGAATACCGCCTCCGGCTATCAAAGGCATCTTCTTTACCATCAGGGCAACCCCGATAAGGATGGCCCACAGAGAAAAGAACAAGACAACATGATAGTACCACGGATAATGGGCAGTGAAGAAGGCTTTTCGGATATCAAAGAATTCCCATAACAAATAATGATAGGGCACGGCAATCAGCCCCGTAAGCAAACCAACAAATATACTTACGAAGTAAAGGCGGGCATCAATCAGTTTTAATCTCCAGATACGCCATTTCCGCAGATTGCTCAACTGTTTCCATTTCTGTTTCCACTTGTTCGGTTCCATTGTGAGGAATAAACAAATGAAAAAGAAGAAGGTTTTGGTTTAAATTAATAAGTAAGATAGTTGATTTTCTATTTAAATAATGGTTTCAACATCTTAGGAACTTCTATTTCGTTCTCCTTCAACTGATTCAAACAAATCTTTCCCTTATCCGATAAAGTAAAATACATCTGCCGCTTGTCTTTATCGCCCAAACTGCGAACTATCAACTCTTTATCTTCTATCGAACGAATCACTTTCGATGTGTGTGAAGCCGATAAACCCGTATGCTCTGATATAGCGCTCGCCGTCAATCTGTCACCTCCGATACAGCAAAGTGCCATTGCTTCATTCAATGATACCCCATGTTGCTCTATCAAGTTTGCTTCCAGTTCAGAGAGAGCTTTAAAAAGCTCTCTCATGACACATATTGATTTTATTTTCTCCATACATTATTTTAAATAAACAAATTCACGTTTGCCTGCTCCGCACGATTCATATAAGTAGCTACACCGCCAATAGTCACATTATCCAACAGTTCCTCGCGCTTTACGCCCATCACGTCCATCGACATCTGACAAGCGATGAACTCGACACCGTTTTGAATGGCCTGTTCTCGCAACGATTCCAGTGAGTCAATGTTCTTCTTATTCATGATATACCGCATCATCCTACTACCCATCCCTCCCATATTCATCTTTGAAAGTTTCAGTTTTAATGAACTGGAAGGAAGCATCATGCCGAACATTTTACCAAAGAAATCTTTCTTCACAGCAGGCTTGTTCAGTTTCTTGATGGCATTCAGTCCCCAGAATGTGAAAAAGATAGTCACCTTCTCCCCGGTTGCCACCGCACCGTTTGCGAGTACAAAAGTAGCCAAAACTTTATCCAAATCATCGCTGAACAGAATAAAAGTTTTCCCTTTGTCCGCTTTACAAGTCTCTGTTGCACATACTTGAGGAATATTCTTTTCTACTACCACCCGGTATTTTCCGCCTTCCGAACGGGCAGAAACAAAACGGTTTCCTGTAGTCTGACACCATGCCTCGGCATCACGGGGGAAACCGGCATCCGTCGCCACAATTTCCAGACGCTCCCCATCTGCCAGTTCTTCCATACTTTTCTTCAGCTTCATGATAGGACCGGGACAAGATATGCCACAAGCATCCACTTTTATTGCTTTCATAGAAGGAATGACGGAAGAGGCAATAGTATAAGCTTCAGCAGAATCTTTACTGTGTTCAGAATGATCAACTTTTGAAGAATCAGAACTTGAAGATCCGGAATTTGAGAACTCCTTCGGTTCGGGCAAAGGAGTCGTTGCCGCTTTATACAATTTCAAACCACCTATCAGATTCTTTACTTCCTGATATCCGTTCTGCAACAATATATTGGAAGCCAGATAACCTCTCAACCCCACCCCGCAATACAGATAAACCGGCTTGTCCCGGGGGATTTCTTTCATCCGATCGCGCATATCATCCAAAGGAATATTGACAGCCCCCTTCAAAGCACCGAGCGCAAACTCATCGGGAGTACGGACATCCACCAACGTGACCTTGCTCCAATCGGCAGCCTGCAACTCACGCCAATAAAGAGGCTGCATCTTTCCGTTCAGTATATTTCCGGCTACATATCCCGTCACTGCCACCGGGTCTTTGGCCGAAGAAAAAGGAGGAGCATATGCCTGCTCCAAGGCCATCAAATCATATACAGTTCCGTTATGCTTTATCACTTGCGAGAATTCGTCAATGCGCTTGTCTACTCCGCTATAGCCCACAATCTGCGCTCCGAACAGTTTGCCATCGGCAGGAGAGAATGTTATTTTAATGGACATCTGTAAAGCATCGGGATAATATCCTGCATGCGAACCGGAATGGATGGTTGCCGACAGGTAATCAATGCCTGCCTGTTTCAACCGTTTTGCCGGAAGACCCGAAGCAGCAACAGTCATATCAAAAACCTTGGCAATGGAAGTACCGATAGCTCCTTCGTAGGGTATCTTATTTCCAAAGACCATGTTATCCGCCACAATACGTGCCTGACGATTGGCCGGCCCCGCCAAGTAATTCAACCACGGCTTCCCGGTCAGCGGATGGCGGAATTCGATAGCATCGCCCACCGCATAAATATGTTCATCGGAAGTCTGCAAGTAGTCGTTCACCTTGATGCCGCGCATCTCCCCTATCTCCAGTCCGGCATCTGTTGCCAACGAAGTGTTGGGACGCACACCGATAGATAATAACACCATATCGGCAGGCAGTCTTTCACCCGATTTGAAAATCACTTCCAATCCGCTGGCGGTGCGCTCAAAAGAAGCCACCGCTTTTTCCAGATAAAGGCGCACCCCTTTCTGCAACAAGTGCTCGTGCACCAACGATGCCATAGAGAAATCAATCGGCGCCATGACTTGATTTGCCATCTCTACAACCGCCACTTCCGCACCGGCTTCCTGCAGATTCTCCGCCATCTCCAACCCGATGAATCCGGCCCCGATGATTACCGCCCGTTTCACCTTATGCTGCTGCAAGTAACTCTTGATAGCATCGGTATCATTCACATTACGTAGGGTAAAAATTCCTTCATTGTCAATGCCCGGCAAGGGAGGACGAACAGGCGACGCACCCGGAGAAAGCAATAGTTTATCATAACTCTCCGTATAGGTTTTCCCGTCTGAAGTACGAATATCCACTGTCTTCTTTGCAGGATGGATGGCCACAATCTCGGACCGGATACGCACATCGATATTGAACCGCTTACCGAAAGCCTCCGGAGTCTGCACAAACAGTTTTTCACGCTCAGCAATCACGCCACCTATATAATAAGGTAAGCCGCAATTGGCATACGAGATATATTCCCCTTTCTCAAACAAGATGATTTCGGCATCTTCTGTATTTCTCCTGATACGTGCAGCAGCGGTTGCACCTCCGGCTACACCTCCTACTATTATATACTTCATAAGTTCAACTATTTTAATTCAATTAATATTTTCCTTTGGAAACTTTATGCAAACATACATGATATTTCTCACAAACAAAAATTTCCAATGGAAAACATTATCAGGTTAACTCATTTTAAGAAGAGGTGACTTACTCCCAAGGTCATGACAACCGGTTCGGGCAGGCAAACCCTGCCCCTACAGTTGACAATGTAATAGGCCGGTTTAGTTTTAACACATCCCTACACGATTCAGACCATGAATTCCTTTACTGCTTTTTCCAATCTGTCCAATCCCAATTCTCCGGTCTGCCGCCACAACTGTTCTCCTTTTCTTAAGAATATATAAGTAGGAATATGCACGATGGTATAAAATTCGGCAAGTGTTTTTTCTTCATCCACATTCACCTGCACTACTTCCACCTTCCCTCCCATCAGTTTCTTAAACTCGTCAATAACAGCATGCATACGACTGCTCTTCAATGAATGAATGGAATAAAATTCGGCCATCACCCAATCACCTGAAGTCAATTTCTCTTTATTCCGCTCTTCACGGACTACTTTCTTTTCTTTCATATTGATTCGTTTTAAAAGTTATGTTTGTCTATAAACAAGATTATCGGAAGAAAGTTTGCCACGACAGAAATCGCCAGCAAAGGCTTATACTCTAATTCTTCTACAAAGAAGCAGACATTCAAAAAAGTGTTTATTACCTTTGGGGCAAAATTTAAATAAAACAAGCACATATCATGTTATCCAAAGCAGACTTAACACAGGGAAGCATCACAGGTACCCTGCTACGTTTTACCTTACCTATGATTATAGGCTCACTGCTACAACAGTGTTACA
>OKWR01000847.1_pt1 | contig 25718 bp, 30 predicted proteins | sample 1607101 | NCBI WGS metagenome assembly OKWR01 (sample SAMN04414076, study PRJEB24778) | human gut metagenome | material: faecal | host: Homo sapiens
GTTCAGCGGTTTTCTTCGTTAATTAACAACTATCACGCGAAATGTCGGATGAACCTTATTTTGGATGGTCTGGCAAAGATCGCCCACATTCTTCAATTTCACGATCTCGCGAAACGAGAAACGTACGCCGAACTTGTTCTCTATTTCAGTGAGTAGTATCATATTGGTCAGTGAATCCCATCCATCCACATCGTGGGCAGTGGTGCTTTCGGTCAAAGTGATGTCCTCTCTCTTTAATACTTTTCTGAATATTCCGTTCAATATTTCCAATAATTCTGTTGTCTTCATATGCTTGATTGCTTTTTTATTTATTGAGTGATGTTTTTTAATAGCTGATTCCGGTCAACCTTGTTACTGTTGTTTTGTGGAAAACAAGGGATGAAGTGAATGCGTCGGGGCAACATGTAAGATGGCAGATGGCTTTGCATATACTGTTCGAGACTTTCCGTATCTTCCGTTTCCCTTTCTATGGCAAGGTGCAGTTCACAACTTCCGTCCGTGGTATAGACCGGCAGTACTACCGCGTTACAGCTATGTTTATAGAATGTTTTAACGTGGTATTCAATTTCGCCCAATTCTATTCTGAAACCTTGTATTTTTACCTGTGTGTCTTTGCGTCCGCAATACATGATGTCTCCGTCTGTGTCTGTCAGGCAGAGATCACCGGTACGGTAATAGAGCTTTCCCGAAGAATCCGTAACAAAGCACTCGGCTGTTTTTTCGGGAGCGCACCAATATCCGTTCATGAGTTGTGGTCCGGCAATCCACAGTTCACCGGTTTCTCCGGTCGGAAGTGGTTTGCCCGAGGGTGATGCAATCATGTAGTCCATACCCTGAATAGGCTTTCCGATTGCCGCCATGCCGTTATGATGTTTGACCCCTTCAGTCGGGATGACATATGAAGTACAGTAGATGGTGGCTTCGGTCGGTCCGTAAAGATTGACTACCGTGGCATTGGGTATGCAAGGGCGAAATTCGTGAAGCAGATTCACGTCGGTGGCTTCGGCGGTGACTATGAGATAGCGCAAGTCCGGGAAACTGATTTCCTTGAAATAAGGATGTGATAACCGAAGTACGGAAGGTGCAACTGCTGCAAACGTTAGACGATGGCGTTCCATGATATCCAGTACATTCAGATATTTCATTCCTTTTTGCGGAACAGTATAGACACACGCTCCGAGGGTAAGAGGATAAAGGAACGACACGACGGAGACATCAAATGTCAGTTCGAACATCTGAAGCATACGGTCGTTTTCATCTAATTCCCATCCTAAGTTACGATAAGCTTGGTAGAATGCATTCAAGTTATTCCGGGATATGGGAACACCTTTGGGTTCTCCCGTACTTCCTGAGGTGAAGATAATATAAGCAGGCACTTCGGGATCGACGTTATACGGCATGATGCCGGAATACGAAGTAGGCTGATGTGAGGAGAAACACACACGTCTGGCATTGATATCGGCGGGAAGCATATTGCCATTCTCTCCACAATAAAGCAACAGGCCAATGCCGGATTGTCGGGCTATCCTGCAATTGCGCTCTGCCGGATAATCGGGATGTAATATGACATAGGTTTTTCCGGAAAGTAGCACAGCTAGGATGGATGCATAGGTTTCTATACAATTTTCGGCTGTGATGCCAATAATGTCTTCTTTGAGATTCTTTAGCGTTTCACAAAGACTTCCTACTAATCCGAACAATTCTTGATAAGTGTAAGTTCGGTCGTCAAGAACCAGTGCCGGACGCATGGCATGGTGATTCGATGCCCGGACTATGGCAGCCAGCATATCTGCATCATTTTTCTTCTTCATAATTTATATTTTCTTCGTTTGTATATTCTTGTTCTGCTTGAGGTTTATGCAACGCTGTTTCTTCATTGAGGGCATCGGGGGTCATTCCAAACATCCACAAAAAATAAGAGAAAGGTAATACCACTTTCACGTTGCTTTCATTTTTCGTTGTTTCCATTTTTCTTTTTGTATTATGCAATTATTCTCTTTTGAAAATCTGTCTTTGTGAGGGTATGTTTATTTGTAAAACAGAGATTACAAGAAAAACCCCTATTTTTGATATGTAAATATTAGTTAAATTAAAAATATAGGCTTTGTGGATATCATTACGTATAGCTTTTAATGCCTTATTTATGTGATACTCTGCTGTATCAACGGATATCTGGTCAAAGATTCTATAGGTATACAAATTCAGTATGAATGTTTTTTATCGCTTTGCTTTTTATGAATATTCCTAATGATGTATCTTTGTTTCATTGTGTATTTAATTCAGATTATGAGAATAAGTAAGATTGATACGGATAAGAAAAGATATCTGGAACTTCTGTTGTTGGCCGATGAACAGGAGTCCATGCTAGACCGGTATTTGGAAAGAGGGGATTTGTTTGTGATGTATACTTCAGAAAATGAACCGGTCTGCTCTGCGGTTGTTACGGAAGAGGGGGATGGAGTCTGCGAATTGAAGAACTTGGCGGTTGCCCCACAATATCAAAGGAAGGGTTACGGTAGTGAGATGGTCCGTTTTCTATGTACTCATTATGCGCCTCGGTTCCGGTTTATCATTGTGGGTACTGGTGAGAGTCAAGTGACTGTTTCCTTTTATAAGTCTTGTGGTTTTTATTATTCACATTTGGTTCCCGATTTTTTCACACTTCATTATGATCATCCCATCATCGAAGAGGGAAAACACTTAAAGGATATGCTTTATTTCAAGAAACCTTTGGTATGTCCAGATGTAGTACACAGAGATAAGAGAACAGATATTCTTATTTCATCATTGACCGAGGTTTGGGAAAGGTCTGTGAGAGCAAGCCATGATTTCCTCTTGGAAGAGGATATTCAGAAACTGATTCCGGCAGTACGCGAGGCTTTGGAAATGATCGCTAATCTTGTAGTATTATATCACGGTGATGATCCTGTCGGATTTATTGGTATGGAAGACCGTAAAGTAGAAGTGTTGTTTCTTGCTCCCGAATATTGGGGATATGGTTTTGGAACACTTCTTATAAATTGGGCAATCAAGGATTATGGATGTATATTTGTGGATGTGAATGAACAAAACCCTAAAGCCAGACGTTTCTATATGCGCATGGGGTTCTGGGAATTCGAGAGAACAGAAACCGACGAGCAGGGAAATCCTTTTCCGATAATCAGGATGAGGCTGTAGGATTTATAATTGGATATATTGTTGTATAGAATACCAATAAGTGTTTAAGTGGTAAGAGTACTCAGTTGGGCAAACAGTAAAAATGAAGCGTCTCCCGTAGGCTGGAAATAAAACTTATGGGAGGCACTTCATTTATTAATCATAGGATTCCGGCTGTATTTTATAGATTCAAATGATGATGTCCTATATTAGCGAGTAGCTCTCGAAGGTAACCGGTGAGGTTCCTAAGTCATAATAGTCTATTTTCTGGGCAGCTATGCTAAAGTATGCGATTGTGCGATAGGTGTCGTGAAAACGGTGCAACACTGAGTTGTCGCGATAGATTTCCTGTGCTATGTCGTCTGCTACCTGAAGACTGGCTTCACCAGCCACCCGAACGGAAATATTTCCATCCATGACTAAAAACTCCACATGCCTGTTCTGCTGTAGCTGACTGTAGATTTCCTTTTTCGGGTTGGTCGCGAAATAGAACACCGTGCCTTCCTGTTTCATAATCTGAAAAACACGGATTTTCGGACAATCGTTTTCCACAGTGGCCAAAGCCACATTCACATTTCCTTTTAAGAATGCCAGTGCTTTTTCCATATATCGTTTTTTAGTTTTAAGCAGTTTCTGTTGAGGTTGAGGGTTTCACGCAGCGTTTGATCTTGTAGCCCAGCGCGGCCAGCAGCAGCGTCATCAGTGGGCTCAGATAGTTGAAGAAACAGAAGGGAAAATAAACGAAAGTAGACACGCCCAGTACCATAGACTGCGTCATACCGCACGTGCTCCACGGTATCAGAGCCGAGGTCACGGTCACCGAGTCTTCTATGGTACGGCTCAGCAGACGGCTTTCATAACCCCGTTGTTTATAAATGTCGCGGAACATGTTTCCCGTCAGGATGATACCCAGATACTGGTCGGCACAGACCACTGTAGAGAAAAGACCCACTCCGGCTGTCGAAGCCACGAGAGAGAAGGTTTTCTGGGTGAAGGATACAAAGATGTTCATGATGCTGCGCAGCATGCCGGAGGCCTTCATCGAAGCGCCGAAGGTCATGGCACAGAGAATCAGCCAAATGGTGCCCATCATGCCCGAGATGCCTCGTGTGGCCACCAAACTGTTCAGTTCCGGCACTCCGGTATCCAGACTGGTACTTCCGTAGAGCAGAATCATCACACCCCGGAAACGGTTCATCAGCGAGCCGGCATCACCTCCGGCAATCTCGTCCACCAGATTGATCTGTACGAAGATGGCTGTGATGCAGGCCATCAGGGTGGCCAGAAAAAGAATGATGATGGCCGGTAGGCGACGGATAATCATCAGCAGGGTTACTACCGGCACCAGCAACAGCCACGGGGTGATGCGGAACACCTGGCTCAGTCCTTTGGAGAAATCCCCGATCTGATTGGTCAATTCGCCGCCGTGGTTCAGTCCCATGAAGACAAAGATGATGATAGTCAGGATGAAGGCGGGCACTGTGGTGTAGAGCATGTATCGGATGTGTTCAAACAGGGGGGGTGTTGGTCGTTGAGGCTGCCAGAACGGTCGTATCGCTCAAGGGCGACATTTTGTCGCCGAAATAAGCTCCCGAGATGATGGCGCCGGCAATCCAGCCTTCGTGAAAGCCTTGGGCCTTGCCGATACCTAATAGGGCGATTCCGATCGTGGCTACGGTGGTCCACGAACTGCCGGTCATGACCGATACGATGGCGCAGATCACACAAGTGGACACCAGAAACCATTGCGGACTGATGATCTGCATGCCGTAGTAGATCATGGTGGGCACGACTCCGCTGATCATCCAGGAACCGGCCACGGCACCTATGAGCAGAAGAATCAGAATGGCTTGTCCCAAATCCCCGATGTGCCGGTTTATCTCATATTCAAAATCGCTCCATTTCATGGTTTTGAACAGCAGGCCGAGGGTGATGCAGGAGGCTGAGGCTACCAGAAGGGCTATCTGGCTGGCTCCGGACAGAGAGTCGCTGCCAAACGCCAGTACGACGCTGACCAGCATCACCATTAAAATGACTAAGGGAATAACAGAAAGCCATAAGGGCGGATTTTTCTTGATTTCTTACATGTTTCTGTTGTTGTTTATGATGGATAAAAATGATAATTTATGTTTGTGCTTGCGTTGTGAAGCAAGAGGGCAGACGCTTTTAAAAAAGGTCTTGATGATTCTGTAAAACCATCAAGGCCATTTCCGAAAATGATCGGAATCGTTTGAGAGATGATCCCGAAGTCCGTTTTTATGTACTGTAAAGTATTATTTGTCTTTGGAAGAATGGGGATAGGAAAACAGCTCCTGGCAATTCTCGCATTGATAAGTGCCCTTCGGCAATTCTCGCAGTAGCTGGTACTTTAGCTGCTGTATTCCGACCTGTATCTTTTTCAAAAAACGGTTGTGTGCCGTTGAGGAAATGTGTACCTGATCCGAACCGCAGTATGGACAAATGATTTTCCGGGCAAATTCTTCCGGAAATAGTTCGCCCAGCAGATGCAAGGCCTGCTCCACATCTTTTTGATGAACCTGTAATTCGATGTATCCTATGTTATAGGCACGAAACTCGTTTTTTATAAATGAGTCAACGCCGGAATTCTGGAGCTGGTTGTGCGCCAAGTATATTTTTCCCAGATCCTGACTTTGAAATACCGTGGCCATATTATACTCTTCCTGTTTCATCTTTGGATTCTGTTTTTTCGCAAATATAATGGATTTATCGGAATATTTGCAAGCGTGTTTCGTCGTTTCGGTTTCTTCTTCATCAGAAAAGTCTATAATTGCTGCATAAATATGCATAATATGTATTTATTGTATGTTTATTATAATATTGATATTTAGTATATTATTGATTTTGGCGAAAAATATTCGAAAGAAATAATGCATAAAAATACCGTGTTTCGGAATAAATATGTAATTTTGTTGCAGAAAAAGAAATGGTTTTTAAGATGAAGAATAAAAACAGTCGTTTGGAAGTAATCAAAATGATCCTTTCCAGTCAGGAAATCTCCAGTCAGGAGGCTCTTCTGATTGAGTTGGACAAGGCCGGCTTCAGGCTCACGCAGGCCACCCTGTCGCGCGACTTGAAACAGCTCAAGGTGGTGAAGGCCACTACGGCATCCGGTGACTATGCGTATATGCTTCCGGGGGGGCAGACTTACCGGCGGGTGTCTGATTCGCATCTGACCATGACTGAAAGCAACCGGGCCGGACTGTTGTCTGTGAAATTTTCAGGGAATATTCTGGTGATGCACACCCTGCCCGGACATGCCAGTCACATAGCTTATGATATAGATAACGCCAAAATAGATGAATTTATAGGAACAATAGCAGGCGACGACACCATATTTCTGGTTATGGCCGAGAATGTGGAGCCGGGGGCGGCTCTGAAACGCCTGGCCGAGGTTGTTCCGAATATTAAGTAAAGAAATGGAAAAGGACGAATACAATGATGGTATCAGAGTAGTGGTTGCGGACGCATGCCACGAAAAGTATGTAGACACAATTCTCGCGACGATCACCGACGCTGCCAAGAAGAGAGGCTCGGGTATCGCTTCGCGTACGCACGAATATCTGGCCACCAAGATGAAGGAGCGCAAGGCCGTGATCGCACTGGCCGGAGAGGGCGACAACGAGGAGTTTGCCGGCTTCTGCTACATCGAAAGCTGGGGCAACAAGCAGTATGTAGCCAATTCCGGACTGATTGTTGTCGAGAAGTTCCGTCGCCACCATCTGGCCACGAGAATCAAGCGCACGGCCTTCACCCTGTCGCGTCTGCGTTGGCCTCACGCCAAACTGTTCGGACTGACCAGCCAGCGTGCGGTGATGAAAATCAATACCGAACTGGGATATGTGCCGGTAACCTTTGCCGAGCTGACCGATGACGACGCTTACTGGAAGGGATGCGGTACTCCGGAAGAACCTTGCTGCGTGAACTGCGATATTTTGGCCCGTACCGGACGTAAATATTGTGTCTGCACGGCCATGTTGTATGATCCGGCTGATCATCCCAACGAGGTGTTGCCGGTAGAACTGCCCGAGGATGTGGTCCGCATGGCACGTGAGGCAGCCGAGCACGACATGAGATAAACCATACGATGAACAAACAAGAACAAAAAAAATCAGACTAAGAATATGGCAAAGAAAGTAGTAGTAGCATTTAGCGGCGGGCTGGATACCTCGTACACCGTGATGTATCTGGCCAAGGAGAAGGGTTATGAAGTATATGCGGCCTGCGCCAATACCGGAGGATTCAGCGCCGGGCAGCTCAAGGCAAATGAAGAGAACGCCTATAAGCTGGGTGCCAGGGGATATGTCACACTCGATGTAACCCGTGAATATTATGAGAAGAGCTTGCGCTATATGATCTACGGAAATGTGTTGCGGGGCAACTGTTATCCTATTTCCGTTTCTTCGGAGCGTATCTTCCAGGCTATCGCCATCGCGCGTTATGCCAAGGAAATCGGTGCCGAGGCCATTGCGCACGGTTCTACCGGTGCGGGCAACGACCAGATCCGTTTTGACATGACTTTCATGGTGATGGCTCCGGACATGGAAATCATCACACTCACCCGCGACAACAACCTGAGCCGTCAGCAGGAGGTGGATTATCTGAACAGTCATGGCTACTTCGCCGACTTTACCAAACTGAAATATTCTTATAACGTAGGTATCTGGGGTACTTCCATCTGTGGCGGCGAGCTGCTCGACAGCAATCAGGGACTGCCGGAAAGCGCTTTCCTGAAGCATCCGACCAAAGAGGGAACCGAACTGCTGAAGATCGGATTCAAGAAGGGCGAGATCTGCAGCGTAAACGGTGTGGAATATGACGACAAGGTGAAAGCCATCCAGAAGATCGAGGAGATTGGTGCGGCTTATGCCATCGGCCGTGACTGCCACGTAGGGGATACGATTATCGGTATCAAGGGACGTGTAGGCTTCGAGGCTGCCGCTCCGATGCTGATCATCGGCGCGCACCGCTTCCTGGAGAAATACACGCTGAGCAAATGGCAGCAGTACTGGAAAGAGCAGGTGGCCAACTGGTATGGCATGTTCCTGCACGAAAGCCAGTATCTGGAGCCGGTGATGCCGGATATCGAGGCCATGCTGACCAGCTCGCAGCGTAACGTGAACGGTGTGGTTACTCTCGAGCTGCGTCCTTACGGATTCAGCACCGTGGGTGTGGACTCTGCCGACGATCTGGTGAAGAACAAGTTCGGAGAGTATGGCGAGACTCAGAAGGGGTGGACTGCCGACGACGCCAAGGGCTTCATCAAGGTGACTTCCACTCCGCTGCGTCTGTACTACGCAAACCACAAGGACGAGGAACGTATTAAATAAAAACAAATCGGGTTTCGGGAACAGAAGCAGCTGTCGCTTTTCCGTGCGGATCGGTCTGAAGAAGGCTTTCGCTCCTTTTCGGATCGGAACGGCTCGTCCCTGAAGAAGTTTTTCACTTCTCCATCGGGAACATCCTGAAGAGGCATTTCGCTTTTTCGAATAGGAGAGGATCATCCCTGAAGAAGGTATTCCCTTCTCCGCCGGGGCAGGTTTGACGGAGCACGGAGCAACGAAACAAAAAGGAAACAGAAAAATGGAACAGGAAAAAAAGAAAATGGAACGCCCCCGCAAAGACCGCATATTGGCCGGCGTATGTGCCGCCATAGCGAATTACTTCGGGTGGGACCCCACACTGGTGCGCGTCGTGTATGCCCTGCTCACCGTGTTCACGGCCTTCTCGGGCTTCATCATCTATTTCATACTGCTTCTGATCATTCCTGAGGAACCGAACAGATTTTTTGGAAAATGATAAAAGTAGGAATTATCGGAGGAGCCGGCTATACGGCCGGCGAACTCTGCCGCATATTATTGAACCATCCGCAGGCGGAGATCGCGTTTGTCAACAGCTCGAGCAACGCCGGAAACAAGATTACGGATGTGCATGAGGGACTTTATGGCGAAACGGATCTGGTATTTACCGACCGGCTGCCGCTCGACGAGGTGGATGTGATTTTCTTCTGCTTCGGTCACGGCAAGAGCGAAGAGTTCCTGAAGGAACACGCCATCCCGGCTCACGTGAAAATCATTGACCTGGCTCAGGACTTCCGTCTGGCGGCTCCGGGCAATGACTATGTTTACGGTCTGCCGGAACTGAACAAGGAGGCCGTGCAGAGTGCGCGGCATGTGGCCAATCCGGGCTGCTTTGCCACTTGCATCCAGTTGGGACTGCTCCCTCTGGCGGCCAACGGCTGGCTCAAGGGCGACATCGCCGTGAATGCCATCACCGGAAGCACCGGTGCCGGAGTGAAACCGGGAGCCACCACACACTTCAGCTGGCGTAACAACAACATGAGCATCTACAAGGCCTTCAACCATCAGCATGTGCCCGAAATCCGTCAGTCGCTCAAACAGTTGCAGCCGGACTTCGACGGAGCGGTGGACTTCATCCCTTATCGCGGTGACTTTGCGCGCGGCATCTTTGCCACTCTGGTGGTACGCATGCAGGAGGGCATGACGGCAGAGGCGGTCGTAGAGGCTTATCGCGACTACTACAAGGATGCGGCCTTTACCCATTATGTAGAGAAGGGCATCGACATGAAGCAGGTGGTCAATACCAACAAGGCGCTCGTGCACGTAGACTGTTTCGGCGACAAACTGCTGATTACCTCTACCATCGACAATCTGCTCAAGGGAGCCAGCGGACAGGCTGTGCAGAATATGAATCTGATGTTCGGACTGGAAGAAACTGCCGGACTGAAACTCAAACCTTCAGCCTTCTAAGAACCTCTCCCTTCATTATTATCGGGGATTTCTCCGCCATCGCCGGGAGCTTCTCCTTTCATCGCCGGAGATTTCTTCGTCATCGTTCGGGAGCATTTCCCGCCACCATCAGGGACTTCTTCCGCCATCATCGGCGGCTTCTCCTTTCATCGTCGGGAGTATTTCCCGCTATCATCGGGGGCTTCTCCCGCTATCGCTGGGGAGTAATTTCCCCTTCTTAAAAAAGAAAGAATCATGAAATTATTTGATGTATATCCTTTATTTGATGTCAATATCGTAAAGGGATCAGGCTGTCATGTGTGGGACGACAAAGGCCAGGAATATCTGGACCTGTATGGCGGTCACGCCGTGATCAGCATCGGCCATGCGCATCCTCACTATGTGGAGGCTGTAAGCAAGCAGGTGGCCACATTGGGATTTTACAGCAATTCCGTAATTAACAAGTTGCAGGTGGAGTTGGCCGAGCGCTTGGGTAAGGCCAGCGGTTATGACGACTATCAGCTGTTCCTGATCAATTCGGGAGCCGAGGCCAACGAAAACGCGCTGAAGCTGGCCAGCTTCTACAACGGACGCACCCGTGTGCTTTCTTTCGAGAAAGCCTTCCACGGACGTACTTCACTGGCTGTAGAGGTAACCGATAATCCGAAGATCATCGCTCCGATCAACGATAACGGCCATGTCACTTACCTGCCGTTGAACGACTTGGAGGCCTTCCGTCGTGAGTTGGCCAAGGGTGATGTTTGTGCCGTGATTATCGAGTGTATTCAGGGAGTTGGCGGTATCCGTATGGTCACTCCGGAATTCCTGCAGGGACTGCGTGCCGCCTGTGATGAATACGACACCGTGCTTATCTGTGATGAAATCCAGTGCGGTTACGGCCGTAGCGGTAAGTTCTTCGCGCATCAGCATCTGGGCGTGCGTCCGGACATGATTACTGTGGCAAAAGGTATAGCCAACGGTCTGCCGATGGGCGGCGTGCTGATTTCTCCTAAGTTCAAGCCGGTTTACGGTCAGCTGGGTACCACCTTCGGCGGTAATCACTTGGCTTGTGCCGCGGCTTTGGCGGTACTCGATGTCATCGAACAGGAAAATCTGGTGGAGAACGCGGCCCGTGTGGGTGAGTTCCTGATTCAGGGAATCAAGGCGCTCAACCTGCCTCATGTGACAGATGTTCGTGGTGAAGGTCTGATGATCGGAATCGAACTGGACGTTCCTTACAAAGAACTGAGAAATCATCTGTTGTTTGAAGAACACTGCTTCACCGGTTGCAGCGGTACGAATGTGCTTCGTCTGCTTCCTCCTTTGTCACTCACTCAGGAGCAGGCGGCAGACTTCCTGCAGCGCTTGCAGCGTGCGGCCGGAAAAGCATGATATGAACTGAACGAATTTAATGGTTATTCCTCCACTTCGGTCCGGTGATACTGAGGTGGAGGAATAAGTTTTTATAGGGGAAGGCTTGTATCGGCATTTCTTTTTGCATTTCTGCGGAGTACTTTGCCGCTTTTTGTTGCATTTCTGCGGGATACTTTGCCGCTTCTTTTCAAATAATGCGTATATTTAGATATTGAATTTTTAAAAGAATAGTCGGACATGACAAAAATAACGATAATAGGAGCCGGGAATATGGGTGGAGCGCTTGCCCGGGGACTGGCTGAAGGTTCTCTGGTGGGTGCGGCCGGACTGACTGTTTCCAATCCTTCTCGGGACAAATTGAATGCGTTGAAAGCGGACTATCCGGAGATGACGGTCACTACGGATAACACACAGGCCGTTCAGGGGGCTGACTTTGTAATTTTGGCCGTGAAACCTTGGAAAATGTCAGAGGTCATCTGTCAGATGGTACCTTTTCTGGACCTGCAACGTCAGGCGGTGATTTCCGTAGCCGGAGGAATGGGTGCAGAGCAAATCACGGCACTCTTCCGTCAGGCGGGCGCTTCTTCCTTGCCGGCCTTGTATTATCTGATTCCCAATACGGCGGTTGCGGTCAGGAGCAGCATGACGCTGATGACTTCCGTGCGTTCCACTCCGGAGCGTGATGAACTGTTGTGCTCCATTTTCAAGGAACTGGGAGATGCCTTGTTTGTCGAGGAACGTCAGATGTACGGAGGAATGATTCTGGCTTCCTGTGGCATTGCTTTTGTGATGCGTTATTTGCGTGCCATGACCGAAGGCGGCGTACAGCTGGGTTATTATCCGGACGACGCTTTGAAGATTGTGATGCAGACGATGAAAGGGGCGGTGGATTTGCTTCAGGAACGGGGCGGACACCCCGAAGTGGAGATCGATCGGGTGACGACGCCCGGCGGCATCACCATCCGGGGGTTAAACGCCATGGAGCGCGCCGGTTTCTCGAACAGTGTCATAGAGGGACTGTTGGCTTGTCTGCCCGATGACAGAAAATAATAAGGATGATGGTACGGAAATATCAACGGATTGTGGTCAAGGTGGGCAGCAATGTGCTTGCCCGTCCCGATGGCACTTTGGACGTTACACGGCTCTCTGCGCTGGTTGATCAGATTGCCGCGCTGCGTCATGCCGGTATGGAGGTGATTCTTATTTCTTCGGGTGCCGTAGCCTGTGGCCGCAGCATGCTGAAGCATTCGCGTCAGGTGGCATTGACCCGGCTTGATGCCGTTCAGGAACGGCAGTTGTATTCTTCGGTAGGACAGGCCAGACTGATCAATCGCTATTATGATCTTTTTCATGACCATGGTATTGTGGTGGGGCAGGTTCTTACCATGAAGGAGTGTTTTGCTTCCCGGTCGCTCTATCTGAACCAGCGGAACTGCATGCAGGTGATGCTGGAGCAGGGAGTCTTGCCGATCGTTAATGAGAATGATACGGTAAGTGTCACCGAACTGATGTTTACCGATAATGATGAACTGTCCGGCTTGATCGCCTCCATGATGGATGCCCAGGCTTTGGTCATCCTGACTAATGTGGACGGGATTTTTACGGCGCCTCCCGGCAGTCCGGGAGCCAGTCTGATTCCGGTAGTGCGTCCGGAGGATGATCTGAGCGGATATATTTCTACGGTGCGTTCCGGGTTTGGACGGGGCGGCATGATGACGAAATCGAGTATTTCCCGCAAGGTTGCTGCCGAAGGGACGGAAGTGATTATTGCCAATGGCAAACGGGAGCAGGTCTTGTTGCAGTTGCTCTTGCAGGAGCATGCGGAAGCTGAATGTCCTTGTACGCGTTTCCTGCCGTCTTCGTCCAGTGTGTCCCCCATTAAGAAGTGGATGGCACACAGTGCCGGATTCGCCAAGGGGGCCTTGCAGTTGCATGCCGATGCCGTACAGGCGTTGAACGGACCTAAGGCCGTGAGTCTTCTTCCGGTGGGCATTGTAGCCGTTGTGGGAGAGTTTGAGAAGGATGATCTGGTCAGGTTGCTTTCTCCTGAGGGCGTTGTCGTCGGATTGGGCCGAACGGCTTATTCCGCGGAGGAGGTTCGCTCCCTGTTGGGCCGGCATGGTTGTAAACCGGTGGTTCATTACGACTACCTTTATTGGGAGGATTGTTGATAAAGAATATGGATAAGATTGATTTGAAAGAACAGTTTCTGCGGGCAAAAGCGGCAAGCCGGATGCTGTTGTCCTGGTCGGAAACAAAGATTAATGAGGTTTTGCGTGCAGTCGCAGACCGGACTGAGCTTTGTGCTTCCTCTATTTTGGAGGCGAATGCGCGCGATCAGGCCCGTATGGATCGAAGAGATCCCCGCTATGATCGTCTGATGCTTACTTCCGAACGGATTGCCGCTATTGCGGCGGATATGAGACAGGTGGCTTGTTTGCCTTCTCCCTTGGGGCATGAACAGGTGCGGCGTACACTGCCCAATGGTCTTGTCCTGCGTCGGGTCAGTGTGCCGTTTGGCGTTATCGGAGTGATTTATGAGGCGCGTCCGAATGTCAGCCTTGATGTGTTTTCTCTTTGTCTGAAGGCGGGCAGTGCCTGTGTGTTAAAGGGAGGGAGTGATGCTTCGGCTACGAATGAAGCCATTGTGGCCTTGATTCGTCAGACGCTGACGGATATGCGGCTTTGTCCGGATGTGGTGACGCTTCTTCCGTCAGGACATGAAGCCGCCGAGGCGCTGTTTGAGGCGCAGGGACTGGTTGATGTCCTGATTCCGAGAGGTAGTGCCGGACTGATCCGTACGGTACGCGAGAAAGCCAGGATTCCGGTGATAGAAACCGGAGCCGGAGTGTGCCATGCCTATATCGATGCATCGGCAAATCCGGAGATGGCCGCCGCGATTATCAACAATGCAAAGACCAGACGGGTGAGTGTCTGCAATGCGCTTGATTGTGTGCTCATGCATCGTGACTTCGGACAGGTGGCTGAGATCTGTCGCCTGTTGTCCGAAAAGAAGGTCATCATTTACGCCGATGCCCGTTCTTATTCTCTTTTATCCTTGTATTACCCTTTGGATTTGCTTTGTCATGCCACGCCGGAGCACGATGGCTGTGAGTTCTTGTCTTATGCATTGTGCTGGAAAACGGTCGATTCTCTGGACGAGGCGCTGGAATATATCAGCCGTTATGGTTCCGGTCATAGCGAATGTGTCATTACAGAGGATGAAAGCATTGCTTCCCGTTTCGAGCAATTGGTTGATGCGGCTTGTGTTTATGTCAATGCTCCTACTTCATTTACGGATGGGGCGCAATTCGGTATGGGTGCGGAGATCGGTATCAGCACACAGAAACTCCATGCGCGTGGTCCGATGGCTTTGGAGGAGATGACAACTTATAAATGGCTGATCCGGGGGAATGGACAGACCCGGCCTTAAACCGCTGCGGTCCGGATTGGAACCGTCTGTTATAGACAGGACTACTTTGTGGAGGCAATCTCCAGAATGGTAATAGATTTATTTAGTAACTTAATATAAAAACATTATGCGTGTATTTCAAAACGTACAGGACCTGGGCGATCTGAAGACAGCCTTGGCCGAAGCCTTTGAGGTAAAAAAAGACCGTTTCCAGTTTCAGCATCTGGGAAAGAACAAGACAGCGTTGCTGATATTTTTCAATAACAGTCTGCGTACCCGTTTGAGTACCCAGAAGGCTGCCATGAATCTGGGCATGAATGTGATTGTGCTGGATGTCAATCAGGGAGCGTGGAAACTGGAAACCGAGCGTGGCGTGATTATGGATAGTGACAAGAGCGAACACCTGTTGGAGGCCATTCCTGTGATGGGTTCTTATTGTGATATCATTGGCGTGCGTTCGTTTGCCACCTTTGAAAGTCGTAAGGACGACTACGAAGAGAAGATCCTGAATCAGTTCATCAAATATTCCGGTAAGCCTGTATTCTTCATGGAGAGCGCTACGGTGCATCCGTTGCAGAGTTTTGCCGACCTGATTACCATCGAAGAGTATAAGAAGACTGCCCGTCCGAAGGTGGTTTTGTCTTGGGCACCGCATCCAAAAGCATTGCCGCAGGCTGTTCCCAACAGTTTTGCGCAGTGGATGAACGCGGCTGATGTGGATTTTGTCATTACACATCCTGAAGGCTATGAGTTGGATCCGATGTTTGTAGGCGATGCGAAGGTGGAGTACGACCAGATGAAGGCTTTTGAGGGAGCGGACTTTATCTATGCCAAGAACTGGAGTTGCCCGGGAGTAACCCGTCCGGAAGACTATGGCAAGGTGTTGTCTAAAGATATGAGCTGGACGGTTGATGAGGCTCATATGGCCGTGACCAATAACGCATACTTTATGCACTGTCTGCCGGTGCGCCGTAATATGATCGTTACCGATGATGTTATTGAGAGCCCGCAGTCATTGGTTATTCCGGAGGCGGCCAATCGTGAAATCTCCGCAACGGTGGTCCTGAAGCGTATGCTCGAGGCTCTGTAATAGACGGGTTGCGGGTTTAAATGTCCGTTTGTCTGATACAGGACTGAACTGGAAAAGGAAGCGTATCTGGTATTGAAACCGTTGCTCCGGAAAGTTCGGATGTTGGCGAAGAATTAAAATCAGGATATGTCTGGATACGGCTTTTAAAAGGCCGGTTCTAAAATTGCATTCTGAAAGACAAAAAATGGGAATGTGTCAAAACAAAAATGATCATTCCCGAAATGACAGATGGTAATTATAATATTTGAAAGGGCTGTATCAAACTCTGTATTGAGTCATGATACGGCCCTTTCTTTCGTCTTTAAGAATGCTCAAATTTCAAATTATGAGTTCATCTTCTCAGAAAATGAATTTTGACACATTCTCTTTTAAATATTATATTCATAAAATCAAGATGACCAAGTTACTGTTTGTAAGGTCATCTTTTTTTAGTTTGCCTGTTGGGGCATCCTCTCTTTTCGTTTTTTAAGGTGCTCGGATTTCAAATTATAAGTTGATCTCCTCAAGAAATGAGTCTTGACGGCCCCTCTGCTCTTTTTGCAGGCTTTCGTGTTCTTTTTGCAGACTTTCGCGTTCTGTTTGGGGCATGTCTTTACTCGGTGGCAAAACGGTTGTCCTGCCATTCCATAAAACCGCCTTTCAGGTTATATATCGGTTTAAAGCCTTTCTCCTTTAATTGGTTGGCCGCTTTGAGGCTGCGCATTCCGCTACGGCAGTAAACGGCCACAGGCAGATCTTTTTTCAGCTTCTCTTCGGCCAGTCGGTTGAAGTCCGCGCTTTTGACATCAATGAGGATGGCTCCGGGGATATGACCGGCCTGGAACTCTTCCGGTGTGCGTACATCCACGAGCTGGACCGGTTTGCTGTCTTTGATCAGTTGGCTGAATTCGGTGGCATTGACCGTGCGGATTGTGCTGTCACTGCTTTGGCATGCGGTGCATCCGAGCAGGCTGCCAAAGAGGAGGGTCAGTAGGTTTCTGTGCTTCATTGTTCGGTTTGTTTTTATAGATGTTTTTCGGATTTGTCTTTATCGCTTCGGGCATTTTCAGACGGCTGCAGGCATTGTCTGACGGCTTCTGTTGTTTCGGACGCAGCCTGAATTGTCTTTATCGTTTCGGACATTGTTTGATCGCTTTGTTTTTTTAATAGACGAATTTCCAGAATCTGTTTCCTTCGAAAGAGTGTATTTGCAGACTGATGCTGTCTCCCGGCTCGATTACCGCTTTCAGGCTTGTTTTAGGCAGACTGGCGTATAGCTTCTGGCTATAATACATGGGGTTGTTGTTCTGATTGTGATATAGTGTCAGATAGACCGTGCGCTTCCGGTCGGCCGCAATTCGGACAGAGTCCATCAGAAATCCCAACCGGTGATTGCCGTTTTGTGTCTTGATTTGCAGGTGCAGATTGATGAAGTCGCCGCCATCCCAAAGACTGACAACCTGAAGGGGTTCGATTTCCGGAGCTGTCAGTGTGCTGGAGTCGCGCAGAACGACCACTCTTTCCAGCTTATACAGGCGCACGGCGCTGCTGTCGTTTTCCGGAAAGGAGTATGTGCAGACGGCGCGGTATTCCGTGTGTGGATGATATCCTTTGAGCGGTGAGGCCAGATAATATGAAGGCTTCCGGTCGGGTCTGATCCGGTAGAGATTGCCTTCCGCATCCGCGTATATTTCCGAGAATTCGGTAATGAGCGAGGGGTATGAAGACGATTCGTCTGCCGGAGTACAGGAATGACTCAGGCAGACGAATAAAAGGGATAATATCAAAAGTGGAAATTTTTGCATTATGATAACTCCTGTTGCGCTTGTTCCTGATTGAATACGGGATTGGCATACATGGTCAGGATGCATGTTCGTAAAAATGCCCGGTCGGGACGTTTCAGTGTAATCTTTTCCAGCTGTTTCTCGAGGTATCCTTCGAACACGGCGACGTCCTCTTCGGTGTAGTGGTTCTGATATACCTTGCTTTCCTTCAGGAGGTCTGCCGCGATATAATTACCCGGATACAGGCGATAGGAAAGGAATATCTCCCGGTCTATCCTGTGGGCCACAAGCTTGAACAGTTCCCCTTTCGGCATATTGGGATCCAGAGTGTCCAGCCAATCGTTCAGGCAACTGCCGGTCTTGAAGAAGATGCGTCCTTTGTATCCGTAAATGCCGGTCTGCATATTCAGCAGGTCGTCCTGTGGAGATTTCTTGAAGCCGTTGATGTCCCGTTTCTGTTGGAATTCCTGTGCTTTCAGATAGTCGCACGGATCGTATTCGTAGGACAAGGCTGTAGGGGTGAGGTTCATTTCCTTGAGCCGTTCGATGATGCTGCCTTCTCCTCCCATGGCGATCATCTTGAGGACGGAATCCTGCGTGCGGTCATTGCAGTCCTTCGCTCTGCCCTCGCGTTGCGCGATCCAGATGTTCTCTTTCTTCTGTGTGATGGCATAATGCATATAGCGGCTCAGCCGTTTGCTGGATTCGAGCATCTGTTTGATGTTGACGCTGCGCTGTACGATGAACGATTTGTTGGCACGCACGAGTTTGCGGATCCACGGCTTGATGAGCAGATTGTCTCCTATGGCGATTTCCACCGTTGTGGGGAATCCGTTGTCGAGCAGTGAGACGGACAGGAACGCGGAGTCGAGCACGATGTCGCGGTGATTGGTGATGAAGGTGTGCGGAGTGGCCTTGTCCGGGATACTGGAACTGTCGAAAACGATTCCTTTGCCACAGGTTCCGGCCAGATGTTTCAGCAAGGGATAAAAGAATGTCTTTTGCAGTTCGAGACTTGTGTGACACTTGGAAAGCATGGCGCAAACCACCTCCAAAGGCTGGTCCGGCAGAACCTGTCGTATGATTTCCTGGAATTCCGGATCGGCCACCAGTTCGGAGAACACCTGAGGCAACTCTTCTGCGTCGTAGGGTCTGATTTCGTCAAATTCTTCTGGTGTACGCATAATTCTTGGTCTTTTGGTGAGTGATTCAATGGTTATCGGTTTTCGGGTCAGCCTTTGAGCTGATCCTCGATGATGTCTGTCAGCACATCCTTTATATCCAGTCCGGCGGCGCGCACCTGTTGCGGGATGAAGCTGGTGGCGGTCATTCCCGGAGTGGTGTTGATCTCGAGCATGTTGATCTGTTCGCACGGGTTACCGTCCTGATCCGTCTCCCGGGTGATGATGTAGTCGATGCGGACAATGCCCTTGCATCCCAGGATGTCGTAGATGGCAGAGGTGAGCAGACGCACCCGTTCGGCTGTTTCCTCCGGGATACGTGCCGGAGTGATTTCCTGCACCTGTCCGTTGTATTTGGCGTCGTAGTCAAAAAACTCGTTGCTGGTGACCACTTCGGTAATCGGGAACACCACCTCCTTGCTTCGTGTCTTGTAGCAACCGCAGGTGATTTCCGTACCCTTCATGAAGGCTTCGATCATCACCTCGTCGCTTTCGCGGATGGCCTTGCCGATGGCTTCCTGAAGCTGTCCGATTTCCTTTACTTTGGTCACACCGAAGCTGGAGCCGCCGGCATTCGGCTTCACGAAGCAAGGCAGACCGATGCGGTCGATGATCTCCCGGTCGGTTACCAGATGCTCGAATCCCTTTCTTACCACCATGCTTTCGCTCACCTTCACTCCGAATCCTTTCAGATACTGGTTCAGGGTGAATTTGTTGAAGGTCATGGCTTCTACCAACAGGTTGCTGGTAGAATAGGGCAGATGGATCAGTTCGAAATATCCCTGCAGGATGCCGTTCTCGCCGGGAGTTCCGTGTATGGTTATATAGGCAAAGTCCGGGCGGATCTTCCGGCCCGCTTCGATAAAGGAGAAGTCGTTACGGTCTACGGGAGCCGTTCCGCCGTCGGTCAGACGGGCTTTCCACTCCAGCCCCTTCATCTCGATGATGTAAACCTTGAATTTCTCTTTGTCCAGGAAAGAGAAGATACCTTCTGCGCTGCGCAGCGATACATCGTGTTCGGAAGAGTCGCCTCCGGCCACGATCGCGATAGTCTTTTTCATTTTTATCTTTCGTTAATGTCCTAAAGTTCTCTGTTTGCGGTATAGTGCCGCCACTTTTCGAGCAGCTGCCGCATGTCGTCCGGCAGCTGTGAGGTGAAGAACATCTCCTCGCCGGTGGCGGGATGTACGAAACCCAGGGTCAGCGCGTGCAGTGCCTGACGCGGGCATGTCTCGAAGCAGTTGTGTATGAACTGCTTGTAACGGGCAAACTGTGTGCCCCGCAGGATCTCGTTGCCCCCGTAGCGCTCGTCGTTGAAGAGCGTGTGCCCCAGATGCTTCATGTGGGCGCGGATCTGATGCGTGCGCCCCGTTTCGAGCACACATTCCACCAGGGTGACGTAGCCGAAGCGCTCCAGCACGCGGTAATGCGTCACGGCATGCTTTCCGATGCCCGAGTCGGGCGGGAAAACGGCCATCTGCATGCGGTCTTTCGGGTTGCGGGCGATGTTGCCCTCGATGCGTCCGCCGTCTTCCTCAAAGTTGCCCCACACCAGGGCGTTGTAGGTGCGTTTGGTGGTCTTGTGATAGAACTGGCCGCCCAGATGCGTCTTGGCGTCGGGCGTCTTGGCGATGACCAGCAGCCCCGAGGTATCCTTGTCTATGCGGTGCACCAGTCCCACGGTGGGGTCGTTCGGATCGTAATCGGGATTGTCCTTCAGATGCCAGGCGATGGCATTGACCAGGGTGCCGGTGTAGTTGCCGCATCCCGGGTGCACCACCAGTCCGGGCGGCTTGTTCACCACCATCAGGTGGTCGTCCTCGTAGACAATCTCCAGGGGTATGTCCTCGGGTATGATCTCGTTTTCATATTTCGGATGGTCCAGCAGGATGGTGATCACGTCGCCCGGCTTTACCTTGTAGCTGCTTTTTACGGGCACGTCGTTCACCCGGATATATTCCTGCTCGGCCGCTTTCTGTATGCGGTTTCTGGATGTACCGGTGAGATGCTCCATCAGGAACTTGTCCATACGCATGGCTTTCTGTCCTTTGTCCACAGTGAGCCGATGATGCTCGTAAAGGGTATCTTCAGCATCCGGCGCCAGATCGTTTTCGATTTCCGGGTATTCAAAATCTTCCATGTACGTTTCGGTTGAGGTACTCTTTCGTGATGCGCGTCAGAATTCAAAGTCGGAGAGCTCGCCGCTTTCTGTGGCAGGAGAGAAGGAATCTTCCGTGGGCACGGCCAGTGAGTCTGCCATGTCCGGGCTGTCGGCAAAGTCGTCCATGCTGCCGCTGCCCACCTGCAGGGTGATGCGGGCGTCCAGGGGCAGGCGGTCGCCGGCATAGACCATGCGGCCGCCGTACTTCACTCCGTAAACCCAGTCCTTTTCGCCCTGGATCATTTCAGGAGGCCCGATCCGGAAGCCCAGAGAGCGCAGACGTGCCTCGGCTTCACGTACAGAACTGTTGTCAGCTATGTCCGGCATCGGTATGGTGGGCGTACTGGTCGTGTTGATGATCAGATAAATGGCATGGCCGGATTTTACTTTGGCTCCTGGTGCGGGAGTCTGTTCTAAAACGGCTCCCGGAGGACTGTTCCGGTTGTAGCTGGAGTCTGCTATAACTGCATCCAGACCGGCTTTATTCAGGATATAGCGTGCATCACTTACACCTTGTGCCTTTACATCGGGCACAGAAATGATTTCTCCATGGTTTGTATAATGTTCCAGTCCTTTCCAAACTCCGATAGCGAGAATGACCAATACGGCTGCCATACCTGCCAGGTTACCCCAAATTACAGGTGCCGTGATCTTTTTAAAGAATTCTTTTATCGTCATAAGAATACGCTTTGGTTGATTGTTCAAAGATAGTAATAAAAAACAAAAAAGAAGTAAAGTCGCCTTTACTTCTTTTTGTTCTTTCTTAAAACGATGGTTGATTATTTGCCATGTTTTTCGTCTGATACTGTTAACTTCTTGCGACCTTTTGCACGGCGAGAAGCTAATACTTTACGACCGTTGGCAGTTGTCATTCTCTGACGGAAACCATGTTTGTTCTTTCTCTTTCTGTTGTGAGGTTGGAATGTTCTTTTCATTGTTATATGCTTTTTTTGTTATAATTCATTCTACGTAACGGGGTGCAAAAATAGGGACTTTTTTTTAATAAAGCAAGAGATAACTCATTTTTACACAAAAGTTTTGTGTTTTTTTCTAGAAATCAATTAACTTTGTGGCGAGTTTTATGAGAATTAAGATTCAAATACTAGTATAAATATAGAAAAAAAGACCTTATGATTAATTCACAAGACATTAAAAACGGAACTTGTATCCGTCTGGATGGTAAATTGTATTTCTGCATTGAGTTTTTGCATGTTAAGCCAGGAAAGGGTAACACTTTCATGCGTACTAAACTGAAAGATGTAGTAGACGGTTACGTGTTGGAGCGTCGCTTTAATATCGGTGAGAAATTGGAAGATGTACGCGTAGAGCGTCGTCCTTATCAGTATCTGTATAAGGAAGGAGATGATTATATTTTCATGAATCAGGAAACTTTCGAGCAGATTCCTATCGCTCACGATCAGATCAACGGTGTTGACTTTATGAAGGAAAGTGAAATCGTTGAAGTTGTTACCGATGCTTCATCTGAGACAGTTCTGTTTGCTGATGTTCCTACTAAAGTAGTTTTGAAGGTTACTTACACTGAGCCGGGTGTGAAGGGTGACACTGCAACCAATGCCACTAAGCCTGCAACTGTTGAGACAGGTGCTGAGGTACGTGTTCCTTTGTTCATCAACGAGGGTGAGACTATCGAGGTTGATACTCGTGACGGTTCTTATCTGGGACGTGTGAAATAATTCGTCTACTTTATTTCAAGATCTATAAAAATGAATAATAAGTGGCTTTTGCCGCTTATTGTTCATTTTTTTTGTTACCTTTGTTCTGATACCTGAGATTTATAAAATCATTCATAGGACAATAATGATTCATTTATGAAGTATTCTTTGATAATTCCTGTATATAACCGACCGGATGAGGTGGACGAACTGTTGGAAAGCCTTTGTCATCAGACTCATAAGGATTTTGAGGTGCTGGTTATTGAGGACGGTTCGCAAAACAAATGTGAAGAGGTCGTGCAGCGCTATCTGTCCTGTCTGGATGTTCGTTATTTCTATAAAGAGAATTCCGGTCCCAGTCCGTCGCGTAACTATGGTGCGGAGCGGAGTCGGGGCGAGTTCCTTTTGATTCTGGATTCTGACTGCGTGCTTCCTCCGGGATATATTCAGGCGATTGACGAAGAACTGGCCCGTCGGGACGCCGATGCCTTTGGAGGTCCGGACCGCGCGCACGAGTCTTTCACTCCGGTGCAGAAGGCCATCAATTATGCCATGACCTCTTTCTTCACGACCGGAGGTATTCGTGGAGGAAAGAAAAAGATGGATAAGTTCTATCCACGCAGTTTCAATATGGGAGTGCGTGCTGAGGCTTACCGTGCTTTGGGTGGTTTTTCGCCGATGCGTTTTGGTGAGGATATAGATTTCAGTATCCGTATTTTCAAGGAAGGATATGCCTGCCGTCTGTTTCCCGAGGCATGGGTATGGCACAAGCGCCGCACGGATCTGAAGAAATTCTTCAAGCAGGTGCACAATTCGGGAATAGCGCGCATCAATCTGTATAAGAAGCATCCCGAGTCGCTGAAACTGGTGCATATGCTTCCGGCCGTATTTACCGTGGGAGTAGCCCTGCTGCTGTTGCTCCTGCTGGTCGGATTGGTTTTGTTCGCGGTGCCGTCATGTGCCGCCGCTGCTCCTTGGGTTACGGCTGTGGCCGTAGCTCCATTGCTGTGCTTTGTGCTCCTTATCTTTATAGACGCTTCTGTTCAGAACAAGAGCCCATATATCGGACTGTTAGCCGTAGGGGCATCTTTCGTGCAACTGATCGGTTACGGAAGCGGTTTCCTGAGAGCATGGTGGCAGCGCTGTGTGCGCGGCAAGGATTCATTCAGCGCTTTTGAGAAAACATTCTATAAATAATTCCGCACTATGGAGCAGGGCAGACTGAATATCAAGCAATGGGCCGAGGAGGATCGTCCGCGGGAGAAACTTGTGGCAAAAGGTGTGGAAGCGCTTTCCAATGCCGAACTGCTGGCCATTCTCATCGGATCGGGAAACACCGAGGAGTCGGCCGTGGAGCTGATGCGCCGTCTGCTGGCCGATTGTGGAAACAGTCTGAATGCTTTGGGAAAGATGTCGCTCGACGATCTTACCGGGACAATATCCCAAAATGACGACGGACGGATGCGTACCGTGCGCCGCTATAAAGGGTTGGGTGTGGCCAAGGCCGTTACAATCATGGCAGCCTGTGAATTGGGCAAACGCCGCATGCAGGAGGAAGTCACCGAGCGGAAGCAGATCCGCAGCAGTGAGGATCTGTATCGCTATTATCTGCCTTTGATGCAGGATTTGCAGCACGAAGAATGTCACGTGCTGCTCTTGAACCAGGCTTGCCGGATTCTGGAAAATGTTTTGGTGAGTAAGGGAGGCCTGACAGAAACGGCGGTAGACATCCGGCTGATTATGCGTATGGCTTTGTTACGGCAGGCCACGGGTGTGGCGCTCTGTCATAACCATCCTTCGGGCAATGCACGTCCCAGTGCCGAGGACAACCGTCTGACCGACCGCCTGGCGAAAGCCTGTAAGATGATGAACATACATTTTCTGGATCATGTGATTGTGACCGACGGCAAGTATTACAGTTATCGTGATGAAGGAACATTAATATAAACAAGATAGAAACAAAATATATGGAAGAAAAACAGACACCGACAAAATTGGAATTGGAAGAAAGAATCATTGAAGTGTTGAAAACGGTTTACGACCCGGAAATTCCGGTCAATATCTATGATTTGGGCCTGATCTACAAGATCGATCTTTCGGATGATTTTGATTTGGTGGTAGACATGACGCTGACGGCTCCGAACTGTCCGGCTGCCGATTTCATTATGGAGGATGTGCGCATGAAGCTCGAAGGCATTGAGCATATCAAGTCGGCAACGGTAAATCTGGTATTCGAGCCGGAATGGGATAAGGATATGATGACCGAAGAGGCAAAAATGGAATTAGGATTTTTATAATGAAGAATATCTATTTTCTTTCAGACGCTCATTTGGGGAGCCGTGCCATTCCGCACGGGCGAACCCAGGAACGCAGACTGGTCCGCTTTTTGGACAGCATCAAGCACAAGGCCACAGCCGTTTATCTGCTGGGAGACATTTTCGACTTCTGGTATGAGTATAAGATGGTTGTGCCGAAGGGGTATACCCGTCTTTTGGGAAAGATCAGCGAACTGACCGACTTGGGCGTGGAGGTCCACTTCTTTATCGGCAATCACGACATCTGGTGTGGAGATTACCTGCAGCAGGAGTGTGGCGTGATCCTGCACAAGGAACCGGCAACCATAGAGTGGGGCGACAAGGTGTTTATGTTGGCTCATGGCGACGGTCTGGGCGATCCGTCGAAGAAATTCAAGGTACTGCGCAGCATTTTCCACAACAAGCTGTGTCAAAGACTCTTTTCCGCCTTGCATCCGCGCTGGGGAATGGAGTTCGGGCTTTCCTGGGCGAAAAACAGCCGCATGAAGCATGAACGCGACGGAGGCGAACCGCCTTATATGGGTGAGGATAAGGAATATCTGGTGTTGTATGCCAAGGAATATCTGAAGACGCACGCCGATATCAATTACTTTATCTTCGGCCATCGTCACATTGAGCTTGATCTGATGCTGAACCGCAGCAGTCGGGTGCTGATTCTGGGCGACTGGATCAGTCAGTTCACTTACGCGGTGTTTGATGGTGAACACCTTTTCCTGGAGAATTACATTGAAGGGGAAACGGAACCTTGACCTGATATGTAAGATTTATTGGAAGAGGGTGTGTCAAAATGTATGTTAATATGCATTTTGATGCACTTTCTTCATTT
>OKWR01000852.1_pt1 | contig 25630 bp, 22 predicted proteins | sample 1607101 | NCBI WGS metagenome assembly OKWR01 (sample SAMN04414076, study PRJEB24778) | human gut metagenome | material: faecal | host: Homo sapiens
ATATGCACAACTTTTTATTCATAAATCTTTTATCAATTTAATTCCGCCAACGGGTTAAAGCAAAATCCAACTGCTTTTTATCCAGATTGGCGCGGGCCACCTGAATCTTCACCTGATCACCCAAAGAATAACGGTGATGATACTTACGTCCCCACAGACAATAGTTCTTCTCGTCAAACTCGTAGTAATCATCATCCAAATCACGCAAAGGAACCATACCTTCACACTTGTTCTCATTAACCTCTACATAGAGTCCGAACTCAGTTACGCCACTGATGGTACCTTCGAAGACTTCACCCAACTTGTCGCTCATAAACTCCACCTGCTTGTACTTGATACTTGCACGCTCGGCACTGGCTGCCAACTGCTCCATCTCGCTGCTGTGCTCGCACAGTTCCTCGTACTTGTCTCGGTTCGCACTTCGTCCGCCATCGGCGTAACGGGTCAGCAAACGATGTACCATCACATCCGGATAACGACGGATAGGAGAGGTAAAGTGGGTATAATAGTCAAACGCCAGTCCGTAGTGACCGATGTTATGCGTACTGTAACGGGCTTTCATCATGGCACGAAGAGATACCGTTTCGATCAGGTTTTGCTCTTTCTTGCCACGCACTTCCTCCAACAGTTTATTCAGTCCGCGGCTTACCTCAGCCTTGGTACCATTGGTCTTCAGTTTATATCCGAATTTTACAATAAACTCGCTCAGATTCATCAATTTGGCAGGATCAGGCAAATCATGGATTCGATACGGGAAAGTCTTTGCCGTTTTGTTTTTAGGCACTTTTCCGATACTCTCGGCTACGGTACGGTTAGCCAACAGCATAAATTCTTCCACCAGTTTGTTCGCATCCTTAGCCACCTTGAAATATACGCTCAGCGGCTTTCCTTTCTCGTCAATTTCAAAGCGAACCTCGTTACGGTCAAAATCGATGGCTCCGTTAGCAAAGCGCTTGCTCCGTAATTTCTTGGCCAGACGGTTCAGTGTAATCAGTTCGTCCTTGAAATTCTCCACCGGCAAGGCGTTCGGATCCAATGGCGGCACTTTGTGATCACCCGGCATACGATAGTCCTCGGGCGAAGCCTCATTGTTCTTCTCCAGCAGTTCCTGCACCTCCTCATAAGTAAAGCGACGGTCACTCTTGATAACCGTATGCGCCAGATGCCAGCTCTTGATTTCAGCCTGATCATCCATCTTAAAGATCACACTGTAAGCCAGTTTCTCCTCGTTCGGGCGCAAAGAACAGATAAAGTTACACAATCGCTCGGGCAGCATCGGAATGGTACGGTCCACCAGATAGATACTGGTAGCTCGTTTCACAGCTTCCTTGTCAATAATACTTCCCTCCTGTACATAGTGCGACACATCAGCAATATGCACTCCGATCTCCCATAAACCGTCTGACAGGCTTCGGATAGACAAAGCGTCATCAAAATCCTTGGCATCTCTAGGGTCAATGGTAAAAGTCGTAATTCCGCGCATATCCTCACGCCGGGCAATCTCTTCGGGCGTGATTCCCGGCTCAATCCGGTCGGCAGCTTTCTCCACTTCCTCGGGATAAGAGTATGGCAAACCATATTCCGCCAGAATGGCATGCATCTCGGTGTTATTCTCACCACTTTTTCCCAGAATATCCAACACCTTTCCGATTGGATTCTTGGCATTATCCGGCCATTCGGTAATGGTAACCACAGCCTTGTCACCGGATTTTCCACCTTTCAAGGCTCCTTTGGGAATGAAGATATCATTAGCCAAAGTACGGTCTTCAGTAAGCAAAAACGCATAATCCTTGCTTACCTTGAGAGTACCCACAAAATTTTTGCTGCTTCGTTTCAGGATTTCCGTCACCTGAGCCTCACGCACATGATGTTTGCGCCGTGCCAGAAGGGTGGCCTTTACCCGATCACCATCCATGGCATGAGCCGAATTACGTTCGGCCACCAGAATCGGCTCGCCTCCTCCATCAGGAACGAAGGTGTTCTTTCCGTTCGCTTTGCGGCGAAAAACACCTTCAAGCACTTGACCGGATGTATTCAAACGATATTTCAGTTTTTCTTTCTCTACGATATAGTCATCCAAAGCCATCTCCTCCAACACATCCATGCAAAGCATTTTTGCCGGATGAGTATCCAACTTGAGCAAACGGAATATTGTCTTCACATCGTAAACCTCTGACGGGTTGTTCTGGAAAAGATCTATCAGCATCTTTGCCAGCTCTTTCTTCTTGAGGCGTTTGCCTCCCTTTTTCTGTGATTTTCCCATATTTCTTTCTTTTTAGAGGTCATTCTTATTTTTTCTTTTATGCAAATAAAGCAAAATTATGGATATCACGGCTCAAAAAGAAGTACTTTCTTTGTGAATTTCAGTATCTTTAAAAGAAAGCATCCGGCCTCCGTCACATGGGATTTTCGTATCCAACAGAAAAAGAAAAGAGAAGCATTCTGAAGTCTCTCGGAAACTTTCGGAATGCTCCTCCCTGATATCTTATAATTGGAATAAAATCTCTTAGTAACTCTCTCGAGTCAGAGTATATGTTTCTCCTGCCACAACAATCTTACGACCGGTTGCATCGGCGGCATAAACTACAATAGGAGTTTCCATTTGCTCCCATTCTTCACTGAACATGGTATGCATCTGATCGAAAACGATACACCAACCCAACTGCTTTCCTTTATAGTAATATTCTGAAGCCGGAATAAATCTTCCATCGGTATAGGCTCCTCGCTCATTACAATAAGCTTCTACCTCTCCAGACTGGCCCTGAGTAATGGTATAGCTGGTAATCAGGCTATATTTTGAAGTATTCACTGTTTTCTGATAAATCAGATCTGTATCCGCAGCCTTCACGATACCCTTATCCGTACGAGGTACGGCTGCAAGCGCAACTTTTGCAGATACCGTAGCAGATACATAACTATTCTCGGCACTACCTGGTATTTTTACTTCAAACCAACCGTCTTTTTCTGATACAAATTCATACAAAGTACCCGCGGCAGCCTGAGTTACCACTTCACCAGTTGTGGCAGGAGATTTACGGACATTCACATTATTACCGGAAATACGAACCAGAAAATCCGGAGCAACGTATGCGGCAACCTTCGTTGCAGCCTGCTGGGCTGTATTGTTTACAGCATTCGTTACTGCCTGAGTCGCTTCATTCTTTTTGTCTGTCACAGCTTTCTGAGTCTTCTCCTGACTTTCCGGATCAAGCTGCTTATTAATATCATCTAATGTTTTATTTACCGTTTCCAAAGCTTTATTCAATTTCTTCAGGAATTGAGCCTGACCGGTCTGAGGAAATGCCATCATCAATAAGATGAACAGCGAAATTAAATTCATTTTTTTCATAAGTCCTTTTATTTTTATTAATAAATCTGTTTTATTATCCTTTACTTTATCTCATCACTCAGAGTATACATTTTTCTTTTCGAAACAGACTCCTCCATAGAGCAAACAGAAATCCATGTCCCCCTATACTCGTTGATCTATACGGAACTGCCCAATGAAACTTATAGTAAGCAACAAATACTCATCACCTGTCAAGACAAAATAATTTGTAAATGACTCACCATTCTGAAATATACCTTACATCTTATTTATTTTAATTATTTCACAAAGATATATTAAAAAAGCTTACCACACAAAGGAAAGCAAGGTTGTTTCTAAAATGAAAAAACTTGTTACAACGGAAAGTTAACTTAAAAAAAACAATATTCCTGAGACCATACATATTTTTTTGTTCATATCACCTAAAATCCCTACTTTTGCTTGCTTTAAGAATGAATACTTAAATAGTATTTAGATACAAAAGGAAAAATACCTAAAAGAAGATACGATGCAGGAAGATAGAACAAAACGCATTTACGAAGTTACATTGGCCGGAGGAGCCATCAACTTGTTTCTGGTTGTTTTTAAATTTGCAGCAGGCTTTTGGGGGCACAGTTCAGCCATGATAGCCGATGCCATTCACTCTCTGTCTGATTTCATCACCGATCTGATTGTGATGGTCTTTGTACGCATGTCAAGCAAGCCGAAAGACAAAGGACATGATTACGGACACGGCAAATACGAAACCCTTTCCACAGCCATTATCGGCGCCGCGTTATTGGCTATTGGAATCGGCATTTTATGGACTAGCCTTCAAAAAATCTTTTTTGTACTGCAAGGCGGCAACATTGAAGCACCGGGCATGCTGGCCTTTTGGGCGGCAATTCTTTCCATTGTCCTGAAAGAGATTGCCTTTCAAATGACCAAACATGTTGGCCAGAAAGTCAACTCGCAGGCTGTCATCGCAAACGCCTGGCATCACAGAAGCGACGCATTCTCTTCCATCGGTACGGCAATAGGAATCGGAGGAGCCATCTTGCTGGGCAATCAGTGGCATATATTAGATCCTCTGGCAGCAGCCATTGTCAGTTTCTTTATTATCAAAGTATCACTCAGCCTACTGAAAAGCAGCGTAGACGAACTGACCGAGCGCTCTCTTCCTGACGATGTGGAGGAAGAGATTATCAACACAGCCATGCAGGTACCTGAAATCAGCGAAATTCATAATCTGAGAACACGAAGAATCGGCAACGAATATGCCATAGAAATGCATATCCGCATGGATGGCAATATACCGCTCTATGAGGCTCATTGCAAAGCCACAGCAGTAGAACGGAAATTAAAGGAACGATTCGGGCCGAACACCCATGTAGGCATTCATGCCGAACCCATCAAAATAAACGGAGTATATCCGAATGAATGCCCTTCATGCTCATCATCACAAAAACAACATTAAAGAATCCATTATGAAATTACTAATTACCGGAGCCAGCGGCTTCATCGGCAGTTTTATTGTAGAAGAAGGACTGAAAAAAGGATATCAAGTTTGGGCCGGAATCCGCCGCTCCAGCAGTAAAGAATATCTTAAGGACCCACGCATTCATTTTATAGAATTAGACTTCAACAATCCGGAGAAACTTGAATCCCAGCTGAATACTCATAAAGCGGTCAATGGCAAATGGGATTATATCGTGCATGCGGCCGGTGCTACCAAATGCCTGAACCGGAAAGATTTTTTTAGAACGAACTATGAAGGAACCCGCATCTTTACAGACACAATACGCAAACTGGATATGACTCCAAAACAGTTTGTATTTGTCAGTTCTCTCAGCGTATACGGAGCTATCCGGGAAACTCCCGCACAGAATCCAGATAACAGTTCCTGGATTTATGAACCCATCCGTGAAGACGACACCCCATCACCCAATACAGCTTACGGACAGAGCAAACTCAAGGCTGAAGAATATATCAAAAATCTTTCGGACTTCCCCTATGTCATTCTACGACCGACTGGAGTATACGGGCCACGCGAAAAGGATTATTTCCTGATGGCAAAAAGCATCAAGCAACATTCCGACTTTGCTGTGGGCTATCGTCCGCAGGAAATAACGTTTGTATATGTACAGGACCTGGTCGATGCCATATTCTGTGCCATAGCTTCTGGCGTAACACAAAGATCATATTTTATCAGTGACGGACAGGTTTATCACAGTCAAGACTTTAGTGATCTTATCCAGAAGGAACTGGAAGTAAAGTGGCTGCTACGCATAAAAGCTCCGATCTTTCTGTTGAAAGTCATTTGCGGTATCAGCGAAGTAATCAGCAAAATGACAGGAAAAACCAGTACTTTGAATGGAGACAAGTTCCACATATTATGTCAAAGAAACTGGCAATGCGATATCGAACCGGCCCGTAAAGAAATCGGATATCAGCCCAAAGTCCTGCTGGCCGAGGGTGTAAAACGGACTATTTCCTGGTATAAGAAGGAGGGGTGGCTATGATAGACGCCTGGAAAAGATTTCTGGAAAAGGAAGAAAAAGACAAGATAAAATCCGGTTATCTGCTCATCGAGAAGCTTGGGTTTGCCTATTCTTTCCTGACCACAATCCTGATTCTGGCTTTATGGCAAGAAATGACAAATCCCTGGAATATGATCCTGGGACGTATCATAATATTTGCGGTCACCACTATCCTTTTGCTGCTTGATCGGAGATTTCCTTATAAAGCCCTCAAGTTCGTAAGAATTACTTTTCAAATGGTTCTTCTGAATTTCTGGTATCCGGAAACTTACAGTTTTAACTGTAACTTCAACAATCTGGATCATATCTTTGCTCGTCTGGAACAGAATCTGTTTCATTGCCAACCGGCTTTGCTTTTTGGTCGTCTTCTTCCTGAAAGAATTTTCAGCGAGGCTTTCAACATGGGATACTTCTCGTATTATCCCATGATTCTGGTCGTTATGGTGTTCTATTTTGTGTATCAATATAAAGAATACGAAAAAGCATCTTTTATTGTGATGTGCTCATTCTTTATTTATTACATAATCTATATCCTCATACCAGTTTCCGGTCCGCAATATTACTTTCAGGCCATCGGATATGAATGGGCTAAAATTGGAATATTTCCGGAAATGGGTACATATTTCAAGTTCCATACAGATATGTTTCCACCACCTGGCGATCCGGAAGGTTTCTTTTTCGGATTAGTACGAGGAGCCCAGGATATTGGTGAATACCCTACAGCCGCTTTTCCGAGTTCTCATGTAAGTATCACCACAATACTGTTGATTTTATCTTTTAAGGAATCACGCACACTGGGATTTTGCCTGTTACCTGTCGCTCTGCTCCTTTATGGAGCCACGGTATACATTCAGGCACACTATGTCATTGATGCCATTGTCGGCTTCATCAGCGCTTTCCCGGTTTATTTTCTGACCAGCCATATTTACGATAAATACCGGCAGCAGGACGAAATACGTTATCTACACATACCTTAAACAAGGTTAATCATAATAATCATAATCCTCTGTAAGGCCTGGACAAGACCTTACAGAGGATTATGATTTTCTATTTGTCTGCACACTCCGGACATAATCCCTTTATCACGAAATTTACACCGTGCATGGCAAACCCTTCCGGTAATTCCACCTCAGGAATCGGCATATCCCGAAAACAGAATGTACGATGGCAACATTCGCAAAAGAAATGTAAATGCATATCACGCACCGAACAATCCCACTCTCCCTGACAAAGTTCATATTTCACCGATCCGCTTCCGTCTTCTATTCCATGTATCAGATGATGTTCCAGAAACAAGGTCAGGGTACGGAATATCGTTGATTTGTCTACCGTCTGTAAAGCCTCCTCCAAATCGGCAACGGATACCGGACGCGCCGCCATATGCAAAGCCGAAAAAACCAACAGGCGCACGGCTGTAGGCTTCACGCCCCGGGAGTTCATCCTTGCTTCGGCCTCTGCAGAGAAAATTTCCTGTTTCTTCATATATTCTTCTCGTTAAACAGACAAATATATCCCAAAATCGCTGCAACCTGGTTGCAGAATCAATACTGGAAAGAACTTCCTCCCAAGAACTCACGCAACAAAGAGGTCGGAGGAATCTGCAATGAAGGCATAGGAACAAAATAGCGCAAAAACTTCCTCAAGCGGTAAGCTTCTGAATATTCTGACACATTCTCCGGCACCTGTTCCAGCAACGGGATCGCCTGTTCCCGGATTACTGCCAGTTCAAACAAAAGAGCGCTGTTAAACATAATGTCGGCATGCTCCTGATAAGGGAATATCCATTTATTCTCACCCGCCTGCACACTGGGCCAACGGCGGATGGTATCCAGCGCAGAACATCCACGATATTTGAAATCACGCACGATACGGCGCAACAGACGATTGTCGGTAGTCGGGATATAATTATGGTCATCCAACATAATCGTGGTAATGGCAGACACGTAGATTTTATATTTACAGGCTTCTTCTATCTGCGGCAAAAGTTCCGGATTCAAGGCATGAATTCCCTCAAGAATCAGAATTGTATTCTCCTCCAGTCTCAGAACATTTCCACTGGACTCACTCTTTCCCGCCTGAAAGTTATATTTAGGCAAAACCACTTCCTGCCCCGCAAGCAATGCCTTCATATGCTTATTGAATAATTCCAGATTCAAAGCATAGAGTGACTCAAAGTCATAATCTCCATGTTCATCCAAAGGCGTCTTTTCCCGATCCACGAAATAATCATCCAGCGATACCGGATAAGGTTTCAGACCACAAGCCATCAGCTGAATGGCCAGACGCTTGCTGAAAGTGGTTTTTCCGCTGGAAGAGGGGCCGGCAATCAGAACAATACGTACTCCCTTACGCGAATTGATCTCGTCTGCAATACGGGCTATTTTCTTTTCCTGCAAAGCTTCTGACACATTGATCAGATCCGTGGCGTGTCCATCAATACAAGCCCGGTTAAAATCACCCACCGTACTGATGCCGACAATATCCTGCCAGGTATGATGCTCATCAAAGATATCCAGCAGTTTCTGCTGGTTCACCATATCTTCCAATTTATTAGGATCTTTCATTGAAGGTACACGCAGCAGGCAGCCGTCATGATACGGAATCAGGTCAAACACCCGCAATCTTCCGGTATGTGTCAGGAGTGAACCATAAAAATAATCGATGGAATTACCTAATTTATAATAATGGGTATACAGGCTTCCAACACTTTCCAGCAGTTTTACCTTACTCATCATGCCTTTCTGACGAAAAATCTCTATGGCCTCTTCGGTAGGACATTGCATTCTATGAAAAGGAATATCCTCTTCTACAATCTGTCTCATCCGCTCCCGGATCAAGAATACATCATCAGACGTTACTTCCCGATCCATACGCAGTTTACAATAATATCCTCGGGCTATTGGAGCGGCAATACGCAGCTGGCAGTCAGGAAAAGTATCTTCTACTGCCTTAACTAACAGGAAAAACAAAGAACGGGTATAGGTTCTCATACCGGAAGCCGAGGTCACATCCAGAAATTCAATATCTTTATTATTAAAAAGGCGATAATGCAACCCCTCGACCTTATTATTTACCTTCGCGCTCACCGGTCCATAAGGCATTTGAAGGTTTAATATGCGATACACATCCAAAAGATTGCATCCAAGAGGTACTTCCACCTTTTTTTTATTATTTTTGCATCGTATTTGCAGCATCGGTTCCATAATTCATCATGATTTAGGTTCATACTTTGTTAAATGTACAGAATGCTGTGGAGAAAAAGAAATTACACACAGACAAAAATAGGATGGAATGATGATTTTAGCATTTTTAAAGCTTTTAGGCTGTCTGGGATTACTTATGTATGGCATGAAGCTATTAGGTGAAAGCCTCCAGAAAATGGCAGGAAACCAATTGCGCCGCATATTAGACACGCTCACAACAAATCGCTTCACTTCACTGATTTCCGGTGCGATCATCACCGCTGTGATTCAATCATCATCAGCCACATCGGTCATGACCATAGGTTTTGTCCATGCCGGTATGCTGACCTTCATACAAGGAGTATCCATTATCATGGGAGCCAGTATCGGCAATACCCTTATAGCTTGGCTTATGGCAGCAGAGTTCAATTTTGCCATAAGTTATTATATCTTCGCATTCTTCTGTCTGGCTATCTGGCTGGTTAACACCCGCCGCTTCCGTTCTATGGGTGAATCCCTGTTTGGCTTGTGTTTTATGTTTCTGGGACTACGGCTGCTCTGTGAATTCGCCGATAATATGGAACTTAGTCAGAACACCTCCCTGATATCTTTCTTCGGAATCTTCAATGAAGGTTTTGTCTCTTACTTTATCCTTCTGATTATCGGAGCGATCCTGATTGTGCTGATTCAATCATCAGCAGCTCTAATGGCTACAAGTATGATTTTATGTTCCACAGGACTGCTATCCATCCCTTCCGGTATAGCCTTGGTGCTGGGTGAGAATTTGGGACGAGCTATAATAACCTGTAAATCCGCTTATGCAGCAAACATTACCGCCCGAAGAGTGGCTGCTGCGCAGCTAATCTTTAATTTGTCCGGTATTGCTTGGGTTTTTGCCATTTTCCCTTTTGTAACAGAATATCTGTATCACATTATCTCACAGGCAGCTGAAAACGAACTGACAGACCGCAACCTTCCGGTATACATATTGGCAGCTTTCCACACCAGCTTTAATCTGCTGAATGTTGCCTTATTCATCTGGCTGGTCAAACCTCTGGAGCGCGTAACTGCTACACTGGTTCCTCAAAATGAAAAAGACGAAGATGACGGAGAGCTCCGTTATATCACAGGCGGCCTGCTGGCTACTCCGGAACTATCTGTTCTGGAAGCACAAAAAGAAATCAGGAATTTTGCTGATCTGACCCATCGTATGTTTACACAAGTGCGTTATCTGCTTGGTGTAAACAAGAATCAGGAGTTTCAGGAAATTTACTTGAAAATCAAGAAACTAGAGAATTCAAGTGATGAGCTTGAGGAAGAAATAGCCGACTATCTGGGTGAAGTGAGCAATGATTTGCTCAGTTCCGAAACAAAGAATCAGATACGCTGCATGCTCCGTGAGGTTTCCGAACTGGAAAGCATTGCAGACTCTTGCTATATCATAGCGCGTGTCATCAGTCATAAATATCATGGCAAAGAGCAGTTTACATCCAAACAACAAAACCATCTGCATCAACTGTTTCTTCTTACCGAGCAGGCTTTGGAAGAAATGAAACGCATCAATTCCATGCGTCGTCCATTGGCAGAAGGGCGTACTGTATCTTTCATCAATCAGGAGATCAAGAACTTCAAGAAACAGCTGCGAAATCAGAATGCGGCAGATATTAACAATCACGAGTACTCTTATCACTTAGGCACTTTATATCTGGATATCATTAATGAATGCGAAAAAATCGGCGAATATATACAAAACATTATCGAAGCCAAAATAGAATCTGTCAGCCATACCAGTTAGATATCATTGACGGTACAGGGTGCATCATCTTTTTCAAATCTGTGACATTTAGATTACATGCGCCCTTATTTTAACAAGAATAATCAATTCGGGGAAAAAAGGAACCGTAAAATTCGCCATTTAATTCTAAAATTCATACATTTACAGCAAAATAGATCTATTTGAAAAGAATGAAACGTTTTTTGGTATTATTCACACTGCAAAGTGTACTTATTCAGCTATTCGCTCAAATTCCAAGCGGCTACTATAGTTCTGCCGACGGATATTGTGGGGCTAGTCTTAAAACCGCTCTCTGCAAAGTAATTTACAATCACACCGCATTAAGCTATGACGCCTTGTGGGACGCCTTCAGAACTACGGATAGAAGAGACGACGGAAAAGTATGGGACATGTATTCTTCCAGTACGAATTTTGTTTTTGGAGCAGATCAGGCTGGAAGTTACAAGGGAGAAGGTGACGTGTATAACCGCGAACACTCTTTCCCGAAAAGTTGGTTCAACAATGCTCGTCCCATGTACACGGACCTGTTCCATCTTTATCCTACGGATGGCTATGTAAATAGCCGTCGCAGCAACTATCCGTTTGGCGAAACCGATAGTCCGACTTATACATCCCATGGAGGCTTCAGTAAGCTAGGCCCCTCTTCCACTCCCGGATATAGCGGCACAGTGTTTGAACCGGCCGATGAATACAAAGGCGACTTTGCCCGCACCTATTTCTATATGGCAACCTGCTACGAAAACCAGATTGCCAATTGGAGTTGCCCGATGCTGGCCGGAAACAAGTATCCGGCTTATACCGAATGGGCCATCACCATGCTGCTGCGCTGGGCCGAAGAGGATCCGGTAAGCGAAAAGGAGATAAACCGAAACAACGAAGTATACAAACTGCAAAAGAACCGTAATCCGTTTATCGACTTCCCGGGCTTGGAAGAATATATCTGGGGCGAAAAAATGGACGTCATTTTCGACTCTGAGAATTATGACGGAAGTGGCGAAGGTGGCGAAACCCAAGTAATGGCTCCGGTATTTACTCCGGCATCAGGCACTGTAAGCAAAGGCACCAATATCCAGATCCAAACCGGAACACCAGGAGCGCAGATTGTATATTCACTGAATGGGGGAACTGAAGTACAAGTTGCCAATCCGGCTAATCTGACCATCAACGAAAGTACCACGATTACAGCCTATGCTGTCTTGGAAGGAAAGAAAAGTACCAGTGTTACCGCACAATATATCGTAAACAATGACGGTGGGGATATTCCTTCTGTATCTGGTCTATGGAGCTTCACTCCGGTTACCTCTACTGCAGATCTGACACCGGGTGCACAATATCTCATCGTGTGCGAAGAACTCAGTGTAGCCATGGGAGCACAAGGCAAAGATATCCGCGGATATGGCGAAATCAGCTTTGACAATGGCTCTATCTTCACAGAAGTTAATGGCAACGGACAACCTTATACTTTTGTACTAGGAGGTACTACCGGTCAACACACCTTCTACGATGCAACGGGTAAATGCTATGTATCTTTGAACAGCAGTGGCAACAAACTGCATACCACAACCGACAAAGACAGCAAGAATGCTCAGTGGAAGATCGAAATCAATGAAAATGGTACACGGATTATCAGCTGTGCTTACAACACAAGAAGTATTCAATATAATGCGGGAGCACCAAGATTCGCCTGCTACGAATCGGCACAGAAAGCGGTTTGCTTATACAAGATGCAATCTGTAAACTTTACCATCAGCGATTGCGGCTATGCAACTTATTACGGCAACCAAGCTTTTTATCTGCCAGCAGGTCTTCAGGCCGGAATTGTAACTGGCATTCAATCACCGGACAACTATGTGAATATCGAATGGGCTTATCAGGGCGGATCGGTAATTCCAAGCGAAACCGGAGTGCTGATTAAAGGTAACAGCGGAGATTATATCTGCAATATCAGTCAAACAGAAGGCGAAAAGCCAGAAAGTAATTGGCTGAAAGGAAGTACGGAAGAAGCCGTAACAGAGGGAGCGGACTGTCTGTTCTATAAACTGGCAGAGGATGTGAACCAACCGCTTGGCTTCTACTGGGGAGCAGAAAACGGTGGTGCTTTTACCAATGCAGCACATAAGGCATACTTGGCTGTACCGAAAGTAAATGCAAACGGCATCAAATATTTGAGTTTGGAAAAGCCGACTGGCATTCAGCAAACCGTAAATAACAAACATAAGCTGATAAACGTCTATTCAATCAGCGGAACTTTGATCCGGAAACAAGTTCAGGAACGAGGAGCATTGGACGGACTGCCCGCTGGTATCTATTTGATCAATGGAAAGAAAGTACTGAAATAATGTTTAATACTAAATCATGAAATTATGAAAACAATTACACTTTTCAGAAAGCTCATTTGGATTTTTATCTTGAGTGGCTTCTATTGTCAGGCCTACGCACAAGAACCTGAAATTATTTTGAGTGAAAGCTTTGATAAAGCTAATGGAAATGGTTGGGCAAATACCAGTAATTATCCTGGTATTACTTCTTTTGACGATTGTACATCCACTTCAGGATGGTCTGGGGATAAATGCTACGAAGGAGTACAATGCATTAAATTAGGTGCCAGCTCTAAACCAGGTTCATTAACAACCCCTGAAATCGATTTGTCAGATAATAATGCGACCTACACATTAACGTTTAATGCCTGTGCGTGGAGCAAAGACAAAACGTCTATTAATATTATTATAGACAATCAAGAGGCTATTGAAGTTAGCGGTCTAACTAATGGAGGAGACCATGAGAAAGAATTATACGAAAAAACATTCACAGTAGAGCTAAAGAATGGTACTGCCACATCAAAAATTACGTTCCAAAGTATACAAGATTCTAAAGCACGTTTCTTCCTAGATAACATTGTTATCACAAAAACTAGTGGATCTGGTGTTGAGTTAGAGGATCCTAAATGCACTTTCTCTGCAGAATCTGCAACTTACACTTTGGGAGAAGCATTCTCTGCACCTAATTTTACAACTGTTTCTGACGGAGAGATTACCTATAAAAGCAGCAACCCTGAGATTGCTACAGTAGACAATAGCGGTAATATTACAGCTATTGCAGCTGGAACAACAACTATTACAGCTTCTGTTGCCGCTACCGACACTTATGCTACAGGTTTTGCATCATACACACTGACAGTAGTTGATCCAAGCATTCTTTTCACTGAAAGTTTTGCAGAAAGCTTGGGTGACTTTACTGTAAATCAGACAGAAGAAGTTTGGTCTTATAACTCTGGTTATAAATGTGCCTATGCCAATGGATTCGGAAAAGGAGCACAGGAATTAAAATTAATCTCTCCGGTTATTGATTTAACCGATGTTGCTGGAGCAAGTCTTACATTCGAACATGCCGCAGGATATATAAAAGACAATGATCTTACAAAAGATTTCACTCTTTGGATTAAAGAAAAAGATGCTACAGAATGGAGTCAGTTGATTATTCCTACTTATGCAGATAGTTGGACATTTGTAAATTCTGGAGAAATCTCTCTGAACGCTTACTGTGGTAAAGAAGTACAGATTGCATTTAATTATATGTGTACTGAAGACGTAGCATCTGCATGGGAAATCAAGAATGTTATCATCAAGAAAGCAGAACCAACCACTTTCACTATCTCTGTCTCTGACGCAGGTTATGCAACTTACTTCACCAATCAGGCTTGGGTTGTTGCAGATAACATGAAAGCAGGTATCGTTACAGGTGTAGAAAACAAGAATCTGACTATCGACTGGAAGTATGCCGCTGGTAGTGTTGTTCCTGCAAATACAGCTGTTCTGATTCAGGCTGATGCCAAAGAATATGTATGCGAGGTTTCTAATTCAGAAGAAGAAGCTCCTGCAAACAACCTGCTGAAAGGTTCTACCACAGCTGCTACCACCGAAGGTGAAAACTGCTTGTTCTACAAGCTGTCTTATGACAATGGCGGTAAGAACCTCGGATTCTACTGGGCTGCTGAGAACGGTGCTGCATTCCAGAACGAAGCAAACAAGGCATATCTGGCTCTGACTACTACAGTAGCAAAGAACGTTAGAGGATTTGGCCTGGAAGGCGACGGAACAACTGGTATCGGTCAGGTTGAAAACGGCGAAGCTCTCGTTAATGTTTACACCATCGACGGTATCATCGTACGCAAACAGGTTAAGGAAAGCCAGGCTTTGAACGGCTTGAAAAAAGGAATCTATATCGTAAACGGTAAGAAAGTAATCAAATAAAAAACAAATAGATCATGAAAAAGAGAATCTATCAGGCTCCCAAGATGGAGCTGATGCAGGTTGAGGCTGAAAGCCAACTGTTAAGTGCATCAATGGGTATTAATGATGAAGTAAGTAACAGTACCCAATTGAGCAATGAAGAGAATAATTTTAATGTATGGGGTGAATAATAAAAATCTCTAAATTTCATCAGGGAACTGTATCGTACTTTTGTGACGATACAGTTCTTTTTTTATGTTTTTCCATATTCCTGAAGAAGTATACAACAGTAAAAAATCAAGACAAAAGGAATAAATAGGAAGAAAGGGGACAACAACAATATATCTGATTGAATTTCAACAAATTAAGCTAACAGAAAATTCTTCCTGTTCTTTTTGTAAATTCGTCCCGACGATTTTCTCAATTCGTCAGGACAAAATGAAAAAATCGTCGGGATGAATTTTTCGAACCTCCAAAAACAGTTCTTTTAGTATCATAAAAACTTACAAAAAACAAATGCGCCCGGCTATGCCGAGCGCATTCTTAATCTATTTCTTTATTGAATTCAAGAAAGGAGAATTAGTCTTCGCAAACCTCGAAGTCATCCTTTCCTACTCCGCACAATGGGCATACCCAATCCTCTGGAATATCCTCGAATGCTGTTCCTGGTGCAATACCTGAATCCGGATCACCTACAACTGGATCATAAACCCACTGGCAAACTGTACAAATATACTTTTTCATCTCACTTAATTTTAATTTTCTATATTCTAATTTAATTCTCTGGTGCAAGTATAATAAATAAAATACACATTTGGACTGATTACAGAGCAGTTTTAGGATTCTTTAATAAATCAATCAGCTCTGCCACACCTTCCGACGCTCCTTTCTGAATAAACTGAATGCCTCGCGCTCCATGAGTTTCTACCGGCTTGGGATCAATCAGATACACTGGAACGGAAGGAGAAACATAATGAATCAGTCCGGCCGCCGGATAAACATTGAGCGAGGTTCCGATAATCACGAATATATCAGCCGTCTGCACTTCCTTTATGGCTTTCTCAATCATCGGCACCGGCTCACCAAACCACACGATAAACGGACGCAACTGCGACCCGTCCTTGGCCTGATTACCCCATCGGATCTCATGGTCCACCGGAATATCCACAATACAACGCGCGTCATTCGGATTACGCGAAGAAGTGGCTTTTGTCAGTTCGCCATGCAGATGAATCACATTCGTGCTTCCGGCGCGCTCATGCAGATTATCTACATTCTGCGTCACAATCACCATTTGATAATCTCTTTCCATCTCGGCCAGCTGTCTGTGCCCCGCACAAGGCTCCACATCAGCCAGCTGCCGACGGCGGTCGTTGTAGAACTGCAACACCAGCTGGGGGTTGCGCTCATAACCTTCTATCGAAGCCACATCCTCCACCCGGAACTGTTCCCACAAACCATTGGAATCGCGAAAGGTTGTGATTCCGCTTTCGGCAGACATGCCTGCTCCGGTCAATACGACAATCTTTTTCATGCTATAAGAAACATTATATCCATCTTCTACAAAAATACAAATAAAAAGCTACAAACAGAAATATGCGCCAGGACAATTGCTCGCTCCTGATGATTTCAGCAGGATTTATCCGTGATACATACCGGATTCATTCATAAACTGTATGTTTTTGAACAAGCTATCGTTATTTATACAAAAAAAAGAAAAATAAACGGGTGATGCAAGATTTAGTCAGCGAAAACTATTAACTTTGCGCCCGTGAAAAAATACTGAATTTAAATCATACAACAATTTAAGAAATGGATAAGATTAGCTATGCATTAGGTTTGGGTATCGGCCAGCAACTGAGCAGCATGAATGCCAAGGATATCTGTGTGGATGACTTTGCACAAGCGATTAAGGATGTACTGAACAACAACGAACTGGCTGTTTCTCATAAGGAAGCACAACAAATCGTCAATAAATATCTCCAGGAGAAAGAGGAAGAGCAGGCAAAAGAGATGAAATCTGCCGGCATCGAGTTCCTGAAAAAGAACGCCGAGAAAGAAGGTGTGATCACTACAGCTTCTGGTTTGCAGTACATGGTATTGAGCGAGGGTAACGGTAAGAGCCCGAAAGCTACCGATCAGGTAAAATGCCACTATGAAGGTATGCTCATCGACGGTTCTCTGTTCGACAGTAGCCTGCAGCGCGGCACCCCGGCTACATTCCCTCTGAACGGTGTGATCGCCGGTTGGACCGAAGGTTTGCAGCTGATGAAGGAAGGTAGCAAGTTCCGTTTCTTTATCCCTTACGAACTGGGATACGGAGCACGCGGAGCCGGTGCGTCTATTCCTCCTTACAGCACTCTGATTTTCGATGTAGAACTCATCGAGGTGCTTTAATAACCCCAATAGTATAACTTTAATAATTAGATATAACAATGAAAAAGACAAGTTTTATGATGGCAGCTGCCCTGGTAGCTACCATGGCATCATGCTCTAAGTCTGGAGCTCCTAAAGCAGATCTGAAAAACAATGTTGACTCTTTAAGCTACTCTATCGGTCTGGCTCAGACTCAGGGTTTGAAACCATATCTGGCAAATGCTATGGGTATTGACACCACAGACATGGCAGATTTCATCAGAGGTCTGAACGAAGGCGCAAATGCCGGAGACGACAAAAAGAAAATGGCTTATTTTGCCGGTGTACAGATTGGCCAGCAGATCAGCCAGCAGATGCTGAAAGGTATCAACTACGAACTTTACGGAGAGGATTCTACACAGACTATCAGTCTGAAAAACTTCATGGCCGGCTTTATCAACGGAATCAATGGCAAGTCTGACATCATGACTGTAGAGCAGGCACAGGAAATTGCGACCAAGAAGATGGAAAGCATCAAAAAGGAGCAAACCGAAAAGAAGTATGGCGATAATAAGAAGAAGAGTGAAGAATATATGGCAAACATCGCTAAAAAAGCTGGTGTAAAGGCTTTGGCTAACGGTGTATACTACGAGGTAATTACCGAAGGTAAAGGTGCTATCCCTGCCGATACTTCACGCGTTAAGGTAAACTATGAAGGTAAACTGATCGACGGAACTGTATTTGACAAGACAGAAAAAGATCCGGCTATTTTTGCCTGCAATGCGGTTATTCCGGGATGGACCGAGGCTTTGACTCACATGCCTGTAGGATCTAAGTGGATCGTTTATATCCCACAGGATCAGGCTTACGGCGCTAGAGAAGCTGGAAACATCAAACCATTCTCTGCCTTGACATTTACTATTGAACTGCTTGGAATCGAGGGCACAAAATAATTAAGCAATGAAATATTCCAGAATCTTGATTCTGTCGTTGGCGCTGATCACCTTCTTTGGAAGTCAGGCCGATGCCCGCAAAACCAGAAAAAACAAGAAAAAGAATGTTGTAGAAAAAGTAGATACTTGTTCAGTAGATACTTTCAGTTATGCCATCGGACTGGCCAATACAGACGGTTTAAAAAGATATTTGGCCGAAAGAATGGGTGTGGATATGGCATTCATGAATGATTTCCTGAAGGGTTTTGATACAGACGCAAACAGCGAAGAAGCCAAAAGAGCCATCGCTTATACTGCTGGAATTGAAATCCGCAAGCAGGTAGAGACACAGATCATTCCTCAAATCGACAAGCAGATCGCGGGAAACGATTCTGTAAAGACCTTAAACAGTAATCTGTTCATTGACGGATTCAGAACAGCCATTGCCGGACAGCCGACAAAAATGACCATGGCACATGCGCAGGATCTGGCCAAGAAGCAGATGGCTTATTATCAGAATGCTTTAATGGAAAAGCGGTTCGGCGCAAACAGAAAGGCCGGAGAGGAATTCCTGAAAGCCAATGCCAAAGAAAAAGGGGTAAAGGTGTTGCCTAGTGGTGTACAGTATAAAATCTTGCAGGAAGGCAAAGGAGCCATTCCGGCCGATTCTTCAACTGTAAAAGTACACTATGAAGGTCGCCTCATCGATGGTACCGTCTTTGACAGTTCCTACAAACGCAACGAACCGGCAGTGTTCGGTTGCAAGCAGGTAATCAAGGGATGGACCGAAATTCTGACCAAAATGCCGGTCGGATCAAAATGGGAAGTGTATATCCCACAGGAAATGGGATATGGCGCACGCGAAGCGGGAAAAATCCCTCCCTTCTCTGCACTGATCTTCACTGTAGAGCTTTTGGACATTGTGAAATAGCATATTGTTTAATAAAAAGAAGGCATCAACTTAGGTTTGATGCCTTTTTTTTGTTAAAAGCAGGCTCTGTACTGAATAAATCCTTATATTTGCTTACTTTTTGACAATCTCTAATCAAACACACAGAAAACAGTAAGACATTATGGAAAAAATAGATCTCTTAGACAAGAAAATTCTGGAAATCATATCAAACAACGCCCGTATCCCATTTAAGGATGTAGCTGCTGTTTGCGGTGTATCCAGAGCTGCCATACATCAGCGCGTACAGCGTCTTATTGATATGGGAGTAATTGTTGGATCGGGCTATCAGGTGAATCCTAAAAGTCTGGGTTACAGCACTTGTACCTATGTAGGTATCAAACTTGAAAAAGGATCCATGTATAAAAGAGTGGTCGACGAACTGATGAAGATTCCGGAAATTGTGGAATGTCATTTCACAACCGGTCCGTATACTATGCTGACCAAACTCTATGCGCGCGACAATTCACATCTCATGGAACTGCTCAACAACAAGATGCAGGAGATTCCGGGTGTAGTAGCCACAGAAACTCTTATTTCTTTGGAGCAGAGCATCAGGAAAGAGATTCCTATCGGAATTGACGATATTGAAAACGAATAACAGACTATGAAAGAAGGGGCTTTTTGCTGGCAGCAGACTTATGACAGAATGCACCAGTCTTTTCCGGGATATACGGCGCAGCCGGTTATCGGCATCACAGGCAACTTTGGCGAAAAAGGATGTGAACTGGCTGAGGGATATTTCAAATCGGTATTGCAAGCCGGAGCCACTCCGGTCATTATCCCTCCGTTTGCCGACAAGGATGCTCTGATCAATGTATTGGACCATGTTGACGGACTGTTGTTTTCGGGAGGCGGTGACATCAATCCACTTTATCTGAATGAAGAACCGATACGGGAACTGGGGAGTGTCAATGCCGAACGTGATCTTCCGGAACTGTTGCTGGCCCGTCTGGCCTACGACCGTCAGATCCCGATGCTAGGCATCTGTCGGGGCATTCAGATTCTGGCAGCCGCACTGGGAGGAAGTGTTCATCAGGACATTTATCAGGCCTGCGCCCCACAGCAGACACTGCTCAAACACAGTCAGAATCTGGATCGCAGCCAAGCCTCGCACTTCGTTCATATCGAAGCCGGATCATTACTGCATGGAATCATGCAGACAGAAATGCTGCCCGTGAATTCCTTCCATCATCAGGCTGTAAAAGAACCGGGAAAACGCTTCACCGTATGCGCCCGCTCGGCCGATGGAGTGATCGAGGCCATCGAATCGGCCGAACATAAATCTATTTTAGGCGTACAATGGCACCCGGAATGCTTCATCTTGAAACAGAATGACTGCATGATGCCTCTCTTTGAATGGCTCACCCGCGAAGCGCGTTCGTTCAGCACGGCCAAACAGATGCACCACCGCATTCTGACTCTGGACAGCCATTGCGACACTCCCATGTTCTTTGAACAGAATATCAGCTTCCACAAGCGGGATCCCAAGATTCTGGTGGATCTGCACAAAATGAATGAAGGACATCTGGATGCCACCATCATGGTGGCTTATCTGAAACAGGAGGAGCGCACCGAAGCCGGACTGGCCGCAGCCACGGCAAAAGCCAACCTGATTCTGGATCAGATTGTGGACATGGCCACCAAGAACTGCACAGCCGTGCAGATCGCACGCACTCCGGAAGATTTGTTCCGCTTGAAGAATCAAGGCAAAAAGGCCATCATGTTAGGCATTGAGAATGGATATGCGCTGGGACGTGACATCCGCCTTGTAGAGCATTTCAAACAGCGTGGCGTCGTTTACATCACTTTGTGCCATAACGGCAACAATGATATCTGCGACTCGGCCAAAGCACCGGAAGAGGAACATCACGGAGTGAGTGCCTTCGGCGAACAGGTGATTCAGGAAATGAACCGCCAGGGAATCATGGTTGACTTATCCCATGCTTCGGAAAAGAGTTTTTACGACGCACTGGAGATCAGCCGCACTCCGATTGTATGCTCACATTCCTCATGCCGCAGTCTTTGCGATGTGCCCCGCAATCTGACCGATGACCAGCTGAGAAGTATCGCCCGCAAGGGAGGAGTCGTACAGGTCACTTTATATAATGGTTTCCTGAAAAAGGAAGGCCAGGCCTCCATTTTGGATGCCATGGAACATCTGAACCATATGATCCGTATTATGGGAGTGGATCACGTGGGTATCGGCACTGACTTTGACGGTGATGGCGGCATACCGGGCTGCGCTTCGGCAGCCGAACTGATCAACTTCACACGCCGCCTGATTCAGGATCGGTACAATGAAGAGGATATCCGAAAGATATGGGGAGGTAACTTCTTACGCGTCATGGAACAGGTACAGAATTTTAAGTAATAATCTGAAGATATGGAAAAGAAATATTGGAGCGCCATTGCGCTTGCAGCCGTTTGCTTACTGGGAAGCTGCGGTAAAAAGAATACATCAGCCTCAACTCAAACGGAACAAACCGCTCCGGCGAATGCAGAGTGTCCGACATTCAATGCCGACAGCGCCTATCAGTTTACAGCAGACCAGTGTGACTTCGGACCGCGTACTCCGAACAGCGAAGCACATAAGGCCTGCGGTAACTATATTGCCGAGAAGTTTACAGCCTACGGAGCCACTATCACCGATCAGTACGCCGACCTGAAAGGTTATGACGGCACCGTACTGAAAAGCCGTAATATCATCGCTTCCATAAATCCGGATGCCGAGAAAAGAGTGCTGATCTGCGCACATTGGGACAGTCGCCCGTGGTGCGACAATGATCCGGACTCTGCCAACTGGAAAAAGCCGGTACTGGCTGCAAACGACGGTGCCAGCGGAGTGGCCGTAATGCTCGAAATGGCACGTATGCTGCAACAGCAACCACTGGACCGGATTGGTGTGGACTTTATCTGCTTCGATGCCGAAGACTGGGGAGTACCGCAATGGGCTGAAACAGGCGAGGATCATTCACAAAGCTGGTGTTTGGGCTCACAGCATTGGTCTCAAAATCCGCATAAAGCCGGTTATCGTGCCATATATGGCATTCTGCTGGATATGGTAGGCGGCCAGGGAGCCACCTTCTCACAGGAAGCCTATTCACAGGAATATGCTCCGGGGGTCGTCAATAACGTATGGAACACCGCAGAATCTTTGGGATACGACAACTATTTCCTGAAACGTCCCAGCGGATATATCGTAGATGACCATGTACCGGTAAACCAGATTGCGGGTATCCCATGTATTGATATCGTACCTTACTTTACCGATGGTCCTTCATCATTTGGTCCGACCTGGCATACGGCAAAGGACGATATGGAACATATTGACAAGAATGTACTGAAAGCTGTAGGACAAACGGTACTGCAGGTTTTATATAACGAAAACAGAAATAATGAAAACCATTAATGAACTGCAAGACGAAGTTATTGAGGAATTCAATGACTTTGACGACTGGATGGACAAGTACCAGCTGTTGATTGATCTGGGAAGTGAAGAAAAGCCGCTGCCCGAAGAGTATAAAACGGATCAGAACCTGATTGACGGTTGCCAAAGCCGTGTATGGCTTCAGGCAGACCTGAAAGACGGAAAGATCATCTTCCAGGCCGAAAGCGACGCACTGATTGTAAAAGGTATCGTACTGCTATTGGTACGCGTATTGTCAGACCATACTCCGGACGAGATCCTGAATGCGGACCTGTATTTCATCGAACGCATCGGACTGAAAGAGCACCTCTCTCCTACTCGAAGCAACGGTCTGGTAGCCATGCTGAAACAGATGAAAATGTATGCGCTGGCCTTCAAGGCTAAAGCCAACCAATAATCACACATACAAAAAACTCCTTATTATAATAACGGTCTTATATTTCCGAAATATTATAATAAGGAGTTTTTGTATCATCAAGAATGAAATCAGCCTTTCTGATTGCGCAACTGCTCACGGGCTGTTTCCAGAATAGCAAAAAGTTCATCAAGTGTTTCTGCACGCAGCATAGCGATACGTGTTTCCCGGAAATTGGGAATCCCCTTGAATATCGGAGAAGCGGCCAGATGGCGACGGCTATGCAGAATACCACGATATTCGTCGATACGGCGCACACTGGTAAGCACCTGCTCCTTCAGGACATCAATTTTCCAGTCGTCCGACATGACCTCGTAGTCACTCTCTATAATATGATTTGCCGCAGCATCAAGCTGTTGCGGACACAAATAATCCACAATTTCCTTGAAGATCCAAGGACGACCAAAAGTGGCACGACCCACCATCACCGCATCTACGCCATACCGCTCAAAATAATCTTTTGCCTTCTCTGGAGAAGTGATATCACCGTTTCCGATAATCGGAATGTGCATGCGGGGATTCTTCTTCACCTCGCCGATCAGCGTCCAGTCTGCCTCACCGGTATACATTTGGGCGCGCGTACGGCCATGAATGGTCAGTGCCTGAATACCGCAATCCTGCAAACGTTCGGCCAGATCTACAATAATCTTGCTGTGCTCATCCCATCCCAGACGGGTTTTCACAGTTACGGGAATGTCTACGGCACGGACAACCGCCTTGGTTATTTCTATCATCTTGTCCGGGTTCTGAAGCATACCCGCGCCAGCTCCCTTTCCGGCAACCCTCTTTACCGGACAACCGAAATTCAGGTCAAGCACATCGGGGCGAGCCTGATCCACAACGATACGGGCCGCTTCCACCATCGGATCAACTTCCTTTCCGTAAATCTGAATAGCCACAGGGCGCTCATCCTCACATACCTTCAGTTTCTCCAGACTACGGTTCACCATTCGGATCAGAGCATCTGCCGCCACAAACTCGGAATAGACCATGGCTGCTCCAAACTTCTTGCACAGCAGACGGAAACCAATGTCCGTCACATCCTCCATCGGGGCCAGAAAGACCGGATAAGGACCAAATTCAATATTTCCTATTTTCATAATGAGCGCAAAAATACGAAAAAACTTCTATAACATATCTCTTACTTATCAAGAAAAGGCAGTATCTTTGCAGCAATAAACTGATTCATAACATGACAAGAAGTGATTTCGAAATCATGGCACCGGTAGGCTCGCCCGAATCTTTTGCAGCCGCCTTGAACGCAGGTGCCGACTCTATCTATTTTGGAATAGAAAATCTGAACATGCGTGCCCATTCGGCCAGCACATTCACCATAAACGACCTGAAAAGAATCGCACAGGAATGTGCCGAGCATGGAGTAAAAAGCTATCTGACTGTAAACACGATTATCTACGACGAGGATATTCCTCTGATGCACCAGATTATCGACGCTGCCAAAGAAGCCAATATTTCGGCAGTTATCGCATCGGATGTGGCCGTTATGACTTACTGCCAGAGTGTAGGTCAGGAAGTACATTTGTCTACACAGTTGAATATCACTAATGTAGAAGCCCTGAAGTTCTATGCTCAGTTTGCTGATGTTGTGGTGCTGGCCCGTGAATTGAATATGGACCAGGTGTCTTATATCTATCAGCAGATTCAGGAACAGAAAATCTGCGGCCCAAGCGGAGAACTGGTACGCATCGAGATGTTCTGCCACGGTGCCCTGTGCATGGCTGTAAGCGGAAAATGCTATCTGAGCCTGAACAATACCGGACGTTCGGCCAACCGTGGCGCTTGCATGCAACTTTGCCGCCGCCAGTATATCGTAAAGGACAAGGAAAGCGATGTGGAACTGGAAATCGACAACCAGTATATCATGAGCCCGAAGGACCTGAAAACAGTGCGCTTCATCGACCGTATGATGAATGCGGGAGTACGCGTATTCAAGATCGAAGGCCGCGCCCGCGGACCAGAGTATGTAGACACTGTGGTACGCTGCTATCAGGAAGCCATTCAGAGTGTGCTCGACAACGACTTTACAGAGGAGAAAAAAGACGCCTGGGACGAACGCCTGAAACGGGTGTTCAACCGTGGATTCTGGGATGGTTATTATCAAGGACAGTTCCTGGGAGAATGGACCAAATCATACGGTTCCGACGCCACCGAGAAGAAAGTATACGTGGGTAAGGCCATCAAATACTTCTCAAATATCGAAGTGGGTGAATTCCAGATCGAGGCCGCCGAAATGAGTGTGGGCGACAAACTTCTGATTACCGGCCCGACCACCGGAGCCATGTTCCTTACCCTGGAAGAAGTGCGTTACGACCTGAAACCGGTAGATACGGTGAAGAAAGGTATGCGCGTATCCTTCAAGGTGCCCGGAAAAATCCGTCCGAGCGACAAACTTTATAAAATGGTCAGCTCTGCACCGAAACAATAATCGAGTAGGAGGAAAACGAAGCAGTTTTCTTCCTACTTTCGTTTTCCGACCTC
>OKWR01000855.1_pt1 | contig 25237 bp, 22 predicted proteins | sample 1607101 | NCBI WGS metagenome assembly OKWR01 (sample SAMN04414076, study PRJEB24778) | human gut metagenome | material: faecal | host: Homo sapiens
TGCTGCACATACCGGGGCTTTACCGCCTTGTTCCCGGCGTTTTTGTCAAATCCACACGGAGCGTCTTCGGTCCAGCGGCGGGCTTTGACTCAAAGGAGCTGCAGGTCGGCAACGGTATATGGCGTGTGGATATGATGAAATGTCCATATCACGACACCTGCGTGGCATACGGATGTCCTGAGCTGTGCTGCTGCTTTTGCGACAGCGACGACATCAGCTACACCGGTCTGCATCCGAAGCTCATTTGGCATCGAACAAAAACGCTGGGGCGCGGCGATGACCGCTGCGACTTTTGCATGAAGATCATGAAATAAATGCACAGGAATGAAGAAGATGAAGAAGGAAGAAAAGAAACCGCCTATCAGGACGGCATGCTCCTCGTCATTGCGCCGATGTACGTTCCGATGATACTGGCTTTCGGCATCCATTTCGTGATGCTGCTTGCCGGTAAAACCCGGTATCCCAGATGGATGCTCGCTTTCCATCCGGTCACATGGAACATTCTGCTGGTTGCTGTTCCTGATATTGCACAGGCCATGCAGATGCCGGTGGCTACATGGATGTCCGTGATGAGCCAGAGCAGTAGCAATACCGCCATCGTGATCTGGTGCATCGCGGCTGCGGTTTATGAGAGAAGTCACACTCAAAAAAAGGAGTCTTGAATATGAAGCCTGATTACAAAAACTGGATTCCCAAGGGAATGCTGTTTTCGCTCATCGCGGGAACGGTGCTGTCGCTTGCGCTGCTGCTCGTTTTCGGCGTATTCGGCATCGGTGTGAGCGGAAAGCTGCGCGTCGTGCTGGGCGTGGTATTCGGCATCGCCTTTGTCGTCTGTGCAAAGTACACCCAGTGGTGCGTATATGCCTATCGGAGCTTTTCCTATGACGGCGAGCGCAAGCTCTCAAAGCAGATCATTGACGGCACGGCGGAGCATATCACGCTGCCGGAGGGCGGCGTGGGACTGGACATCGGCTGCGGCAGCGGTGCGCTGACCATTGCCTGCGCAAAGCGCAATCCTCAGGGGAAAATGGTCGGCATTGACCGCTGGGGCAAGGAATACGCCTCCTTCAGTCTGCTGCTGTGCGAAAAAAACGCCGCTGCGGAGAGTGTGAAGAACGCTTCGTTCCAACATGGGAACGCCGTGAAGCTGGATTTTCCCGACGAGAGCTTCGACGCGGTGACCAGCAACTATGTCTATCACAATATCACAGGGGCAGACAAGCAGGCACTTCTGCTGGAAACACTGCGGGTTCTGAAAAAGGGTGGAACATATGCCATCCATGACCTGATGTCGCCCGGTAGATACGGCGATATGCAGGCATTTGTCCAAAAGCTCAGGGACATGGGCTATGAGCGCGTGAAACTGATTGACACGACCGACGGCAGCTTTATGACGCCGAAGGAAGCCGGACGCCTGATGCTTCGCGGTTCAACATTGCTGGTGGGAAGAAAGTAAAGCGGCAACGGCATCAGCGAAAGCTGATCTCCGCACAGTTTGACAGCTACCGCCAGAGCATGGCGGAATGTACCGACCGCAAGACTGCCGGGCTATATATGGACGCGACGATGGTCTATCACTTCGGCGGCTGGGCTGCGTTTCTTAAGCCTGTAAATAAATCACGGGAGGAAAAGTGATATGAAATACAACGGTTTTTATTTCTGGATGTTCAAAAGCCCGATGAAAAAGGTTCTGGCAGAGAAGTACGGCAGGGAATATGCCGCCGACATTATGAAAAAGAGCAAAAAGGTCTATCGTGAGCTTGTCGAGAAAGCAGACGACATCGGTGACGATAACCCTATGGCATACAACGAGTTGTTCGCCCTTGCCTTCGTTGCGCCCTATGTGGCAAGCGAAAAGAAAATTCCGCCAACGACCGTGCAGGAAATGATGCGCCGCTCACTCTATCATATCAAGTGGTATTTTGCAAAGACCGACTTGAATACCGACAAGGGCAAGGCGGAGAACAAAAAGAGCGTTGTCAAATACGCCAAATGGTACACGCCCGAAAAGGAAGCGAAATACCCGACCTCCTTCAAGGTGGATTTTGTCGGGCAGCCGTATGAGGGTGCCTGTTACTACCGCATTACCCGCTGCCCGATTTGCATTTACGCGGAGAAACTCGGTGTTTCCGAACTCATGCCGTTGTTCTGCGAACTTGATGAAGTGATGATCACGCTTCAGCACGGCGTACTGCACAGAAAACAGACGCTGGCGAATGGCGGAGAGTATTGCGACTACTTTATTACCGGAAACAGAGAATAAACGAAGAAGCTCGTATCGGTCAATAGCTGATACGAGCTTCTTTTCATATTTTTTAGATTGTGTTTTTTCAGACCTTCCATCCGGCGGCCTGCTGCCGCTCCACCACGAAGCGGCGGTAGAGTCCGTCAACAGCCACCAGCTCGTCATGGGTGCCCTGCTGAACGATCTCGCCGTGATCGAAAACGAATATCATATCGGCATGGCGCACGGTTTTCAGCCGGTGGGCAATCATGATGACCGTCTTGTCGTGGGTCAATTCCGCAACGGCCTCCATCAGCTCCTTTTCATTTTCGGGGTCAACATTGGCAGTGGCTTCGTCCAGAATGATGACAGGCGCGTCCTTCATAATTGCCCGGGCGATGGAAATGCGCTGGCGCTCGCCGCCGGAAAGCGAGCTGCCTGCCTCGCCGATGACGGTGTCAAAGCCGTCCGGCAGTGCCATGATAAAGTCGTAGCACCGCGCCTTCTTTGCAGCGGCCTGCACCTCCTCCATGGAGGCGTCGGGCTTGCCGAAGCGGATATTGTTGGCAATGGTGTCAGAGAACAGATAGACCCGCTGGAACACAAAGGAGAAATTGCGGATGAGGCTGTCGTAGCTGTATTCCCGCACATCCCGTCCGCCAAGGCACACACTGCCACCCTGCACGTCCCAGAACCGCGCCATGAGATTGCACAGCGTGGTCTTGCCGCTGCCAGAGGGACCGACGATGGCGACAGTCGTTTTCTCCGGAATCGTCAGGGATACATCATGCAGAATGGGCTTGCTGTCATAGGAGAAATCTACATGGGAAAGTGTGATGTCTTCGCGTTCCGGCGAAAGCTCCTCCCCGTCAATGTCCATGGGCTCTACGTTCAAAATGGCGTTCGCCTTGTCTACGCCGATATCAATGGAGCGGAACAGAGCCGAAAAGCTCCCGGCAGAATCCAGCTGTTCAAAGAGAATGAAGGAGCAGATGAGCATCAAAAGGCAATTCGTCAGCTCCATTGTGCCGCCGAAATAGAATACGATGGCGGCCGCGCAGACGGCAACGCCGGTGAGCTTGTTAACGATGAACTGCGCCAGCATATAAAGAACCGACGGGATCTCCATGGCAAATGAGGCCTTCCGAGCATCCTCCACCGCCCCGTGTACCTGCGTTGCAGAGTCGTGGGTCAGGTCGAAGTTCTTGACCTCGGCGATACCCTGCACATATTCCAGCACCTTGGACACAAGCCGCTCGTCGGCATTGAACTTCCGCTGGGAAAGGGCCTGCTCCGCCCGCTGCATGGCGGCGTTGACGGCGAAGAACAGCAGCAGTCCCGCCAGCGTGATCAGCCCCATGCGCCAGTCGAACAGGAACATCATGACCGCGATGATGCCGGAGGTCAGGAACCCCCTCGTTGTGACCATGACTACCCGTGTGGCAATGTTGGCCATGTTTTCCATGGTGTTGGTAGTGACGGAGGTCACCTCACCCAGACTGTTGTCGTTGAACCAGCCCATAGGCAGATACCGCAGATGCTCCGCAATCTCGATCCGCTTGTTGGCGCAGGCGCGGTAGCCTGCACGGGTCTGAAGCATAGTGGCCTTCATGTTGATGGCGATGGTCACGATCAGAGAAGCGACGATGATTCCAAGGCTCGTCCAGAGTGTCGCCATGGTGACATTCTTTTGCAGCAGAGCCTGAATGACAATGGCAGCGGCAGGAATACGCATGGCGGAGCAGATGGCGCTGACCACGCCCAGCCAGATGGATGCCATAAACAGCCTGCGGTTGTCCACACCGCAGAAGGCAAAAAATTTTTTCAGTGTCTTGAGCATTACGCCACCTCCCCGTCGTCTTTGACGCTGATGTGGGCTTCCCACATGGTTTGATAAAGCGGGCAGGAAGCAAGCAGCTCCGCCTGTGTGCCGGTGGCTTCGATCCTGCCGTGATTCACGACAATGATCTGGTCTGCATCGGCGATGGTAGACAGGCGGTGGGCAATGACCAGCAGCGTCTTATCCTTTACAAGCTTGGCAAGGGCTGCCTGAATGACCGCCTCGTTTTCCGGGTCTGTATAGGACGTTGCCTCGTCGAGAATGACGATTGGCGCGTCCTTCAGCATGGCACGGGCAATGGAGATGCGCTGCCGCTCACCGCCGGACAGGTGACCGCCGGATGCACCGCATACGGTCTGATAGCCGTTCTCCAGCCCCATTATGAACTCGTGGCAGCCGCATTTCTTCGCGGCATCAATGACCTCCGCATCGGTCGCACCCTTTCTGCCCATGCGGATGTTGTCTATAACCGAAAGGTCAAAAAGGTAATTATCCTGCGACACATAGGCGATGCGCTTCGTGCACTCTGCCAGCGGAAGTGTACGGATGTCCACGCCGCCCAGCTTAATTGTGCCGTCCTTTACATCCCACAGGGAGGCGATGAGCCGGGCGATGGTGGACTTGCCGCTGCCGGAAGGGCCCACGAGGGCATTGACCGTTCCCGGCGCTATGTGCAGGCTGACACCGTGGAGCACCTCTTTATCGTGATAGGCGAAGCGGACGTTTTTCAGTTCAATGGAGTTGTCCGCAGGCAGCTTTTCCCCCGTCGCCGGGCGCTGCATATCCTCACCGGACAGCACCTCTGCCACCTCGCACACGATGGTCGTCACCTGCGCAATGTCGTCGGTGTAAGAAAAGGCGGTGATCAGCGGCTGCATAACGCCGAAGGACAGGATGATGACCGTCAGGAACGTCTCCGCTGACAGTGTACCGCGCATGTAAAGCAGGCAGCCCACCGGCAGGATGCCGAGAAGTGTCGATGGAAAAATTGCCATCCCCGCCGCCTGACCGAACAAACTTCCCCGCATCCAGTCGATGAAGCAGTCCGCGCCCTCTTTTGCGGCGGAGACGAACTTTGCGTAGCTGGTTTTGGACTGGCCGAAGGCCTTGATGACCTCAATGCCGCTGATGTACTCGACTGCCGTGTCGTTGAGGGCTTTCGTGGAGGTCACGGTGCGCTGAAATTTCTCATTGTACCCGCTGAACATGGACATGAAGCAGAGGATGCCCAGCGGTACGACGATCAGCATAGAAAGCCCCATGCGCCAGTCCTCAACGAACAGCAGCACCAGTACGGCCAAGGCTCCCACAATGTTGGTGGTCATCTCCGGCAGCAGGTGGGCAAGGGTGGTTTCGATGGAATCGACCCGCTCAACGATGATGTTCTTATACGAGCCGGAGGAATGGTCCAGCACCGTACCAAGGGGCAGCGTCGCCAGCTTGTCCAACAGCCGTGTGCGGGTATTGGCCAACACATGGAAGGTGGCATGGTGGGAAAGCGAGGTGGATGCGCTGTGGAGTACATAGCGTAAAATCCAAAAAGCCGCCATCCACGCGCAGAGGATCAGGCAGTACGTCAGCTCCGCCGTGCCGTTTACCAGTGCGGTGATGAGCCGGATAATGATGAAATACGGAATAAGCGAGCAGGCGACGCCCAGCAGCGCCACAAGGACGCTCAAAGCGTATTCGCCGTACCGCCCTTTTGCCAGCTCTGCCAGCCACGAGGCGGCAGAGCGTTTCGGTTTAGAGGCTTTGTTCATGGAAAACTCCTTTGCTCTATCTTACATACTTACGCAGCGAGATGCTTTTTCACGATCCGCTTGCCAATCATTGCTCCGATAAAGGCGGCAACGATCACACCGGCCACCAGCGCCACAGACACCCAGGACTGCAAAAGCTGGGATGCGGCAAGGATGGTATCCTGACGGCCATCAGTGACCATCTGATCCGCCATCGCTTTGGCGGCAATCGCATAGGGAATGATGGTGCTGCCGAATGCAGCCAGCACCTGATTGATGACATAACTGACGGTCAGAGCCTTCGCATTGCCGTAGCCCATCTTCCACAGCAGCAGTTCAGCAATGACACCGGAGAGAATAAAGAGGATGATGTACGGCAGGTATCCGCCCATAATGGCACGGACGATGCTGTAAATCAGGATCGCACCGGGCTTTTTCACCTTCGTGCCGATGATGAAGTAGACGATGCCCTCCAGCAGGGCGAAAAATACCGGCATCAGAATGATGGTAATGGGCGTTGCGTACAGGACGGAGCTGGCGAAGAAAATGACCACATTGATCAGGGCCAGCAGGACAACGGTGATGATGTCCTTGATTTTCAGCTTGTTGGCGGTTACAGTACTCATGGTTAAAGACTCCTTTTTGAATGGAATATGGTTGAACGTCGCAAAGACGACGATCACAGAATAAGACCGGCGGCGATCGATGCTGCCAGCAGGACGCAGAACACAACATCCCACGCAGAAAACCGAAGCGACAGGTAATTGCTTTTGCGGCGCTTTAAGTCGATGCCCCGTGTTTCGGCGGAGGCGGACAGCGTCTCGGCGATGCGTATAACGCGCAAAGCCATCGGCACGGTCAGTATTTCGATATAGGATGGCAGCGCTCGCAGCTTCTGAAGCGGTGTTGCAAATGCGCCCCGCGTCCGGATGGACTGCCGCAGTAGCTTCATGTCTCCTGACAGCACAGGGAAGAAGCGGAAAATCACTGCCACGATCATGATAAATCGCTCCGGAAGGTGCAGATTGCGCAGCGCTGCCAGGGTGCGGCTGGCTTCATTTCGTCCAATCAGCGTCCGCATGGAAATGCCGATGGCGATGATGCGCGGGAACAGCGCGAACATAAAGGAAAACACCGTGCCCGGCAGCAGAGCGTTTGCCGCCCACAGTAACCCAAAGCTCATCCCGCCTGCCAGCGCCGTTCCGAACCAGCCGTCCGCTGCGGTCAGCAGGATCAGTGCCGCATATGCGGCATAAACTAAGTGGTTGTTGGATGTGGAGATCACGACCAGCAGGGCCAGCCAGTAAAGCAGCTTCGTTGCCGGGTGGAATCGTTCTTTATGCTGTTTTTTCGCCGGAGCCTCGGAAGGATGGAAGCGCTCCATATATTGCCGTACCACATGCAAATCTCGTTCCGAATGAACGGAGAATTCTGCTTCTGCACATCCATCCGACAGCCCGATGCAGTAGTCGCAGGCATCTGCAATCAGTTCAAGGTCGTGGGTGATGATGAGAACAGTCTTTTCCTTCCGCATCTCCCGGATCAGCGCCGCGCACCGCTCCAGACTTCCCGCGTCCTGTCCTGCTGTCGGCTCGTCCAGTATGACGATTGGCTTGTCGGATAGATACGCCATCATCAGCGTCAGACGCTGCATCTGCCCGCCGGAGAGGGAAAAGGGATGCCGCTCGCGGCAGTCCCATAGATCCATACTTTTCAGCAGCGCTTCCGTTTTCGCTTCAAACTCCGGTGTCACCGCATGGCCGTATTGCAGTTCGTGCAGGACGGAGTTGGTGAAGAACTGGAACTCTGCCTCCTGAAGGATGAACAGCACTTGCTTTTGCAGCTGCTTTGGATTTTGCGGCTTTCCGAAAAGCATTATCCTGCCGCCGGAGGGGCGGTAAAGCCCTGCAATCAGCTTGCCGATGGTCGTTTTGCCGCAGCCGTTTGCGCCCACAAGGCCGACGATCTCATGCTCACGGACGGAAAAGCTGACACCAGAGAGGGTATCTCCGGCCTTCCTACCGTATGTATAGCGGACATCTGAGACGGCAAGCGCCGTCGGCGCGGTTTTCGGCAGCGGCTCTTTCTCCGGCACGGTGATCTCCGCAAGGTCGAGCGTGCGCAGAGAAAGTGTTTGTCTCTGCTCCGCCGAGAACGCCTTTGCCTCTGCGGCAGTGTATTTTCCTTTGATCTCGCCGTCTGCCATGACCAAAAATTCATCGGCAATGTCCGCAAGATAATAGAGTCGGTGCTCGCTGAGCAGCAGGGTTTTGCCCTGCCTTTTCAGCGCCAGCAGAATCTCCTTTAACTGCTGCGTGGCTGCAAAGTCCAGGTTGGCCGTTGGCTCGTCAAGGAGAAAAATATCTGTGTCCATGGCCCACGCAGACAAGATGGAGATGAGCTGTCGCTCGCCGCTGGACAGTTCGTAGACATTGCGATCCTTCAGCCGCTCCAGATGAAAGATCCGGAAGGCCTCATCTACCCGCCGTCGGATTTTATCTTGCGGCAGGCCGTGATTCTCAAGGCCGAAGGCCACTTCATTGGAGCTGTTCACAGTAAAAAACTGACTTCGCGGATCCTGAAATACCGATGCTGCCAGCTCACCGATCTCGCCGATACGCAACCCGGCGGTGTCCTGCCCGTTCAGGCGGCAAAAGCCTTTTAGCTCTCCCTCGTAAAATTGTGGTATCAGTCCGTTGATGCACCGCAGCAGCGTGGATTTTCCGCAGCCGCTGCCTCCGCAGAGCACCACGCAGCGTCCCGCCGGGATGCTGCCGCCGACTTTTTGCAAGGTGGGCTGCTTTTCTTCTGCATATTGAAATTCAAATTCAAAATCTATCATCGCAAGCTCTTTTCTATCGGTTAGCTATATCTAACTGATGTTCGAAAGAAATGGGCGACCGCACCGCCCATTTTCTTTGCCAATTTAATTCAGGCTGTCACATAACTGCCGCCAACCGGCGTTGGTAAAATCAAGGACTGCCTGTAAGCAGGTAAGCATTCTGCCTTCCTCCATACGCTGATCCAGCAACTGGCGGAAGTACCAGAACTGTGAGCCCATCAAAAGACGGATCGCATCGGCATTTGGCGCTTTTCCATAGATATGCGAAAAGAACTCTACCGTTTGTTCCGCTTTACGGTTCATCAGTTCATGCAGCACGGTTTCAATGGAGCTGCCATCGCTGCGGCAGAAAAATAAAGTGCAGTCATTGCAGTGCTCGGTCAGGAGCCGAAAATATACTTGTTCCTCGGCGTTTATAGCGCGGAGGATATCTTCCGGTTGTGCGCTGTACTTTGCTTTTTCGTATTCTTCCGCGATGGGGGTAAAGAGAACCTGCATCGTCTCAAAAAAATCCTGAAGCAGACTGGCAAACAACGCGTCTTTATTCTTGTATCTTGTGTAGATTGCCCCCGTAGTAACACCGGCTTTTTCGGCGATCTTGTGCAGAGAGGCTTTCTGAAAGCCGTAAGCAAGAAATTCCGAATAAGCAGCCTGAATGATCCCATCATCCAGGGAATGATCCCTATTGGCCATGTCTTCACTCCTCTGCGTCTAAATAATAACGTCATTATCGATAACGACATTATTATAGCATTCTTTTTGCTGCTTGTCAATGCGAATTGCACACTCCTTTGCAAAAACATACCTTGACAAATCTCGTCTCAGAAGTCCATCCTTTTGCAGTATGCCAAAGAGCATCATTTCCCAAACCCGGTATTCTTCGTAGATGACGGCTTCAGCGGCACGAATTATGACTGCCCCGGCTTTCAGAGTATGCTGGAACAGGTGGAATCCGGCAAGGTGGGGATTATCCTCTGCAAAGACCTTTCCAGACTGGGCAGAAACTCCGCACTGACCGGACTGTACACCAACTTCACCTTCCCTCAGAACGGCGTTCGCTTCATCGCCATCAATGACGATTTCGATTCCGCCGATCCCAACAGTGTCAACAATGACTTCGCCGGAATCAAGAACTGGTTCAACGAGTTTTACGCCTGTGACACCAGCCGGAAAATCCGTGCCGTCAACAAGGCGAAGGGCGAGCGGGGCGTTCCGCTGACCACCAATGCTCCATACGGTTATGTGAAAGACCCGGAAAATCCCAAGCACTGGATCATTGACCCGGAAGCCGCCAAGGTTGTAAAACACATCTTTGACCTGTGCATGGAAGGGCGTGGCCTATCGCAGATTGCCAACCAGTTGAAAGCGGAAAAGGTGCTGACCCCAACGGCATATCAGAAAAGTCATGGGAGGAATCTTCCCAATGCTGTCCCTGAGAATCCGTGTGGGTGGAACTGCAACACAGTAGTTCACATTCTTGAGCGGAGGAAATATACCGGCTGCACAGTCAACTTCAAAACCTATACGAATTCCGTCTGGGACAAAAAGCAGCGATTGAATCCAGAGGAGAAGCAGGCCGTTTTCAATGATACACATGAAGCAATCATCCCGGAGGATGTGTTTGAAAAGGTTCAGCAGATTCGTGAGCAGCGGCACCGCAAAACCAAATCCGGCAGAACCAGTATGTTCTCCGGCCTGGTATTCTGTTCTGACTGTGGGGAAAAGCTCTACTATGGCGCAACCAACAATTATAAGCCGGAAGGTGCTTTCTTCGAGTGTTCTCTGCACTGGAAGCACAAAGAAAAGTGCGGTGCCCACTTCATTCGGGAAAAGGTTTTGAACCATCTGGTTCTGCGGCACATTCAGTTGGTCACCGGCTATATTTTGCGGCATCAGCAGCACTTTATCTCCGTCATGGAGCAGCACCTGCGGGTGGAATCCTCTGAGAAAATGGAAATCGCCCGGAAGCAGTTGGAGCGCAACGAAAAGCGGATTTCCGAACTGAAGCGGCTGTTCATAAAGATTTACGAGGGCAACGCCAAGGGCAAGCTGAGTGATGAACGCTTTGACATGATGAGTCAGACCTACGAAGCAGAACAGAAGCAGTTGGAAGCGGAAGTCATCACGCTCCGGAAGAATTTGGAAGTACAGCAGCGGCAGAACGAAAACATTGAGAAGTTCATCCAGAAAGCGCACAAGTATGTAGGCATTGAGGAGCTTGACCCCTATGCCCTGAGAGAACTGGTGAAAGCAATCTATGTGGATGCCCCCGTCAAGGTCAATGGCAAGCGTACCCAGCACATCCACATCCAGTATGACGGCATCGGGTTTATCCCTTTGGAGGAACTTCTGAAAGAAGAAACGGCGTGACCGAAGCCACGCCGTCCCTTGAAAACCAATGGTTTTCAGATTTTGGAATTTAACTGTCTTACGAACACCCCGCTAACTGCATGGGGTGGATGTTTTTTTACGGGGGATCAGAAGTCCATGGGGCTCCACTCTACATCAATAATCCGGTCCTTCTTGCTGTCACGGATGGCCTTGCTGATGCAGAAGACGGAATAGAGGTTCTGAATGCTGCCGACGATCAGGCAGATGCCCACGGCCATCATCAGTGCAGAGGCACCGCTGAAGGGGTTAAACAGAAGGTAGAAGCCAAGCAGGGTATTCAGAATGCCGAGGATCAGAGACAGAACCCAGTTGCCCAACCCGAAGCGGTGCATCTCCACGGCGGTCTGAATATCCATGACGCTGCCGAAGAGAATGTAGATACCGGCAGCCATAGGCAGAATTGCCGTGGCATCCTGGGGATGGATCAGCAGGAGCAGACCGGCCAGAATGTAGAGAATACCGGCACCCAGGTCAAACCGGAAGAACACCCCCGCAAATCCCAGCCGGAAGTAGCGAACCAACTTGTACACACCGGCTGCGGCGCACAGCGCGCCAAGGATCACGCAGATGGTCACGGCGGAGATCTCCGGCCACACCAGCATCACAGTGCCCAGAATCAGCATACATACGCTGACAGCAATGGCACCAACCTGAAACTTTTTCCACAGGCCTTTCATAAAGCTCACTCCTTTATCTTTATACCGGAACTATACCACCAAATGCGCGATTCGGCTATAGACAGAAATGGGCCATTGATAAAATTCGGGGCAGCACCGCTTTGGGCGGTGCTGCCCTTAGAACTTTGTGGATATACGCCTTGGAGCAGGCGCAGAGGGAGAGCACAGCCAATCTTACAGGTGCTTTTCCAGGAAGGCCTGAATGGCGGGCTGGGGCTCGAAGCCAACGGAGCGGTCTACCTCCTGGCCGTGCTTCAGGACCACCAGGCAGGGAATGCTGGAAACGCCGAATTCATGGGACAGGGGGAAGTTTTCGTCTACATCGATGCTGTAGAAGCTGACATTGGGCATATCATCGGCCAGATGCTCCAGAACAGGGGCAAGCATCTTGCAGGGGCCGCACCAGGTGGCGGAGAAGTCCAGCACGGCAAGCTCCTTTTCCTTGGCTTCGGACAGATCGTTATTTGTTATCTTGGTGATCATAATGGGTTACTCCTTTTTCTTTTGTTCGGCCAGATAGGCAGTGGCGCTGAGGGCGGCCACATTGCCCTGTCCGGCGGCTTTGATATATTGGTAGGGGGGGCCGGTCACATCGCCGCAGGCGAAGCAGCCCGGAAGATTGGTGCGCATTTGCAGGTCCACCCGGACATGGTTTTCCTCCACAGCGATTCCCGGCACCAGTTTTTCCGGGGCCACGGCGGCACGCAGAACGAAGATCCCATCCACAGCATACTGCTTCTGAGAATTCGTTTCCAGAATGCGGGCCTGACGGTCGCCCAGAATGGCGGTGGGCTTTTCCCGGATGACCTCCACACCCTCGCCAACCTGGACTTCGTGGGGAACAGCCGGGAAGTAGAGTACCTTTTCGCAGGTCTCCGCCAGGAAATCCGCTTCCCGGCAGCTCTGCGCCGAATAGCCCAGCACAGCCACGGTTTTTCCATGGTAGAAGTGGGCATCGCAGGTGGCGCAGTAGCTCACGCCCCGGCCGAGAAATTCATTTTCTCCCGGCAGGGCTTTGGCGGTCACGACCCCCGCAGCCAGAATCACGGTGCGGCTTTCGATCATTTCTTCCGGCGTCTGGATGGCGAAGTAATCGCCCATGGCGTAGACGGCGGTCACCTGCTTTTCGGTGATGGGAATGTCCATGCTTTCCAGGTGGTTTGAGAACGCCTGGGCCAGCTGGGCCCCGGTGACGTTGGGAAGTCCCGGGTAATTGAGAATGGAATGGGCCTTTTCCACCTTGTCGCTCATGGCCTTAGCACCGAAGAGAATCAGGCGCTTGCCCCGGACCTTGGCGGTAATGGCCGCAGAGACACCGGCGGGGCCGGTGCCGATAATGGCAATGTCGTAGCGCTCCATAGAAGCTCCTTGCGTTTGTATCAGTTTATTTTTTCTATATTGGCTTATTTTATACGGATGAAGATGATACGGATCACCTGAAAGACAATATCGTCAGTTTGAGATGAATCTGTCCTTTTTCGTAGTGGCCGATGCCCACATCGGCCACTACGGTAAAATTCTTAAGTTGGTACCGTTATCCGGAAAAGCAAAGCCTGGATGTTCGGCTCAATCCTCCGGGAAGAGGGTTTGCTTGCAGTACTGGATGATGGAACGGCGGGTCACAATGCCGATAAAGGCATCCTTGTCGTCCACGACGGGGACGAAATTCTGGGTGGAGGCCCGGTCAATGAGGTCGTGCATGGAGGTTGTGACGCGGACGGGTACATTGTCTTTCCTGCGGGAAATCTCGGATATTCGGTGCAGCTCGGCCTGACGCATATCCATGAAGCACAGATATTTCAGGGCCCACAGCAGGTCGCCCTCTGTCAGGGTGCCGCGGTATTCTCCGCGCCTGTTGAGAATGGGAATTGAGGAATAACCGGCGGCTTCCATCTTTTCTATGGCCTGGCGTATGGTGCTCTCTTCGTCCAGGTATGCGCACATGGCCTTCGGCAGCAAAAAAAACAAGATATTGTTCATTCCGATCTCCTTTTCCGTGGCGGTCGATCATCTCCCGCCGTCTATATCATTATAGCACAGCGGAAGGGAAAAAGTATGAACAATTGTTGACAAAGTTACTATGCGCGGCGGATATTATTTTCTTAACAATTGTGCAGCCTGCATAAAATTGACGGCTCAATTGTGGAAGGAGAACTCCGTGCAGTCCAGGCTTGTCAACACACATTCCGCACCGGTGCCGCATTTTGGAGGAATGAACAGAGAAGGCCGTTCTCGGGGGAGTGTTTGCCCCCAAAGCGCCGAAATATGGGCCAGATCGGGCAAAGCGGAACTCTACTGCGGGGAGAATCCCGGCCTCTCCGCTGTGTAGAGGGTAGAATCCATGGCTGTAGGTACCAAAGAAACGCAAAAGCTGCTATACTGAGAGAAAAGAAAAAAGAACGGAAACGCACCGGCGCTTCCGGAAAGGATGTGTGTGTTATGACATTCAAGCGGACAAAGCTGGCAGACCGGATGCTGCCCAACTATTCGGTGGGCGAGGAAATTATGAATACGGTTACGCATATTGTGGGCGGGGCCATGGGCGTGGCGGCCCTGAGCCTGTGCGTTACCTTTGCGGCGCTGCACCGCAATATCTACGGTGTGGTCTGCTCGGCCATCTATGGCTTCTGCATGATCGCCCTGTACAGCGTATCCAGTGTTTACCATGGGCTAAAGCCCGGCATGGGAAAGAAGGTCATGCAGGTCATTGACCACTGCACCATCTATTTCCTCATCTGCGGCACCTATACGGTGATTGCCCTGTCGGCCATCCGGCCGGTGTATCCGAAGCTCGGTTGGTGGCTCTCCGGCTTTGAGTGGACCATGGCGGTCATTGCCACAGTGCTCACGGCCATTGACCTGCGGGCCTATCGGGTGTTCTCTATGATCTGCTATATCGGCATGGGCTGGGCCATTATCCCCTTTGCCAAGGTGGTGCTGGAGGTTTTAACTCCCAGCGGCTTCTGGCTGCTGCTTTTGGGCGGCATTGCCTATACCATCGGTGCCGTGCTCTATGGCATTGGCAGTAAGAAAAAATGGATGCACTCCGTATTCCACATCTTTGTAGATATCGGCAGCCTGCTGCATTTTCTGTGCGTGCTGCTGTACGCGGTATAACGCAAGGGACGCCCCGCCGGGGCGCCCCTTGGATATTTACCAGCCGAGATCCTCAGGCTCGGCTTTTTTCCTGCGGGTCAGCAGCTGCTGCACTACGTCTCTGGCATCCGCATTCTCATAGAGCACGTGGTAGGCCGCGCTGACGATGGGCATTTCTACGCCCTCTCTCTGGCACAGCTCCCAGGCGGACTTTGTAGCATAGTAGCCCTCCACCACGGCGCCGACCTGGGCCATGGCCTCCTGGGGGGACAGCCCCTGACCGATGAGAATGCCGGCCTGCCGGTTCCGGGAGTGGACGGAGGTACAGGTGACGATCAGATCGCCCACACCGGAGAGACCCGCCAGAGTCTCTTTCCGGGCCCCCATGGACACACCCAGGCGGGCCATTTCCGTAAGGCCACGGGTCATGAGCATGGCCTTGGTGTTGTCCCCGTAGCCAAGGCCCGTGACCACACCGGCGCACAGGGCGATGATATTTTTCAGGGCGCCGCCCAGCTCCGCGCCCACGGCATCGGGGCTGGTGTAGACCCGGAAGGTCTCGGACATAAAGGCATCCTGGACGAATTCCGCCAGACGCTTGTCCTCACAGGCGGCGAGGCACCCTGTGGGCACCTGAATGGCCACCTCCTCGGCGTGACAGGGGCCGGAGAGCGCCACAACGGGACGGCTCGTCTCCTGGGCCACGATCTGGCTCATGCGCAGCAGGCTTCCTTCCTCAATGCCCTTGGTTACGGAGACCATAATAGCGCTTTCGTCCAGATAGGGCGCAACGGTTTGGCACACGGACCGGATGGGGAAGGAGGGGGCCGCAATGACCACCAGCTCGCAGCCCCGGACGCACTGGGGGTCTGCTGTGCAGAGAAGCTGGGGCGGAAGCACGGCATTTTTCAGCCGGGGATTGATCCGGGTTTCCTGGGCCAAGGCTGCCTTTTCAGGGCTGCGGAACCACAAGACCGTGTCATGGCCGTTGCGGCTGAGCTGGCAGGCCAGGGCAGTGCCCCAGGCACCGGCGCCGATGACGGCTGCGTTCATTTTGTTTCGCCCCTTTTGAAGAAATATGTTTTTCGTTCCTGGCCCCTGACCAGACGGCCGATGTTTTCCCGGTGCAGGAAAATAGCCAGGGCACTCAGACACCCGGACAGGATCAGCACGAAGGGCCTGCCGGGATAGAACAGCCAAAAGCTGACAAAGAAGCCCAGGGCGCACAGCACCGAGGCCAGGGACACATAGTGGGTCAGAAAATACACCAGGGCGAAGACCGCAAGCAGGATAAGACCTACCCGCCAGTCCGTGACCAGAGCGGTTGCAAAGCCGCAGACGATGCCCTTGCCCCCCCGGAAGCCCAGAAAGACGGGAAAATCGTGGCCCAGTGTGGCGGCCAGGCCGCCCAGAAGCATCCCCTCTGTCTGCAGGCCGTATTTCCCCAGCAGCCATCCGCCCAGAAGGCAGGAAACCGCTGCCTTTGCCGCATCAATGAGGATGACCAGCAGGGAAGTGCGCTTTCCGTAGTTGCGGAAGAAATTGGTGAAGCCGGCATTGCCGCTGCCGTGGCGGCGGACATCGTCCTTTTCCACCAGCTTGGACAGCAGGATGGCTCCGTTGATGCCGCCCAGCAGATAGCCCAGTACACATATCAGCGCAATGGAAACGGCCACGGCTTACTCCTCCTTGTCGCCCTTCTGGCGAATGGTGATGCGGATGGGCGTGCCCTGGAGGCCGAAGACCTCCCGGATCTGGTTTTCCAGGTATCTCTGGTAGGAGAAGTGGAAGAGCCGGGCATCGTTGCAGAAGATGACGAAGTGGGGGGGCTTGGTGCCGGCCTGGGTCATATAGTAGATCTTCAGGCGGCGGCCCTTGTCCGTAGGCGGCTGCACCCGGGCGGTTGCATCGGCCAGAACGGCGTTCAGGCTGCCGGTGGTGATGCGGCTGGTGTTCTGCTTGTGGACCTCCTGAATGGTGTCGAACAGCTTGTCACACCGGGCGCCGGTCAGGGCGGACAGGAAGATGACGGGGGCATAGAGCATATAGCTCAGGCCCTGACGGACCTTGGCCTCCATGTCCCGCATGGTGTTGGTCTCCTTGTCTGCCACGGCGTCCCACTTGTTGACCACGATAACGGCGGCCTTACCTGCCTCATGGACCAGACCGGCAATTTTGGTATCCTGCTCGGTGACGCCCTCGTTGGCATCGATGAGGATCAGGCACACGTCTGCCCGGTCGATGGCGCTGACGGAGCGCATATTGGAGTATTTCTCAATGGCATCGTCTACCTTGCTCTTTCGGCGCATACCGGCGGTGTCGATGAAGCAGTATTTGCCGGTTTCGTTTTCATAGTAGGAGTCGATGGCATCCCGGGTGGTTCCGGCCACATTGGAGACAATGACCCGCTCTTCGCCCAGAATCCGGTTTAGCAGGCTGGACTTGCCCACATTGGGCTTGCCCACAATGGCAACCTTGATGACGTCGGTATCCTCTTCTTCGCCGTCATCGGCGGGGATGTTTTCCAGAACCCAGTCCAGCAGATCGCCGGTGCCGTGACCGTGGACGGCAGAGGTCTCAAACAGGTCGCCAATACCCAGACAGTAGAATTCGTACACATCCGGATTGGTGGGGCCGACGGAGTCACACTTGTTGACGGCCAGGGCCACGGGCTTGCCGGATTTGCGCAGCATAGTGGCCACGTCCTCGTCCGCCGCGGTAACGCCGCTGCGGACATCCGTGACCATGATGATGGCATCGGCCAGCTCAATGCCGATCTCCGCCTGGCGGCGCATGAACTTCAGCATATCGTTGTCAGTGCTGGGCTCGATACCGCCGGTATCCACCAGGGAGAAGGTGCGGCCGCACCATTCGCAGTCCCCATAGATCCGGTCCCGGGTCACGCCGGGGGTGTCCTCCACAATGGAGGTGCGCTGACCGGTGAGCTTATTAAAGAGCATAGACTTTCCCACATTGGGGCGGCCAACAATGGCAACCAAGGGTTTCGCCATGAGCAACACGTCCTTTCTTTTTGGGGGGCAGCACCGCACAATTCGTATGCGGCCGTCAGCGGATCTTTTTCACCGGCTGTGCAGTTCTAAAAGTGGGAAATACACAAAGTATTCCTCCACTTTTAGAGTTATTCTCCGGCAAAAAATCTCTCGCTGACTGCTCTTGCCGAATTGTGCGGTGCTGCCCACAGGCTTATTCTTTGTATGGTTTACATGAAAATGTTTGTTGAGTTATTATGGCATAGAATTGTTAAGAAAGCAAGGCTTTCCGCAGAAACGGAAAAAGAGGAAGGCGCTTGCCTTCCTCTGGTTTTCCGTTTTTGCCTTACTCAGCCTCAACAGCCAGAACCTGACGGCCATTGTAGGTGCCGCAAGCCTTGCAAGCTCTGTGGGGCATTACGGGCTCACCGCACTTGGGGCAAACCGCAACACTGGGAGCGGACAGCTTCCAGTTAGAGCCACGGCGCTTATCGCGGCGGGCCTTGGACACTTTACACTTAGGGACAGCCATGGTGACACCTCCTTGGTAAAACTGCTTTTCACAGCATCAATATGGATTTACTTCTCAAGAAGCTGCTCTAAAGCAGCAAATCGGGGATCGAGCTCCTTCCGGCAATTGCAGGGACCGTCGTTCAGGTTTTTGCCGCATCTGGGGCAAAGGCCTTTACAATCCTCCTTGCAAAGCAGCTTGGAATCCAGATTCAGTACGAACACGGTCCGCACAATGTCGTCCAGATCGGCGCTGTCTCCCTCCAGAGGGAATACCCACTCATCTTCGTTCTCTTCACTGGCCAGCTCGGTTACAAGGACAACGTCGATGGGGAACTCGATCTTACGCTCGAATTCGACCGCGCACCGGTCGCAGATACCGTGGATGGTGGTGTGCAGGAAGCCCTGCATCATCAAAACCCCGGCGGTATTGCGCACGGTTCCTTCTGCCAGAACCGGTTCGGAAACCGGGTTGCTGAGGCCATAGCGAAGATCGCTCAGATCCACGCTGGTGGAAAAGGGAAGGGACGCACCGGGACAATCGATGATCTTGGAAAGCCCCAACAGCATAATCTTCCCCCTCTCAAAGTCGTGCTAACGTATTATATAGGTTTTTTCTTCATTTGTCAAACATTATTTTCAATAATTTTTTGAGAAACGAAGAATTCCGGGGAAGTTTGCCCCATCGGGGGCCGTTCTACCTTCCGGAAAGAACGCATACCATGGAAACAAACCATGGCAGGATCGCTCCTGCCGAAGGAGGAGGCTGGCTATGGAAACAATTTATCAGGATATCGCTGCCAGAACCGGCGGCAATATCTATATCGGCGTGGTGGGGCCGGTTCGCACCGGAAAATCCACGCTGATCAAGCGCATCATGGAGGAGCTTGTGATCCCCGCCATGGAGGACCCCTTCCGGGCGGAGCGGGCCCGGGACGAGCTGCCCCAGTGCGGCTCCGGCAGGACCATTATGACGGCGGAGCCAAAATTTGTGCCGGAGGAGGCCGTGGAGGTCAGCCCGGACGGTACGGCCCGGCTGCGCATCCGCATGATCGATTCCGTGGGGTATATGATCCCTGGGGCCATGGGCGCGGAGGAGGACGGCAAGCCCCGGATGGTGACGACCCCCTGGTTCGACCGGGAGATCCCCATGACCCAGGCGGCGGAGCTGGGGACGAAGAAGGTCATGGAGGGCCACGCCACCTTAGGCCTGGTGGTGACCACCGACGGGACCGTTACGGACATTCCCCGGGAGGACTATGTCCAGGCGGAAAAGCGGGCCATCGCGGATATGCGCGCCACGGGCAAGCCCTATCTGGTGGTCATCAACAGCCGGGAGCCGGAGGGACAGCAGGCCAAGGCGCTGAAAGCCGCGCTGGACGGGGAATTCCATATCTGCTGCATGATTCTGGACTGTCAGGCGGTGGATGCCCAAGGAATCGGCGCGCTTCTGAATGCCATGCTCTATAGCTTCCCCATGACGGCACTGCGGGTGTTTCTGCCCCGGTGGATGGATGCTTTGGAGCGGGACCATCCGGTGAAAACGGCGCTGTACCGGGGCCTCCTGGAGGCTGCGGATGGGATCGGCTCTTTGGGCCAGGCAGCACAGGCTTTGGAGGCGCTGCGAGCGCTGCCCGGAGTGCAGGAGGCGGACTTCCGGAATATAGACCCCGGCAGCGGCCGGGTGGACTGCGTCATCCGTTTCCCGGAGTCCATGTTCTATGAGATACTCAGCGCCCGGGCTGGAATGCCCATTGAAAGCGATGGGCAGCTGCTGGAGCTGCTCACCGAGCTTAGCCGGGTCAAGCGGGAATATGACCGCCTGGCAGATGCCCTTGCCTCCGTCAGGGCTACGGGCTACGGAGTGGTGGGACCTGGGCCTGAGGAGCTGAAGCTGGAAAAGCCGGAGGTGCTGAAAAAGAACGGCAGCTACGGGGTCAAGCTCCGGGCTATGGCCCCCTCCATCCACATGATCCGGGTGGATGTGGACACGGAGATCAGTCCCATGGTTGGCGGTGAGGAGCAGTCCAAAGAGCTCATTGAATATTTGGGCGGCCAGGAGCCGGAGAAGCTGTGGCAGAGCAATATTTTCGGAAAATCCGTATACGATCTGATCCAGGAGGGGCTCAATGCCAAGCTTTTGCGGCTTCCGGAGGATGTGCGCACCAAATTCCGGGGAACCCTGGGCCGTATTGTCAATGAAGGGGCTACGGGACTGGTCTGCCTGATTCTATGATTCTTGACATTGGGGGAAAACAATAGTAAAATAGAGCAAACTACAAAGGAGGATCGCTTATGAAAAAGGAAAAGATTGCCTACGCATGGAAGGACCGGAAGCGCTTTTTGGGCCTCCCTCTGTCCTTTACACGGTATATGCTGTCAGAGGACCGGCTGTTTCTGTCCAAGGGCTTTCTGAATGTGACAGACGATGAGATCCTTCTCTACCGTGTCCGGGATATCACTACCAGCCGGAATCTCTTCCAGCGGCTGCTGGGTGTAGGGACGGTGACGGTCCAGTCCTCGGATAAGACCTGCCCCACTCTGGTGATGAAAAACATCAAGGACCCCGTGGCCGTGAAGGAGCTGCTCCACAAGAGCGTGGAGGAGATGAAGCTGCGCCAGAAGGTCCGCATCAGCGAGCTGACCAATATGGAAGACAGCGGCGACGACTGTTGCTGCCATGATCACGACCATGTGCACGAGGAGACCGATGAGCTGGATTGAATGATTTTTGCCATACCCTGCCAGGCAGCGGGGTGTGGCTTACGCCGCCAAACTCTGCGAGGCTTTTTTGACAAGCTGTGCCATACCCTGCCAGGCGGCGGGGTGTGGCTTTTTTCTTCATAAAAATTTAAGCTCCCCTAGATGGTTCCTGCCTTTACCTTCCGGGAAAAATATGATAATATAGTAAAATCCTGAATCATACCCTGGAGGTTTCCATATTATGAAGCTGTCCAATCCGCTTACCCGGAAATGGAAATGGAACTTTACGGCGCTGTCCTTTGCCTTCCCCTGTGTGGGGATGCTGGTGGTCATGCTCATCAGCGGCTACATTCCCTTCGGCAAGACATCCATGCTGTATTCCGATATGTATCACCAGTATTACCCCTTTTTCCTGGCCTTCCGCCGCAGCCTGCGGCAGGGGCAGAGCCTGCTCTACAACTGGTCCATCGGCATGGGCGTGGACTACCTGGGGCTCATCTCCTATTATCTGGCAAGCCCCCTGAATCTTCTCAGCGTGCTGCTGCCGGAAAAGTGGCTTCTCGGCTATTTCACCCTCTTAACGCCCATCAAGCTGGGCTTCGCGGGGCTGTTCTTCTCGCTGTTTCTGCAAAAGCTCTACGGGAAGAAGGACTTTGCGGTGGTGGCCTTCAGCGCGTTTTATGCTCTGTGCGCCTGGGCCCTGGGCTTCCACTGGAACATCATGTGGATGGATACCTTCGCCCTGCTGCCCCTGGTCATTCTGGGGGAGATCGCCCTGTTGCGGGAGAAGCGATTCTTCCTGTACACCGCAACGCTGTTTTTGGCCATTTACGCCAATTACTATGTGGGCTTCTTCGTCTGTATTTTCGTGGCACTGGTGTTCTTCTGCTATGAGATCTGCCGGTTCCCCGGCTGGAAGCGGGCGGGGCTGGATTTGGTGCGCATTGCGATTTTCTCCCTGCTGGCCATTGGCATGACTGCCGTTCTGGAGCTTCCAACCCTGGCGGCCCTGCAAACCACCCAGTCCAGCGTCAATGCCTTTCCCAAGGGCTTCCGGCTGAATATTGCCACGGAGAATACCTGGAAGGGGCTGCTGGACGCCATGCGTCAGGTGGCGGGCAATATGGGCGGCGCTCTGGAACCCAATTTCAAGGAGGGGCTTCCGAACCTGTACTGTGGCGTGTTTGCAATTCAGCTGGCCTTCCTCTTCCTGATGGCGAAGGAAGTAAAGCTCCGGGACAAGCTGTGCGCAGTATTCCTGCTGCTGTTTTTCATGCTGAGCTTTATTATCCGGCAGCTGGACTACATCTGGCACGGCTTCCATTTCCCCAATATGATCCCTTACCGGTTCAGCTTCCTCTTCAGCTTTGTGCTGCTGTATATGGCCTATCGGGCCTGGCTGCTGCGGCGGCGGTTTTCCGTCTGGCATATTTTGGCTGCCATGCTGTTCACCGGCGCGGTGCTGTGCTGCTCCAACGACCTGACGCACACGGAGACCGCCGAGGCCTTCGGGATCGCCCTGGAGGTGCCTGTTTATGCGCTGTACAATTTTGGCTTTCTGCTTGCCTTTACAGCCTGCCTGCTCTATGGCAAGAAAAAGGTGAAAATCGCCGAGGATGCGGAGCCTGCCGAGGTGTCCCGGGCCCGCTATCGCCAGAGCTGCTACCGGGTTCATTCCCGCTGGGCGGTGCTGACGGTGATCATTCTGGAAATGTGCGCAAACCTGCTGTCCTTCGGCCTGTATTTCCCGGGCACCGGGGTTTCCAACTATCCCAAGGGCCGGGAGGCGGCGGCCTCCATGTTCCGCTATATGCGCGAGCGGGAGAAAGAGCCCTTCTACCGGGCAGAGGTGACCCACGCCCAAACACTGAACGACGATGCGCTCAATGGCTACAATGGCATTTCCGCTTTCACCAGCTCTGCCAATGTGCGGGTGACCGAGTTCATGAAGGCCTTTGGCTATGGCGCGAAAAACACCTACAACCGGTATTGCTTTGAGGAGAGCAGCCCGGTGGCAAATCTGTTCCTGGACCTGAAATACATGATGGACCGGGACGGCCGGGACCGCACCAGCTCCATGTTTGAAGAGGTCCACCACTATGAAAATGTGTATCTGCTGAAAAACAAGGCCTATCTGCCCCTGGGCTTCCTGGCGGAGGATGCCTTGGCCCAGGCGGATTTTGGAGAAACGGACCCGTGGCAAATGCAAAATGAGGTATTCTCCGCTGCCACAGGGCTGGAAACGCCGGTGTGGCGGGCCATCGCAGGCAGCCAGGTGGTGGCTCTGGGCAACGGCACCCAGGTGACGGAGCAGAGCACCCGGGGCAAGCTCAGCTATTCGGAGTGCGACGAGGGGGCCTATGTGTCCTACTTTTTCTCCCCCAATGACGAGGGCTTTGTGTGCGTCTGGCTGGACCTGCCGAAGCGGAATGACTTCGTGGTCTGTATCAATGGCGTGGAGCTGTACCGGGAGACCATCAGCCTGCCCCAGATGCTTGCGGTTGGGGATGTCACGTCCACGGACAGTGTAGAGGTCCGCGTCCTGTGCGATGCAGAGGAATCCGGCACCATGACGGTGACGGCCTCGCAGCTGGACAATGACCTGTTCTTCCGGGGCTACGACATTCTGAATGCCTCCACCTTAAAGATTACCTCCTTCCGCCAGACAAGGGTGGAGGGCACCGTCGACTGTGACCGGGATGGACTCTTCTACACGTCGGTTCCTCAGAATGGCAACTGGCACCTGTATGTGGATGGGGAAGAGGCAGAGATCACCCTGGTAGGGGACTGTATGATCAGTACCCATATGACCCAGGGAACCCATACCGTTACGCTGCGCTATCAGAACAAGGCCTTTTCCATCGGCTGGAAGATCAGCCTTTTGTGCGCTGCCCTGTTTGGGGTCTGCACCTATCTGGCCTACAAGCCGGAGTGGGAGAAGCGGAAAAAATAATGCCGTTTCCGCTCTGCCTTTCTCCAAAGCCGGAACGGAAAGAAAATGTGGGTGTGTGGGCGGCTTGCCTTCGCAATTTGCATCTCCCTTTGGCCAAACAGGGGAATGCAGCTATTCAGGAAAATATGCACGAAAGAAAAGACTGGAATTCTTCAACTTTTGTATGGCAAATCTTGAGAAAAAGATTGCATATGGAGAGAAGCTGTGCTATATTTCTATGCTGAGAGTTGATACATTCTAAATATAAGGAGCTTTTTTATGGCATCTCAGGAAAAAATCAGAAATATTGCCATTATTGCCCACGTTGACCACGGCAAGACGACCCTGGTTGACGAAATGCTGAAGCAGGGCGGCATTTACCGGGAGAATCAGACCACTGTGGAGCGGGTCATGGACTCCGGCGATCTGGAGCGTGAGCGCGGCATCACCATTCTGGCCAAGAACACCTCCGTGCACTATAAAGACTACAAGATCAACATTGTGGATACCCCGGGCCACGCTGACTTCGGCGGCGAGGTGGAGCGTATTCTGAAGATGGTCAACGGCGTTATCCTGCTGGTGGATGCCGCCGAGGGCCCCATGCCCCAGACCCGCTTCGTGCTCCAGAAGGCGCTGGAGCTGGGCCACAAGGTCATTGTTGCCGTCAACAAGGTGGACAAGCCCGATGCCCGTGTCCATGAGGTCATGGATGAGGTCCTGGAGCTGCTGCTGGAGCTGGATGCTACCGATGAGCAGTTCAATTCTCCCACCATCTTCTGCTCCGGCCGCCAGGGCACCGCTTCCTACAGCCCCGATGAGCAGGGCACCGACCTGAAGCCTCTGTTCGAGACCATCATCGAGTATATCGATCCCCCTACGGGCGACGAAAACGGCCCTTTGCAGCTGCTGGTCTCCTCCATTGACTACAATGAGTATGTGGGCCGGATTGCCGTGGGCCGCATTGAGCGGGGCACCATTAAGGTCAACCAGGAGGTTGCCATCTGCGATTACCACGATCCCGACCACAAGGCAAGGGGCAAGGTCGTGGCCCTGTACACCTTCGACGGCCTGGCCAAGGTCCCGGTCCAGTCCGCCAGCGCCGGTGAGATCGTGGCCCTGTCCGGCATGGCGGACATCACCATCGGCCGGACCCTGTGCGACCCGAACGTGGTGGAGCCCCTGCCCTTTGTGAAAATTTCCGACCCCACCATTGAAATGACCTTTGCCGTCAACGATTCTCCCTTTGCCGGCAAGGAGGGCAAGTTCATCACTTACCGGAACCTGCGGGACCGG
>OKWR01000860.1_pt1 | contig 25153 bp, 24 predicted proteins | sample 1607101 | NCBI WGS metagenome assembly OKWR01 (sample SAMN04414076, study PRJEB24778) | human gut metagenome | material: faecal | host: Homo sapiens
TGAAAGAGGCCGCCGAAAAGTGGGGCGTGACACCTCGTAGGGTAAATTATTATTGTGCTGGTGGGCGTATCCCCGGCGCTGTGAAAATGGCCGGTGTTTGGCTGCTCCCTAAAACTGCGGAGAAGCCGATTGATGGTCGAACAAAACAAGGAAAGGTAAAAAAGTATGAGTAATATATTACTTCTTGAAGATGATCTAAGCCTGATTAACGGGCTTTCTTTTGCTTTCAAAAAGCAGGGATTTGAATTAAATATCGCCAGAACGCTCAAAGAAGCGGAGGAATTGTGGACAGACGGAAAATATGATTTGTTGGTGTTGGACGTATCTCTGCCAGATGGGTCTGGCTTTGAATTTTGCAAAAGAGTTCGACTTACATCAAAGGTGCCAATTATTTTTCTGACGGCTTCGGATGAGGAAACAAGTATTATTATGGGGCTGGATATTGGAGGTGATGACTATATCACAAAACCGTTCAAACTGGGGGTTCTCGTTTCAAGGATTAACGCCTTACTTCGACGTGCAAATTCTTTTCAAGCAGCAGACACAGAATTGCAGTCGAATGGCATCAAAGTTCTTTTGCTGCAAGGACAGGTTTTCAAAAATGGGGAGCTGTTGGATTTGACTGCCGCGGAATACAAGCTACTGTGCTTGTTTATGAGAAACCCAAGCATGGTGCTGACAAAGGGACAAATTTTAGATAAGCTATGGGATTGCGACGGGAATTATATCGACAGTAGTACCCTTACGGTCTATATGCGTCGGCTTCGTATGAAGATCGAGGATAATCCAAGTGAACCACAAATGCTCCTGACTGTTCGAGGTATGGGATATAAATGGAATATTATCGGGTGAGGTGCAGAATGAAGATACTGGCAAATAAAGAAATCAAAAATCTATTTCTTTCGCTTTCACTGGTTTTTGGGGTTACATTTCTCTTAGCCGAGGTTTTTCTATGGCTGTCATATCGACGGCTTTCTCTGTTATTGCTAATCCTTTTTCTATTGGCTGGCGGTGCTGTATGGGCAGTCTGCTTTGTATATTTTAATCGGCAAAATCAGATCATGGAGCAGGCGATATTACAAATCAATGCGTATCTTGATGGTGATCGCAATGCCCGTATTGAATGTGACAATGAGGGCGAATTGTACCGACTGCTTCATTCCATCAATTCTTTAGCGGCAGTGTTAAATGCCCATGCAGATAACGAGTTACGAGAGAAAGAGTTTTTGAAAAATACAATCTCCGACATTTCACACCAACTGAAAACACCGCTGGCAGCACTCAATATTTATAACGGACTCCTTCAAGACGAGGATATAGAAGTGTCCTCCGTGAAAGAATTTGCGGGTTTGTCTGAGCAGGAACTTGACCGTATCGAAACACTGGTGCAAAGTCTGCTCAAGATTACAAGATTGGATGCCGGAGCCATTGTCTTGGAAAAGAACGCAGAAAATGTTGCAGATATGATGCGGGATATTGAACTGCATTTTGCATATAGAGCCAGACAGGAAAAGAAAGAAATCATTCTGTCTGGCTCGGATCATCTTTCTCTTTTTTGTGATCGTGATTGGTTGAATGAGGCAATCGACAATATTGTGAAAAATGCGTTTGACCATACAGAAAGTGGTGCAACAATTCGTGTTGCGTGGAAGGAGTTGCCGTCTGGTGTCCAAATTGTGATAACGGATAATGGATGCGGCATCCACCCAGAGGATATACATCACATCTTCAAGCGGTTTTATCGCAGTCGTTTTTCTAAGGACAAGCAAGGGATTGGACTGGGATTACCTTTGGCAAAGGCAATCGTTGAAGCACATAACGGCACCATTGAGGTTGACAGCGAATTAGGTATCGGGACAACTTTCACAATGAATTTTCTGATTCCTACAAAATTGTAGGCTGGCTGTAGGCTTACAGTAAGATTCAGGTGCTATTCTCTCACACATAGGCAGGACAAACAAAGACAGCCTGCCTATATCGCAAAATCATTCAGAAAGAGGTGTTTACACTATGAACTTATTAGAAGTCAAAAATATCAGTAAGACCTATGGCAACGGAGAAACCTCTGTCAAGGCATTAAAGGATGTCAGCTTTTCTGTTCCAAAGGGCGAGTATGTGGCAATCGTCGGGGAATCCGGTTCTGGTAAAAGTACACTGCTGAATATGATCGGTGCTTTGGACACGCCAACATCTGGCAAGGTTCTGATTGACGGCAAGGACATTTTTGCCATGAACGATCGAAAGCTGACCGTTTTCCGCCGGAGGAATATCGGCTTTATCTTTCAGGCGTTTAACCTTATCCCGGAGTTGACGGTGGAACAAAATATTATTTTTCCGCTGTTGTTGGATTATCAAAAGCCGGATAAGAGATATTTGGAGGAACTGCTGACGGTTTTGAATTTGAAAGATCGTCGTAATCATTTACCCAGTCAGCTTTCCGGCGGTCAACAGCAGAGAGTGGCGATTGGCCGCGCATTGATTACCCGTCCTTCTCTGATTCTGGCAGACGAGCCAACAGGAAATTTGGACTCACAAAACAGCAGTGAGGTCATAGCATTGCTCAAAGAAACATCGAAAAAATACGAGCAGACCATCATTATGATTACCCACAACCGCAGTATTGCGCAAACGGCAGACCGGGTATTACAGGTATCGGATGGTACTTTGACTGATTTTGGGAGGTGCCGTGAATGAAAAGCTATCTTAGTCTTATTCCCATCTCCGCTAAAGTTCACCGCCGACAAAATCGTATGACGCTGCTTTGCATTGTATTTGCTGTGTTTATGGTAACAGCAGTATTCAGTATGGCAGAAATGGGTTTTCGGATGGAACAGGCCCGATTGGTTGGTAAGCATGGAAGTTTCTCTATTGGAGACTTGCTCGGCAGTTCCATGGGGCAAACCCTTCTTTCTGTTGCGGTTGTTCTGTTCCTGCTGATTTTGATTGCAGGCGTTTTGATGATTTCCAGCAGTATGAACAGTAGCGTTGCCCAGAGAACCAAATTTTTTGGAATGATGCGTTGCATTGGTATGAGTAAGCAGCAGATTATTCGGTTTGTTCGTCTGGAGGCATTGAACTGGTGCAAAACGGCTGTACCCATCGGTCTTATTTTAGGGGTTGTTACAACATGGGGGCTGTGTGCGGTACTGCGCTTTGTAGTCAGAGAAGAATTTTCTGATATTCCCCTCTTTGGTATCAGTATTTTGGGCATTGCCTGCGGTATCTTTGTTGGACTGATTACTGTACTGATCGCCGCAAATGCTCCGGCGAAACATGCCGCGAAGGTATCTCCTATCACAGCGGTGTCTGGAAATGCAGACCACGGAAAAACAATGCATCATTGCCAGTATACAGGATTCGGAAAGATTGAAGCCCTTCTCGGTATCGGCCATGCGGTCTCCGGGAAGAAAAATTTATTCCTGATGACAGGTTCTTTTGCACTTAGCATCATCCTGTTTTTGAGCTTTTCTATTATGGTCGATTTTGTGGATTACCTGATTCCTCAGTCGGCTGCCACATCAGATATAGATATTGCAAGTGCTGACGGTAATACGATTCCTTGGGAACTGCTTACAACCATCCGCGAAATGGATGGAGTGAAGGAAGTTTACGGGCGTCGTAGTGTATTTGATGTTTCTGCCAAACTAAACGACGACACCAACTTTTCTGGCACAGTCGATTTGATTTCTTATGACGATTTTGATTTACAATGTCTGAAAAAAGACAGTGCTTTGAAAAGGGGGAGTGATCTGTCCAAAGTTTTTGGGGACAGCAATTTTGTTTTGGCAACATCCGATCAGGACAGCACATGGAAAATCGGTGACACTGTTCAGATTGGGGATGAAACCCTTACCATAGCCGGACTGTTAAAAAACGACCCATTTAGTGAGAATGGATTGACAAATGGAAAGCTCACATTGATTACCTCTGATGAAACATTTGTCCGTTTGACAGGAGAGGAAGGTTATTCTCTTGTGCTGATACAAACAACGGGAGATGTTACGGACGAAAATGTTCAGGCAATCCAGAATTCCGTAGATCAAACATATAGCTTTCGAGATAAACGCGACGAGCGCACTACGGGAACTTATATGGCTTTTGTTTTCTGTGTTTATGCGTTTTTGGCAATTATTGCACTGGTAACGGTAATGAACATTGTCAATAGCATTTCCATGAGTGTGTCTGCCAGAATGAAGCAATATGGAGCTATGCGGGCAGTAGGAATGGATGAACGGCAAATGACGAAAATGATTGCTTGTGAAGCATTCACCTATGCTGTTTTGGGGTGCGTTGTTGGTTGTGCTATTGGCTTGCCGCTTAGCAAATCGCTGTATGATTTCCTTATTGCAGGGCATTTTCCATCTGCTGTGTGGCAGTTCCCAATTATCTCTTTGGGCGTTATTCTTCTGTTTGTCTCGATTGCGGCAATCGCAGCTGTATATGCTCCGGCAAAACGAATTCGCAATATGTCGATTACTGCAACCATCAATGAATTATAGTTTCATATGTTAATCTGCCGGACGACGGCAAAAGAAAAAAAGCCGTCGTACAGCAGACACATTTTCACGCGCCTATGAAACGGCGGCTTTGATTTTCAGAGCCGCCGTTTCTTTTCGTCTACCTTAAAATAACGACGACCTAACACCGTGTAAATCCACGGCGGCATATAAGGAGGATTGCCGCCGTGTCTATTTTTGCCTTTTTTCATAGTACCCATGACCTACATCAGTTAAAAAAAGCATAGCTCCGCCTCCGGGTTATTCCGGCTATGTATGCGAAATTTGTTGGAACCTTAACTATTATGTCATTTCATGCGTCCGTGTGGCTTCATGCCGCCCGGGCGCTTTTGCGTTCTTATGGGGCTGCTTCGGGTCATGTTGGCCCGAAGTCATTCCCCGGTGCCGCTCCCCGCCGCCTTCGTTTCGGTCACTCGTCAACCAACAACCGAAACGGAGGTCAATATGGCTATTATCAATTTGCGGGACTATTACCCATTCTATACATCGGATTGCTTCATGGAAGTATCGGAAGAAGTTGCAGAAATGTTCAAAGAGTTTGATCGTAAAGAGGCTGCCTACCGGCTGCGTACATACCGCCACAAAGCCTACTATTCCCTTGATCGGGATGACGGGCTGGAGCATGAAGCTGTCTTTGTTGCCTTATCTCCCCATGAACTGTATGAGCGGAAAGTGACCATGCAGGAGCTTCACGCAGCGATTGCCAGTCTGCCGGACAAACAGGCAAAACGGATTTATGCTCATTTCATTCTCGGCATGACCAAACAGGACATTGCCCGGGCAGAGGGCGTCCATGAAAAAGTGGTTCGTGTCGCAATCGAGCGAGGTCTGCGGCGCTTAGAAAAAATTTTGAAAAATTCTTTGTAAGGCGTACCGATTTAGGCCGGAAAATGAAATGGCTTATGAGAGGCAAAACACTTCGGGTCACAATGGCCCGAGGTTCAGACAAGCCTCATGCAGATTGAAAATTGAATAAAAAGACACCCGGATACGAAGGGGAACGCGCTGTGTGACAGACCCGCCATGACCTCGGATTTCAGAGAATACAGTCTTTGTAAAACTGAGCGAGCGAACAGGTCCATGCCATAGGTGGGGCAAGGCTGGCTCCACCGGAACAGGCGCAGAACCCGGATACTTGCGTTTAGTCACAGTCCGAGCGTTGAAGCGGCCTTGCAAGCCGTGAGCCGTCGCAGGCAATGAGAACGCCTTGCCATCAGAATGGGGAGAGTTGAAATACTATGGGGCATGAAGCCTATGCCCGTCCGGTGTGTCTGAAATGAAGTGAAAACCTATGGGGAGCCCCCGGCAATGCTGTCTGATGATAGGCCAACCGATCCGGCGTGGCTCCCCATCTTTTCAAAAAAGGAGCACTTTATGGGAAATGCGTTTGGAATGATCCCCGGCTTGGAACCGGACGAATGGAGCAATGACGCCTGCCGTGGTTATGTCATTATGGCAATGGAGGACTGCGGATTTTCAAAGAAGGATATACGGCGTGTTGTGGGGCAGCTTTATGAAGTATTTGACCTCAACAGCGTGGAGGACGCCAAAGAAAAGTACCATTCCAGTCCTTACTGACCTCGGGCCACATCGACCCGAAGTGGAGAAAGCTCAAAGGGCGGCACCTGCTGGGTGCCGTCTTTTGACATTTCCCCACGGGACAAGTGGGAAAGGCTGGCATATACACGCACTTTCGCAAAGGAGGTTTTCAATGACGCAAGCTGTCACTTATGAACGAGAAACAAAGTCTGTCGCATTTCAAGGGAAGATCATTGTGCTGGAAAGCCTCACGCCGGTACTTCCCCCGAAGGAGAAAGCACAGCGCAAAAAAGAAATTGAGCGTTGTCTTTATGAGGTGTTCCGCAAATATGGAGACAGATTTCCCTAATCATTCGCAACATTGTTGTCCGGGGCTGCTGATGGTATAATATAGTTGTAAGGTTGGTAGCTCCATTCCAACAAGGAAAGGAGCCCAATATGGAATTTATCAGAGAAGATTGTATTTACGCAAGACAGTCAGTAGACCGCAAGGACAGTATCAGCATTGAAAGTCAGATCGACTTTTGCAAGTATGAATTGAAAGGTGGGAGCTGCCGGGTATTCAAGGACAAAGGCTATTCCGGTAAAAATACGGACAGGCCGGAGTTTCAAAAGCTGCTGGGCGAGATCCGCAAGGGAAAGGTCAGGCGGGTCATCGTGTATAAACTGGACCGTATAAGCCGCTCTATTCTGGACTTTGCAACGATGATGGAGCTGTTTCAAGAGTATGATGTGGAGTTTGTATCATCCACAGAAAAGTTTGATACTTCGACCCCGATGGGCCGGGCCATGCTGAATATCTGCATTGTATTCGCCCAGCTTGAACGTGAGACAATTCAGAAGCGTGTCACAGACGCCTACTATTCACGGTGCCTGAAAGGCTTTCACATGAGCGGACAGGCACCATACGGTTATCAGTTAGAGCCTACTGTGGTAGAGGGTATCCGCACAAAGAAAATGGTTGCCGACCCCGTAGCCGCCGACCATGTTCGGCTGATGTTTGAAATGTACGCTGAACCGGAAACCTCCTTCGGAGATATTACCCGATACTTCGAGGAACATGACATAAAAATTTATGGCAAATCCATGTTCCGTACATTTCTTTCCCAGCTTTTAAGAAACCCCGTTTACGCACAGGCCGATTTGGAGCTGTACGAATTTTTCAAGAGCCAGGGCGCAGCGATTGTCAATGACGCTTCCGACTTTGCCGGAACAAACGGCTGCTATCTCTATCAGGGGCGGGATGTGAAGGAGGACAAGGACAGGTGCTTAAAAGACCAGATACTTGTTATCGCTCCCCATGAAGCACTCATTTCCTCTGACACATGGCTGAAATGCCGGAAAAAACTTATGGCAAATACCACCTTCCAGCAGGGACGGAAACCGAAGAACACTTGGCTGGCCGGAAAAATCAAATGCGGGCATTGTGGGTATGCTCTGAAAGCCACCCATGTACCAAACAGCACCGGATATTTCCGCTGTACCAAACGGACGGAAAACAAAGGCTGTCCGGGCTGCGGGAAAATCCGCAAAGAAGAATTTGAGCAATTCATTTTCTCGGCCATGCAGGAAAAGTTCAAAGACTTTCAGATACTCCACGGCAGAGAGGAAAAAGTCAATCCGAAACTGACCGCCTATCAAGTGGAGCTGGCACAGGTGGAGGCAGAAATTGAAAAGCTGCTGGATACGCTGACCGGAGCCAATGCGACCTTGCTTGCCTACGCCAACAAAAAAATTGAAGAACTGGACACCCGACGCCAGACCATTTCAAAGGCAATCGCTGAATTGAGCGTTGAAACCATATCTCCCCAGCAGATAAAGAAGTTATCCTATTATCTCGACAACTGGGACAGCATAGATTTTGACGACAAAAGAAAAGCCGCCGATGGTTTGATCTCTACGATCAAGGCCACCAGCGACCGTGTTCAGATAGAGTGGAAAATCTGACATTTCCGCTCTATCGCCCCTCATTTCTATTTTATCTTGTTTGTACCCCTTGTACACCGATGTTTGCTTTTGAACAGCACCCCACATGTTAGACAGTATGATATACTACCTAACAAGTGGGGTGTTTTGTTATGCCAAAAAGAGTGCCAAACAAGAAATACACACCAGAATTCAAGAAGCTGGTGGTAGAAACAATGCTGAAAGGAAAACTTGGGTATAGTGAAACGGCAGAGAGATTTGAAATTCGGCACAAACGAGTACAAGACTGGGAACGAATCTATCTGGAAGAAGGTCCGGAAGGCTTGGCAATTGAGCATCGAGGCCGTGGCAGTACTGGCCGGCCGAAGAAACTGCCCAAGGCGGTGGAAGAAGATCTGCTGACCGAAGTGCAGCGACTGCGTGCGGAGAATGACTACCTAAAAAATTTGCAAGCCTTGGTTTTGGAAGACGAGCGACGCCAGCACAAAAAACGCTGGTAGTTCAAAAGCTAAGGCACAAACATTCTCTGGATATTCTTCTCTCAATCGCTCAACTGCCCCGTGCAACTTACTAATGCTGCGGCTTTGCAGGGACAGGCGTATTGCAGCAGGCTATTTTCTATTGAGCAGGAATTAGCAGAACTGCCACCCGAAGAACGATATACGCAGCGTCTGGAACGGTCCAAGCCCGTGATGGACGCTTTGTTGGCATGGGCAGAAACAACCAACGCTGCGCCAAAATCTGCGCTGGGCAAAGCCGTATACTATCTGAAGGAACAGTGGCCGTATCTGATCCGTGTACTGGAGGACGGACGGCTGGAGCTGAGCAACAACCTTGCCGAACGTTCCATAAAACCCTTTGTGATTGGCCGGAAGAATTTTCTCTTCGCCAACACGCCTTGGGGCGCACAGGGCAGCGCCATGATCTACAGCATGATTGAAACGGCGAAAGAAAGTGGGCTGGATCCGTACCGCTATCTGACGTGGCTGCTGACCAACGCGCCGATTCTGGCCGCCAGGGACGACAGCTGGGCGGACAAGTTCCTGCCAGCCAATGCCCCGGCAGACTGCCATTCTTTACAACAGAACTCCTGATTTGAAATGGACCGCACTCGTTGAGTCGGTCCATTTTTCTACCCATTTGACGCTTACCTTCTCTCTCACATTTGGGCAAAGAAAAGCCAGAGGAAGCGAATGCACGCCTCTGGCGTGCGTCCGCTTCCTCTGGCAACCGCGGCCCCGCTGGGCTGCGTGGTCTTATTATTCGTCTGCCAACATTGCGCTCCCTTGGCATTGTTCGTCGCTTTGGCAGGGTATCAATCCCTTTCACCAACGAACAATGCCGTACTCAGGAAAGGAAGGTGAAGAATCGCAAGAGTCCCTATCTTGAAGTGATCAGCAGCTTACAATGGCACTTTATAAATTCAGGGAATATTTTAAAAATCAATTCAGCGCTGGATGCGGCCGGAACCATCGCCGTCGGCCAACTTTTCCACCTCGGCCGCTGTAACCATGTTATAATCGCCCTCGACGGTATGCTTGAGCGCGGAGGCCGCCACGGCAAATTCCACAGCCCGCTGATTGCCCTTACCGGTGAGCAGTGCGTAAATCAGACCGCCGCCGAAGCTGTCGCCGCCACCCACGCGGTCAACGATATGCAAGTCATATTTTTTGGAGAAATGGTATTCATCGCCGACAGCGTCAAACAGCATGGCGCTCCAACCGTTGTCGGACGCCGAGCGGGACTCGCGCAGCGTGATAGCGACCTTTTCAAAACCAAACCGATCAGCAAGCTGTCTTGCAACGGACTTGTAGCCCTCGCGGTTGATCTCGCCGGCATAGATATCGGTCGCCTCCGCCTCAATGCCGAACACATCCTTGGCATCCTCCTCGTTGGAAATGCATACGTCCACGTACTGACACAGATCAGTCATGGCCTCGCGTGCCTGCTGACGGCTCCACAGCTTGCCGCGGTAGTTGAGATCACAGCTAATCTTGAGCCCGTGTGCCTTCGCCGCCTTGCAGGCGTCACGGCAGGCATCCACCATGTTGGGGCCAAGCGCAGGCGTGATGCCGGTAAAGTGGAACCAGTCCGCGCCTTCAAAAATCACATCCCAGTCGAAGTCGGAGGGAGTGGACTCCTGAATGGCAGAATGCGCCCGGTCATAAATGCAAACGGAACCGCGCTGAGACGCGCCTTTCTCATTATAGTAGATACCGATACGGTCGCCTCCACGCACGATCATAGAGGTATCCACGCCGTAGCGGCGCAGAGAGTTGACCGCAGCCTGTCCGATGGCATGCGCGGGCAGCTTGGTGACGTAGACGGCGTCAAGGCCGTAGTTAGCCAGCGAAACAGCTACGTTAGCTTCCCCGCCACCGAAAGAAAACTCCAAGTGGTCCGCCTGAACAAAGCGCTCGTAATTGTATGGCTGGAGACGAACCATCAATTCTCCAAAGGTTACTACTTTCGGCATACTCTTTCCTCCTATCGATTCAGAAGGTGAATGGCAAACCCGCCAAAGTCACCCTTGATGTAAACGAATTTTGGCTCGCCCTTGTCATTATACTGAAGCGTATCCTCATCGAATACAACGCCCGCACGGCCAAGATGATACATCGCGCGCTTCACGCTGTTCGTTCGGAAGCCGATGTGTCCCTTTACCCCCGGACCGGGCTTATTCATGTACTCAACCGCGCTTCCTGCGAACCACGATTTGCTCGTCTGGCGCACATCCAGTCCCAGCAGTACGCTGACTGCGCGGGCCAGCGACTCCGCTTCTTCAGCACTTCCGCAGTTTACGCCGACGTGCGCAAGCTCAATGCCCAGCATGGTTTTGACCGCCTCCCGGCACAGTCGGATGATTTCGTCCCACCGCTCGTTTTCGATCATGTCCTTTTTGACCATCCACGTTCCGCCGCAGGCGAGGATCTGGTCGAAAGAGAGGTAATCCATCAGATTTTTGGCATTTATGCCTCCAGTCGGCATCCACTTTAATGTGCGGTAAGGACCAGCCAGTGCTTTGAGTTTGGCAATACCGCCGTTTTGCTCGGCAGGGAAAAACTTCACCGCATCCAAGCCCATGCTCATTGCCTGCTCCATCTCACCGCCGGTGGCGGTGCCGGGAAGCATCAAAGCCCCCTTGGAGAGGCCGTATTTGACCATATCCGGATTGAAACCGGGGCTGACGATGAATTTTGCTCCCGCTGCCAGCGCACAGTCCAGCTGCTCGCTGGTCGTAACCGTACCAGCACCGACCAGCATCTCCGGAACCTCTTTGCAGATAGCACGGATCGACGCCTCTGCCGCTTGGGTCCGAAACGTAATTTCGGCGGCAGGCAGACCACCTTTTACCAATGCCTTGGCCAAAGGGACAGCCTTGTCTGGGTCGTCAATAGCAATCACAGGAATGATTCCAATTTTATATATTTGTTCTAAAATCTGATTCATACTTAACAAACACCTTTTTAGGTTTTCAAAAATAAAGTCCTATTGTAAATTGCAATACACTGATCATGGGGCAGCTCTTAGCAGTCTGTTTTTCTGATATCGGGTCAGAGCATCGAGTCCAATTGATTCCAAAAGAGGAAACCTGTACCAAGATACCCGGAAGACGGCGTTTCATAATCGCAGAAATTTGAAAATACTTAGCATTATAGGCTGCTTCATTACCGTTTTGTGGAAATGCAGCAATCAGTTACGACCATTCAACCGCGCAATATCCGACCGCCATACAGCTTTCCACCTTGATAAAAAGGGCCTGAGGAGGTCTTCCCCAGGCCCCAAAACAGGCGCTTACAGCTTATCCTCACGCATAAAATGAGCATTGGTCCCATCAATGGAGAAGAACTCATCTGCTGCACGCCGACCGATGTCATCTGGGTACTTAGATATCTCATTCAAGTACTCTTTTTCATCTACATAGGTAAACGCGCCGTCTCGCATTATGACCTTGCCGTCCACTGCAACCAGCGAAACCTCGGATCCCCTAGCACTGTAAACCAGATTAGGTACCATGTTGCGCATTGGGTAAGTGTACACCGGTAACATCGAGGGACAATTGAGATCTATAGCAATATAGTCCGCGCATTTTCCAGGCTCAAGAGAGCCTACGGTATCGCCCAAGCCAATCGCTTGGGCACCCTCAATGGTGGCCATACGCAGGGCTTTCCAGGCGGGCATAACTTCCGGATTCTGATACTTGATCTTGTTGAAGAGGCAAACATTTTTCATCTCATTGATGATGTTATGGCAGTTGTTGCCCGGAGCCTGATCGGAACCCAAGGCCACCACACCGCCCGCCTGCTGGAAAACAACACTTGGGCAGACAATGCCATCAATGATGCCGATCGAACCCGGATTAACGATCATTGAGGCACCTCGTTTGGCAATAAGGGCAGCTTCCTCATCTGTGCAGTCAGTAAGATGGACTGCAATAAGAGATTCATCCAGATAGCCCAACTCATCCAGAAAAGCTGTAGGACGCTTGCCATAGCGCTGGACGATCTGATAGGTCTCTCGATCTCCTTGCTGCACATGCATATGGATTTTGGTACCCCGCTCCTTGACCGCCTTTTGGATACGCAACAGCATCTCCGGGCTGACAAAGTCAGCGCCTTGCGGGCCAAACAGGATCTTAATCCGTCCCCCTGCCTTGTTGTTCCATTTATTATACAGATCAATGTTTCGATTCAGGCTCTCCTCTCCCATGGCATCATCAAACTCATAGAGTTCGCCCGGTTGATAAACCCGTCGTTTAGCCGCTCGAATCGTCTGTGCAATATTCCCTCGGGCGCCCACCTTATCGATGAAAGCACACACATTTTCCATTTTGGAATCATAGTCGCCCAGTGTGGTAGTGCCTGCCCGGACGGCCTCCAGAATGGCCACTCGGCTGCCCACATCCCGTTCCTCGTCATTAACCGCGTTGTCAAAGGGCTGGAGGCCGAACATCATCCAACTGTTGGTGTCTTGGGCCAATCCGCGCATAATATTGCATGCAGTATGCATATGGCCGTCGATAAAACCAGGCAGCACCATATGATGATCCAAGGTGATCATTTCCTCAGCTGTATATTCCGCTAAAATCTCAGGCCGGTTGCCCACCTTCAAGATTTTGCCTCCGTCTACAGCCATAGCGGCATCACTATGATAGCCCACGCCGGATCCCTCCATCGTATAGAAATGCGGGGCCACCACAATGGTATCAATCTTTTTCATAAATGTCTCCTATTCCAACGGCAAAGCAGTTAGTGTACCTTCTCAGGGTAACGCCGTTTGGTAAGCTGAGTCAGAGTAATCAGGCTCACTGTCAGAATAGCAGCAGTAACCGCAATACTCAAGACATACTGTCCGGTCAGTCCGCCAAAAAGGAATCCCACGAAAGCCGAAATACCAACCGTAATTCCGTAGGGGATCTGCGTCATAACATGGACGATATGGTTGCAGGAAGCACCGGTAGAAGAGAGCACAGTCGTATCGGAGATAGGGGAGCACTGATCGCCGAACAGGCCACCGCCAATCACGGCGCCAACAACAAACGGAATGGAAATATCAAAGGCGACGGCCATCGGGAAAGCAATGGGCATCATAATAGACCACACGCCCCAAGAGGAACCGGTCGAAAACGAAATGAGTGCGCCAAACAGGAATACCAAAGCCGGAACCATGCCGGGAGTCAGGTAATGCTCCACAATATGGATCAGGAACTCGCTGGTCCCCATACCTTTGACGATAGAGCCCAAGGACCATGCGCACACCAGAATAAAGGGAACCGAGATCAGTTCGGCCATACCGTTGACAAAGGTATCGAACGCCTTGGTCACGCTGAAGAGCTTGGTGCTTACACCCATGATGCCCGCACCCAGCGCGCCACCCATAAAGGCGATGCAAATAGCAAGTGTAATGTTGGCACTGCGGAAGCATCCCACCAACCCGTTGTTAACCAGATCGCCGGACCAGAAAATGGTGGCAAAGAGAGAACCAAACAGGCAAACAATAGGGATAATAAAGTTCCACATAGTAAGCTTATAATCTGCGGGCAGTTCATTTTTCACCTCTGGAACCAAGGGCTGAACCCCGTCGTCCAGCAGCTTTCCGGTCTCTCTGGCCCGCTTTTCTTCCTTGTACATAGGGCCAAAGTTCAAGCCGAAAGCAGCAACGATCAAAACAGAAACCATGGCAAATACGCCATACAGATTGAACGGAAGCATATTCAACCAGATGCCCCATTCGTTGCCCTCAACGCCGCTTGCCAACAGCTCTGCGGCAATCAGTCCCGTGATAAAGGGACCATAGCTGCTAATGGGAGAAAGCGCAGCTAAATTGCATCCCATGGAATCCAAGATATACGCCAATTTTGCCCGAGAGATGCGCACCATGTCAGTAACGGGCCGCATGATAGTACCAAGCATGAGGCAGGGCTCCGTATAGCTGAAAATGAAGGCGCTTAAGCAAGTAACGATCTGCCCCTTCTTAGCAGTATTGATAACCTTTGTCACCCTGGTAGCAAAGGCCTCTGCAGCACCAGTGGTACGGAGCATGGCGATCATACCGCCGGAGAGTGTAACCAAAATAATCAAAGATGCATTTCCGCTGAGAGAGGGGATCATATAGTCCGAGATAATTTTGACAAAACCAACCAAAGGGTTAAAGCCGTTCATCATTGTGGACCCCAACCAAACCGCGATGAATAAAGAGAAAATCGTCTGTTTGGTCCACAGGGCCAATCCGATTGCCACGATGGGGGGAATGAGACACAACACTCCATATGTAGTATCCATATAACAAGCCTCCTGTTATAAATTATCTATGGTTTTTTCATGGAATCTCTGCTTCCGCAACTACAGGCCCTATCCGAATCTGCAAATCACACCTCCTCACTTTCTCGGTCCAGGGATGCGCAAAACGTAAGTCTTGCAAAATCAAGACACGGCATATCAGCTTTGAACGAGACTGATCATACTATATACCGTATATTTTCATGAACAGACCAAACGTTTTGCGCACTCCGGTTTCCAGCCTCCCACCGCTCCCAACATCTTCGGTTTTGGCAGCGCGAGTAACTACGGATCACACTTGGTTAATTTCGGTTTTCGTAACCGGATGCGTACATATTTGCAGGGATGAATTTTCCCTGGCCGTAGCGGCCCACAAACTTGGCGTTCTCCACTACAACCTGGCCTCGCAGCAGAACCGTCTCCACCCGACCAGACTGACGACGGCCCTCATAGAGGTTGTAGTCCACGCCGTTAGGGTTATCTGCCAGATGAACTGTCCCCTCGTAATTGGGATCGAAAATGACAACATCTGCGTCAGAACCTACCGCCAGCGTTCCCTTTCTCGGATAGATACCGTTGATTTTTGCCGGCTGAGTGGCAATAACATCTACAAATTTCTGGCGGGTCAGCTTTCCCGTGCATACACCTTCGGTCCACACCATATGCAGTCGATCGCCGGCGCCGGGGGAACCGTTTGGAATCTGAGTAAAATCATTCCTGCCGGCCTGCTTGAGCTCTGCCACATCTATACCGCAGTGGTCGGATGAGACCGCCGTCAGCAGTCCGTCGGATAATGCCTGCCAAAGAGCCTCGCAGTCCTCACGATCCCGCAAAGCGGGGGAGCAAACGAACTTAGCCGCTTCATTGAAATCCGGATTATCCAGAACTTCCTTAGTGGTGGTCAGATAGTGAGTGCAAGTCTCGCCGGAAACCCGCTGACCAGTTCCCTTGGCCTTTTGTAATTCAGCAATGGCCTCCCGACAGGTCATATGAGCAATATAAAGAGGCGTATCGGTCTGACCAGCCAGATAAATAGCCCGGCGCACCGCCTCCGCCTCAGTAAAAGGCGGACGGGAAACATAATGGTAATGCGGCGTCAGTTGGCCCTTCTTTACACACTCGCTGCGGAGGAAATTCAGGATCTCTCCATTCTCTGCGTGCACAAATACCGTAGCGCCAACCTGTCGGCTCTTCTCCAGAATACGGAAGAAAGTACCGTCATCTACATGAAGCGGAGAGCCGTTGTAGGCCATAAAAATCTTGATGCTGGAAATGCCTCTCCGAGGAAATTCTTCGATCTCATCAAAGATACTGTCCATAATATATGTTACCATGGAATGCAGTGCAAAATCAACACAAGACTTATCCTTCGCCCGCACATTGATTCGATAATCAATGGAATCCAGCAGTCCGCGATCCGGATCCTGCGGAGCAAAGTCCACAATGGTGGTCGTGCCGCCTACAATAGCAGAGTCGGTCGTCTCATATCCGGCGGTGTCACGGTTGCCGACATTGCACAGGGCGGAAAAGTGAGTGTGCTGGTCTACGCCTCCCGGAAACACATATTTACCTTTGGCGTCTATCACAAGATCTGCAGCTTCGTCCAAATGTGTCCCCATTGCGCGGATCACATCGCCATCCACCAGGATATCCCCCACATACTCTTGTTCTGCAGTTACAATTGTGCCTCCTTTGATCAAGGTACGCATACTGTCATCTCCTAAAATATCAATTCTTGTTTGGTAAACATGGGAAAGCCTACGATATTCTTCTGCTCTGGGAAGCCCCAAGTAGACACCTTGCTGGTACGCAGCCCCATATCTACCATGGCTTCCGCAAATTTAACTGCTGGCATTACCCCATCCAACACGGGAACGCCCAACTGGGCGGACAGGTCCTCAACAAAGTCCACGAAACCAGCGCACCCCAGCAAAATACATTCGGCGCCGTCCTGCTGCACGGCTAACTTTCCCTGATAGGCTAACGCTTCCAATCCCTTCTTGGGGTCCCTGCCAAATTCCAGCACGCTCAAACCTGTGGATCGGATAGAACGGCAAAACTTTTCCGCTCCATAGTTGGACACCACATCCTCTGTAACCTTGCGAGAGCGATCCAACACCGATACGATAGAAAAGTACGGCGCTATAAATTTGGCAGCAGCAATGGCCGACTCACAGATACCCAACACCGGCTTGGAGGTGACCTCTCTGGCTGCCTGAAGCCCAGGGTCACCAAAGCAGGCGATGATAAATGCATCGGCGCCTTCCTCTCGGTCTCCCCGAATCACTTCTTTCAGGACCCCCGGAACAGCCAAATACTCATCCACATAACATTCGATGCTGTCCGGCCCGGATGCCGGAGTAACCGCCCAAACCTGAGTGTCGCTGCGTGCCACTCGACGTGCTAAATTCTCTATACTTTCAGTCATGGATTGCGTCGTATTGGGATTGATGATTTTGATCTTCACAATTTCCCCTCCTCTTGGTCCAAAGCCTGAACCATCTCCATCAGCAGCTCAGCTCCCTGGTACAAGTCCTCAGGAGCGCTGTATTCTCGGATAGAGTGGCTAATCCCGTCTTTGCTGGGAATGAACAGAAGCATGGAGGGAACCGCTTTTCCCCAATTCATCAGATCATGTCCTGCACCGCTGAACATTCTGCGAAAACGGATACCGCGGTTGCGGCACAGTGTCTCGCTCAGCTTTATCAGCTTAGAGCTGCACTGGGTAGGCGACTGGCGAATATATTCTTCGCCTGTCAGCTCCGGGTGCTCTTTCAGCACGGAGTCAATGACCTGATCCATGGGCTCCATCGTTGGGTTGCGCAGTTCCACAATAAACTCCACCTTGCCCGGAATCACATTGACCGCTCCCGGGAACACCTGAAGGGTTCCTACCGTGCAGACCATATCCGGCGAAGCGGCCTCAGTCCGTTCCATAAGCTGGGTAATGATCCGGCAGGCTTTCACCAGCGCGTCATCCCGCAGATGCATGGGTGTGCTGCCTGCATGATTGGCACAGCCGGAAACCGTCATGCGATAGCGCACGATGCCCACAATACCATCAACTACGCCTATTTGCATCCTTTCAGCTTCTAATAGCCCGCCCTGCTCAATATGTAACTCCAAGTAACACTGATATTGGGTCAGATCTCTTCGGCAGGCGCCGACCTGCTCCATTGTAAGTCCGTGGAGGGCCAGATTTGGCCGCATAGCTTCATCAATCTCTCCGCCGGTAAATGCCTTACTTCCAAAAGTTCCGCCAATGACATTGCCCTCCTCCTCGGTAAATGCAATCACCTGGATGGGATGCCGATTTTGATATCCCAACTCCTTAAGGCGCTGCACACACTCGATTCCGGACAACACACCATAGGTTCCGTCGTAAATCCCGCCCCCCGGCACCGTATCGATGTGGGATCCAATGCAAATGGTCTTTCCCTGGCCAGGAAGCGTACCGATCAGATTCCCTACAGGATCGACGGATGTTTGAAGTCCTGCCTGTTCCATGCACTGTTGAACATAGATTCGTCCTTCGTCATAGGCAGGGGTATACGGCAATCGTGTGGTTCCTTCTTTCGGCACAAAACCGATTCGCCCAAGTCGGGTCAAATGATCATATAAGCGGGTGCCGTTAATCATACTCATGCGGGGTCCCCCTTAGTCTCATGAGATCTGACAAACTCCTCCAGTTCTTGCAGTCCCTGCTCCAGGCACTGCATGGATGTCGCATAGGACAGACGGATATATCCCTCGCCAAATTCGCCAAAGGCCGTACCGGGTACCACTACCACCTGCCGTTCTTCCAGCAGTTTCATGGCAAATTCTTCACAAGGCATACCCAGTTGACTGATGTCAATAAATGCGTAGAAAGTCCCAGCCGGAGCATGGCAGGACAAACCAGGGATCTCAGATATCCGCCTCATCACATAGTCCCGGCGCAGGCGATACTGCTCCACCATATACTTCAAGTGGTCTTGTGGACCCTCCAAAGCTTCAATAGCCGCGACCTGGCAGGGAGTGGCCGCACAAGCACTGACATTTTCCTGCAGCTTGACCATATTCCGGATCACATTTTCCGGTCCGGCAGCATAACCGATACGCCAACCGGTCATCGCATAGGTTTTGGAAAGGCTGTCAATAACCAGGGTCCGTTCTTTCATTCCAGGCAGAGCAGCAAAGCTTGTATAAGTCCTTCCATCAAAGAGGATGTGCTTATACACCTCATCAGCCAAGATCACCAAGTCCTGCTTCTGGGCCAATTCGGCCAGTTGGAGCAGCGTTTCAGTGCTGGCTACAGCTCCCGTGGGGTTGCATGGGCTGTTTAGAATAATGGCCTTTGTCTTATCGGTAACAGCTTCGGCAATAGCGGATACATCCAAATCAAATCCCCGTTGTGCGTTGGTTTTCACCGACACCGGCACGCCGCCGCACATCCGAATCTGTTGGACATAATTAGTCCAGCAGGGTTCGTTGACGATAACCTCATCCCCAGGATTCAGCAGCACTTTCAGCGCCAAAAACAAGGCTCCCATGGCTCCAGGCGTCACCACAATTTGGCTTGCAGGATCGTAAGAGAGTCCCTCTGTGCGATGGAGATACTCTGCAATCGCCTGGCGCAGAGCCAGCAGCCCTGCGTTTTCTGAATACTTGGTCTTTCCTTCCCGAATGGCCCTGCACCCAGCCTCCACTACGTTCGACGAGGCAGTAAAATCCGGCTCTCCCAGTGTAAAACTAATTACATGATCGTACTCCAGCGCCTTATTGAACATTTTTCGAATCTTGGAGGGTTGGATCTGCTGAGTGTTATCTGAAATTTGAATCATATAGGTGACTCCTTTCTACTCCGATTCTTCCGTTCCCTTAATTTGAGAACAGTCATCAATATTCCAAATGCCAAGGAAAGCACCGCTGCAAATACGATACGATATTCTTGCGGAAGAAGAAATCCCACGGTATTGACGGGGATCCAAAAGAGGGGAATCGTTTTAAACAGAGTAAAATCGATCAATTCTCCCCAATCTACAGAGTCCACCGCTTGGCGTGGAGTGATATGCTGTCCCGCCAAAAAGCGGATTTCAGCATAATTTCCACATACTCGCATCAGAGCGGAATGAATAGGAGCAAAAAACAGATTATTGGTAAAGCTGGTAAAAAAGGCCTGTGCCAGAGCATTTCCGTACCCCGGAAGAAGACCTGCTGCCATGGCTTGCCGGGTACCTTGGCTGAACACGGTAAAGGCCAGCGTGACAAGGACGCCTCCTATTCCCCAACTCAGGCTTTTGAACCAAGTCGCCCGGTTGATCTGCCAAGTTCCCTCCAACATACGTCCGGAGAGCAACTCACCCGCCGTAGCATAGACAGCGAATTGCGCAAAACCTGCCAGATAAGGATACGCTATATTGACCTTGGCAAAGCCTCCTGTGACGCAAAAGAGTACCGTAAACACAGCCAACAACCCATAAGCAACTGCCCACCAAATATCGCTTCGTTTCATATGCATCCCCTAACTTTTGTACCCCAAATATAGCAAAATGGAACCGGCGTTAAAATTCAGCGCCAGTTCCATTTTATGTAGTCTGTATATTATTTAGACAAGTCTTCTGTGTCCCGATGTAAGACCAACGAATCTTTATATACTACCAAAGGATAATGCAGTTTAGCCAATGCAGGCGGTACATTTTTCCCGAGTTTTATTTATAGCGCATCAAAATCGATCTTGTTGGTTGATACAGGAAGACTCTGGATCATCTGTACCCGGTTACGCACATTCATTTTGGTATATATGCTGTGGAAATGTTTTTTTACCGTATGGATACTGATATTCATTTTTTGAGCGATATCTTCATTGGACAGCCCGTGTACGGCCAAATCTAACATTTCCCCTTCTCGACTGGTCAAGCCGTACTGGCTGCACAACTTTTCATGATATCCTTTTGCGTAAAAATAGCGGGTGTCTCCCTTTTTTGCTTCATATACTAAACGGTATGCAAAGTGCTTGTGCAACTGCTCCAATACAAACATATCCCGTTCGCTAAATGGAGACTTATCAGCTTGCCGGTACAATTTCAATAAGCCGACCGGTTCTTCTCGAAAGGAGATGGAAAGGCCGACGGAATATGCCAAGCGATTGGGCAGATAGAAGTTCTGGTAGATTCCGCTGCTATTCACCTGTTCATCCGAAGATGCCATAGATTCCCGAAAAGCACCGCCTTTACAGGTATACAGCGCCCAGCGAAAAGCATCTGAATTCAGACTTTCCTGCATCCAGACATCGACAGCCTGCTGAGGCAGATGAAAAGCTGCTGGGGCCTGAAACTGATAGGATCCATTCTCCGCAGTAGAGATTCGGGCAAAAATTGCGCTATCATACGAAATCAAAAAAGGAAGCCATCGGTTGAGAATTTCATGCTGCATTTCCTCTACTGTATAGATAAATGAAATATTGTATGCGATCTCATTGAGGCGTATCCATTCGTTTTCATTTAAAAATGCCATATCAATATCTCCCTTAACATTTGTATCCAGCCATAAGCAAAGCTCAAAAAGATAACAGTATCAATAAATTCCGACCACAATTGCAATTAAAGCGTTCCCATCGTAGAAAGCATTCTAACTCGGTCACAGGTGTAGATGCTCGAAATGCAGATGTGCCACATGATCTCTGACATAACATTCTCCCCACCCTTTCTTTGTCCGAGCAGGTCTTGGCGTTCACATAAATACACCCGACCCTATCGATAAGCTTCTCGCGTTATGCTACCATTATTATATCAGGCAGAAGGCTGAAAAGCAATTCCAAACAGAAAACTGAAAAGCAAAGTAATAGGGCTGCATCTCCACGATCACGATGTCGGGACATTAAATCTCAATTTTGAAACCATTCTTGACAGCAGGCATTTTCTTCACCTTTTCAGAGACGAACGAAGCATGAACCTCCGTGCGCAATCTACCTCTGTGCGGGCGGTATCATCGCGTTTTCGCCGCTGCTCATCCGCCTGTTTGCAGCGAAGAGCTACCTGAGCTCCGCAAATGTCAAGTATTTTGTGCGAAAAAGATAGAGTAAATTTTTAGAGCGTTCACGCCGCCCGGTCAAACGCTATCTTGAAAGCCTCCGCCGAGGACATAAAGCTGAGGATTTCTCTCGGGTAATCATTGAGCCACGTCTCGACGCACTTAACCTCCGCCGCCGTCACCTTGTCGAAGTCCATCCCTTTCGGGAACTGCCGCCATATCATGCGGTTAATATTCTCGTTCGTGCCGCGCTCGCAAGAGCTATGCGCATGGCAGTAATAGACCGTCGTCCGCTTTGCATCCTTGTGCCGGGCGCTCCGCTCAATGCCGTCAGCATCCGCGAACTCGGAGCCGTTGTCTACGATTATCGTTTTGAAAATCTCATAGAACACCGCGCCGTAAATACACTCGAGGCGGTCTAAAGCCGCGACGACCGAGTTACCCGAGCTCAATAACGTAGGTTGATTTTCACCTATTATTGTGAATAATAGGCGTAGGAGCATAGAGTCCATCTGCTCCCAGCTCCTTTGCCATGCCCCACGCCAGTTTGAAGCCCGCCGTGAAGCTCATCAACGTGGCCTCCTCCAGTAATATATTCTGCGCGTCCAGCAGGCGGAGCAGCTTCTTGCGTTTCTCATCATCCATGCCCTCACGTACCTCCTCACGGGCAGATGGGACAGCGCGGACGAGCCGCTCCGGCGGTTTCTTGTCAAACCGTGCCTGCAAGGCTTTCATGTAGTCGTACATGGTATCCCTCCCTTTGCAGCCACAACACATACCACAACCCGCCGCACAAAGCTACTGTTATTTTTTCGATGCTGACGATATTCATATCTCCAGCATCCCTTGCAATCCCGCGCTGGCGGTCTTTTTGTTCTTATCGAAAGCATGGGTATAAATGTCGAGCGTGGTGGAGGGCTGGCCATGACCGAGGATGCCCGCTACCTTGGGTGAGCCCGCGAGGATGTGCAGGCCCTGGGACAGCAACGTGTCCACCACAAAGTTCAGCGGCGTGAGCGGCTGACTCATTAACGTTTCTCCGTCGATGGTCAGCAATCGGTTTTCTTTTTTCAATTTCATTTCCTCCGGATAAAAGGATAAGGGCAGAGACCTCGCTGCAGTCGAGGCTCTAACCCTTTCACTTGATTATTCTGTGTTTTTTGATAGAATGAGAATATCGCAGGACAGATGCAAAACGGATATGGGACAGGGGGGCGATGCTATGCCGCTGGGAACACAGCAGAACAATGATTTTACTCAGGTCACAATTGACGTTTGGAATGACAAAGTTTTTTATCAGGAGCAGGAGTTCCCTGCGGGATTTATGGCTGCGTCCATTTTGAACACTTCCGAAGATGATTTTAAGGAACTGATACAGGCTGGCGGAGCGCCTACCTTTCTTTTTCCGGTAGTCATACAGGGCAGTGATATGGAAGCGGCTCAGGTGCTCCCTGTGTTGCGGGAGCGAATGATTTATCTGGCAAGGGAAATTTGGAAGTATCCGCCCTTTTGCTATAGCAACCTCGAAAAAGAACTGCGCCGAATCGACATCCTGTTTGATGACAATGCCCTTCCCAAAATACGCACACCGAACTCAGAGCTTCAACAGGATTTTTTGATATTCTGCGCAGCGATCACGCGCATCCCAATGGCGATCCTGCACTTCACCGTGGCTGGCCAGTTCTTTGAACTGGACTATCTGCGCCGTCTGAAAAAGCGGAACGAAACTTATTTTGCCGTGGCTGCGCATGATTGCTTCAACAGTAAAGAGTTCTGGGATGAACTGCAGGAACTGCAAAGCTGGGATGTAGAGCCGTTCTCTGTGCATCCGGAATTGACTTCCACCTATGTGCTCGCCCGCAGTCCTAAAAACGAAAAAGAAATGGTGTTTGTGGAACGGGTATCTTTCCTGCGGCTCACAGATTTTTACACTTACGATCTTTTGAACGGGTTGCACCACGGCCACGCGCCTAGCCAGTGCCAAGGCTGCGGAAAGTATTTTCTGACCACCAACGGTCACATCCCCAAATACTGCGACGGCATTGCCCCGCAGGACGATCGCTATACCTGCCGGCAGTACGGCGCGATGATGCACCAGAAGGAACAGAACAAGCAGCACCCGGTCTACCGGCTGTTCAATACCCGAACCGGGACGATCCGCAAGCATCACCAGAGAGGAAAAATCTCCGATGACCTGCGACGAGAGGCGCTGTATCTGGCGGAGAGTTATCGGGACAAGGCGCTGCTGGACAACGACTATGCCGCTGACGGATATGTACGGGACATGGAATTGGAGCACATTTACGCGGAGGCAGAAAAGCGGCTGAAATGAGGAAGGGGGCGTTCCCGTGACGAAAAATATGTACACCGTTGCAGGAGATAGCCCCTGCAATGAGGAGCTGGCTTTGCGGATTCAAGCCGGAGACAAAAACGCCGCGGAGCGGCTCGTCTCACAGAACGAGGGTTACCTCACCGACCTGGCGTGGGCGTACACGCCGTGGTGTGAGCTGGAGGACTTGAAGCAGGAGACGGCGTTGGCGCTGCTGGACGCGGCGGGACGCTTTGACTCCGCCTACGGAACGAAGCTGCTGACCTATGCGACGCCCGCGATAGAAGCGGCGCTGTCCGACTATGCCGCGCGGTATTCTTCCTCTCTGTCCATTCCCATCAGCCGGTACAATCAACTGCGCAGGGTGGCATACCTCTGTGCGGAGGGATGGGACCCATCTGATGCTGAGTTGGTCAAGGTGGTGTACGGAGAACTGAATGTATCTGCCAAGGTAGCTGGGGCATTGATAAAAGAATACCGGACGCTGTTTTGCGTCCAGCAGTTAGGTGACGATGTGTTCTCCGTCAGCTGCGGCGGCGATCCTGTCGTTGCCTATGACCGCCTCGTGCACCGGATGCTGCTGATGCAGCGGATGGAGCAAGTGCTGACGCCCAGAGAGCTGAATCTGGTGCGAAGCTATCTTGCCATCGGTCAGCCGGACGAGGCTGGCATGACCTTTCATGAGCTGGCCATTCGGCTCAACTACAACGGCCCCAGCGGCGCGGAGAAGGCGTACAAGACCGCGCTGCGGAAGCTGAAAAAGGACTTGTACGGCGGCGTTTACGGTCGATGGCTCTCCGCGCAGAAGGCCATCCGCGCCGCCAAAGCGGAAGCGGAGCGGGCCACGGGGCAGCACGCAACGCCGCAGAGAACGTGGTGGGAGGAGCAGACGCTGGCAGATTGATCTATCTGTGCGACAGCAGCGCTTGTCCGCGTTTACGAGGTGCTCAGCGGATCTTAATCAAAAAATTTTTTCATTCCAAATGCAATAAATCGTCCTTTCCGTGCATTACACGGATGACAGGAGAAAAAAGCCCATGCTCAGTATGCTG
>OKWR01000863.1_pt1 | contig 25036 bp, 23 predicted proteins | sample 1607101 | NCBI WGS metagenome assembly OKWR01 (sample SAMN04414076, study PRJEB24778) | human gut metagenome | material: faecal | host: Homo sapiens
TAAAAAATCTGAAGCTGGTGGATGTATTTACAGGGGAGATCGTGGAGTCAAACGTGGCAGTTAAGGACGGTCTGATCGCGGGGGTGTCGAGACGTTACCGCGGAAAAAAGGAGATTGACCTCGGTGGGAAATATCTTGCACCGGGCTTTATCGACGCACATCTGCATCTGGAATCCACCATGGTTACGCCCAACGAGCTGGTCAGCACGGCGGCGCGTTTCGGGACGACGACGTTTATCGTAGATCCCCATGAGGCGGCGAATGTCAGCGGTGCAGCCGGGATTGACTATATTCTTGATCAGACGGAAAAATCTCCGGCGAACGTTTATGTCATGATGCCGTCCTGTGTACCGGCGACGCATGTGGACGATAACGGCGGTATTTTTTCCGCAAACGATATGTATCCGTACGTCCGCAATCCGCGGGTTCTGGGACTGGGGGAAGTGATGGATGATCCGGGGGTTATCAACGGCGACGAGAGCATGTTTTCCAAATTGTTGCTGTTTGAAAACCGGACGATTGACGGACATGCCCCTTATCTGCCGAACCGGGAGCTGAGCGCTTACAAGATGGCGGGGGTGGATACCGACCATGAAGCGACCAGCTTTGAATACGCACTGGAAGAGGTGCGCCGCGGCATTCATGTCCATATCCGCGAGGGCAGCGCAGCCCACAACCTGAAGGATATCGTAGAGGGCATTGTCCGCACCGGAATTGATACGGAATATTTTTCCTTCTGTACGGACGACAAGCATATCGAGGATATTTTACGGGACGGTCATATCAGCTACAACGTAAAGCTTGCGGTTTCCCTCGGCATGAATCCGGTTCAGGCGATCAAAATGGCAACGATCAACACTGCAAAATGCTACGGTTTAAAGCATCTGGGCGCGATTTCCCCGGGCTTCCAGGCGGACTTTGTTGTGCTGGATAATCTGCAGGATCTGAATGTGACAGATGTATTCTATAAAGGAAAGCTTGTAGACCGGAATGCGCCGATCCGTGTAAAAACGTGCGGCAGAGCGTTGAAACATACGGTACACCTCGACAAGGTGAAGGCAGAGCAGTTTGTGCTTCCGATTGGAAAAAAGAAGACCCATGTAATCGGCATCAATCCGTCCCAGATTACCACAGAGGATCTGGCGGTTTCCCTGCAGCCTGCGGCAAATTATGTTCCGACGGACGGCTATTCCAAGGTTGCGGCTGTGGAGCGGCATCATAATACCGGAAAAATCGGCGTTGCAGTGGCAAAGGGCTACGGCATCCGAAACGGCGCAGTGGCATCTTCCGTATCCCACGATTCCCACAACATCATCGTCATCGGGGACAATGACCGCGACATGGCATTGGCAGTGGACGAAATCATCCGAACGCAGGGCGGTTATACCGTTGTGGAAAACGGCGAGGTATTCGAAACGCTGCCGCTTCCGATCATGGGACTGATGAGCGACGCCGGGTTTGAGTCTGTCAATGAGACTTTGGGACGGATGATTAAAAAAGCGCATGAAATGGGCGTTCCGGCGGATATCGAGCCGTTCATCACATTATCGTTTTTGGCACTTCCCGTCATTCCGACGCTGCGCATTACGCCGCGCGGTCTGTGCCTGCTGACCGCGAAGGGACCGGAAATTCTGCAGGAGTAAAGCCAGTCTGGAAAGCGCCTGCAAAAAAAGTTTTTATGGAGGAACTTATGGATATAAAAGAAAAAATTCATGAACTGTCAGAGGAAATGATTCAGAATCTGGGACGTCTGGTTGCGGTGGATTCCCAGCTCGGCACGCCCGAAGAAGGCAAGCCCTTTGGCGAAGGCCCGGCAAAAGCCCTTGAGGTTGGCTTAAAAATTGCTGATGAGCTCGGCTTTCAGACGGTCAATCTGGACAACTACTGCGGCTATGCAGAGATGGGCGAAGGAAAAGAGATTATCGGTATCGCCGGACATCTTGATATCGTGCCGGTGGGTGGCGACTGGACCCACGATCCCTTCGTGCTGACCCGTGAGGGCGATTATGTATACGGCCGTGGAACGACCGACGACAAGGGACCTGTTCTGGAAGCGCTTTATGCGATGAAGCTGCTGCGGGATTCCGGCGTGAAGTTAAATAAAAGAGTCCGCCTGATCATGGGCTGTAATGAGGAAACCGGTTCGAAGTGCATGGCGCATTATAATGAAGTAGAAGAGGAGCTGTCCTGCGGCTTTACGCCGGACGCGAACTTCCCCTGCATCCACGGCGAAAAGGGACACATGTCAATGATGGCGTATTCCAAACATACGAAGATCCTTTCCATGAACGGCGGTTTTGTTACAAATGCGGTTTGCGATTCCTGCACGACAGTGATTCCTGCGGCAGCAGGTCTGAAGGAAAAGCTGGAGAAAGAGCTGGCTGAGACGAAGCTTCAGGAGTACCGCGTGACAGAAGAAAACGGAGAGATCACAATTTATGCAAAGGGAGTGCCTGCACATGCCAGCACGCCGACGCTGGGGGTCAATGCGGCAGGTGTAACCTTTGAGTGTCTGGAAAAGGCAGGCTTTGAAGATGATTTTGTCACCTTTTATAATACCCATCTCGGAACTGCCTGCGACGGCTCCGGTATCGGCTTAAAGGTTTCCGATGCTTATGGCGACCTGACGTTCTGCAATGGTATCGTAAAAACTCAGGACGGCGTGATTTCCTGCACGATTGATATCCGTGTTCCGGTTACCTTAAAGCCCGACGAGGTCCGCAGGCTGTGCGAGGACAAGCTGGAAGATGAGAACGGACGGATCGAGATTCTGGACATCGGCGATGGATTATTTTTCCCGAGAGAGTCCCCTCTCGTAGAAGCCCTGTACAAGGCGTATGTGGATGTGACCGGCGACACCGCAAACGAGCCGATGGTCATCGGCGGCGGAACCTATGCGAAGTCCCTGAAAAATATCATCGCCTTCGGTCCTGAAAAGCTCGGAATCGATTACCGCATTCATGGTGCGGACGAGTATATCCTTGTATCCGGCATGGAGGAAGCGGTGCTGGTATACATGGAAGCCATTAAGAACCTGCTGGCGATTTAAGGAGAGCCGGCAGTTCCCAAACATTGGCACAGGGACGTTTTCTGCCAGGTAGACAATCAAACAATAAAACGAACTGCCATCAGATTCCGTCTGGCGGCAGTTTTTTTGTTATAGCCGGATACTGAAGGCTGAAATCGATGGGGAAAAACTTCCAGAGATAGAAAAAAAGATTTCTTTTGGATGTTATATTCCGGTAACCTTATTCAGTAAGACAAAATCCAGGGTTGGGCTGCTGATGATACCAAAGACCTGTGCATATATGTGGATCATCGCGATGGGACTTCAGCTTTTGTTTTAAATTGCATCAGGTTTTAAATGCATATTTCTTGACTCAGATAAACCATAGACGTATAATTATTCATCACTACAAAAAGCTGCAGGCTCAGACAAGTCTGCGGCTGTCATGAAGATAGAGAGCAATTTCAGTAAAGTTTCAAGAAATAAAGGAGTAATCACAAATGGCAAGTTTATGGGGCGGAAGATTTGAAAAAGACATGGATGATATTGTAAAAAAATACAATGCATCTATTTTCTTTGACCAGAGAATGTACAACGAGGACATCGACGGCAGCATCGCGCATGTGACCATGCTTGGAAAGCAGGGCATCGTATCCAATGAGGAAAAAGATCAGATCATCGCAGGTCTGGAAGAAATCCGCAAGGAGATTGCGGAAGGAAAGATCCTGTTTACCGTAGAAGACGAAGACATCCATATGGGCATCGAAAGCCGTCTGATCGACAAAATCGGCGATGTGGGCAAAAAGCTTCATACCTCCAGAAGTCGTAACGACCAGTGTCAGGTAGATATCCGCCTGTATCTGAGAAAAGAAATTTATGAGATTTTGAACAGCCTGTGCTATCTGGAAAGCGTAATTCTGGAAAAGGCGGAAAAATATGAAGATAAGATTACAGTAGGCTTTACCCATCTTCAGCATGCACAGCCGATCACGATCGGTTTTGTTTTTATGGCATATTTCCAGATGTTTAAAAGAGATATTGAACGTCTGACGGATACGCTGGAGCGTCTGAATTATAATCCGCTGGGGGCGTGTGCACTGGCAGGAACAACGATGCCCATCGACCGTCATTTGACGAGCGAGCTGCTTTCTTTTACTGCACCGACGGAAAATGCCATGGATACAGTCAGCGACCGGGACTACAGCCTGGAATTTTTGAGCGACGCTTCCATTTCCATGATGCACTTGTCCCGCTGGGCGGAGGAATTTGCATGGTGGAACTCTTCCGAGTTTTCCTATATCGCAATCGACGACAGCTTTTGCACCGGCAGCAGCATTATGCCCCAGAAGAAAAACCCGGATATGGCGGAGCTGATCCGCGGCAAGGTTGGTCGTGTATACGGCGATCTGATGCAGCTGCTGACCGTTATGAAGGGAACTCCGCTTGCTTATAACAAGGACTTCCAGGAGGATAAGGAGAGCCTTTTCGATGCGATCGACACCTGGAAAGCGACAATCGATATTTTTGCAAAGATGCTGGACAAGACCGAATTTCGGATGGATCAGATCGAAAAACAGCTTGGAAAAGGCTTCTTAAATGCGACGGATATTGCAGAGCATTTTGCAAAGCAGGGCATTCCGTTCCGGGAAGCACATGCTATCGTAGGACATATGGTAAAAGCATGTGAGAAGAAGGGCTGTGACCTTGAAGATCTGACAGACGAAGAGCTGCAGGCGATCGACAAGCGCGTGACCAAAGAGCTGCTGGGGGACATCAGCATCAAGTCCTGTGTCAATGCCCGCGTATCCTTCGGAGGAACGGCACCTTCTGAGGTACATCGTCAGATCGAGGTTGGCCGTCAGTGGTTAAACAGCCTGGAACGGTAAGGAAGCAAGCGCACGCTGTCGGCGGCGATCATGGAAATTCATGAAAAAGCGACGAATCAGGAATTGAATTTTGAAAAATTACGATCGAGCATAAATTTGTGCTGCGAGGTGTGTTTATGGGACACCTCAGATGCTATGATGGAACCAGATAAGAAAAATTCTTACTGGTTCTTTTTCAATTCATGACAATAGAATGCTTGCAGAGCGTGCATTCTATTGTTTGAGGCACCGCCCGGAAAAAATGTGAAATATGACATCTTCCAGGTTGTTGATGAGAAGTAAGAGCCGGGAAGTGGCGGAAATGCTTGATTTATAAGGGATGGAAGGCATTTGGCGTTTATAGGGAAAACCTCGTAAAATATCACAAAACCGTGACTTAAAGTGGTAAGAAAAGTGGTAAGTCTAAGTGGTAAGCACCTGAAATGTAACGAATAGTAAGTTTATGGGGAAAACGGTATGTTCTATTTGAATGATAACGAGAAACTAACAAAAGGCTAACCATGGACTAACAAAGAACTAACCACACGTATCTTTCTTTTTTGAATAAGAGTTGATATTATTATTGTGGCAAGAAAAACGACTTATAAAAAGTTACAAATATATACGGAATGACTACAGTTTGGCTACGGTATTGAGACTTTTTTTGAAAAGAAAGTTATGATATTATTATCATGGAAGTAATGAACAGAGAGTAATCGAGAAAATGTGGTTGCTCTTTTTTATGTTTAAAAGGGGATGAAATGAAGCTTACAATGAGAGAAAAAGAGATGCTTGTAATCTTTGGCTGCGAAAATCGAAAACTGACGCATCAGAGATTGGGATTAGCTTGTATTTGTTTACAGATGTTTTGTCAAAGGCGGCAGTAAATAGTTTGAGAAATAAAATTAGCAGTATATCCTGTGATGAGCGGTATATTAAAATATATCATAATGTGAAAGAAGCATTGGATTATTTAAGCAATGGTGGCTATGTTGCATGATTAGATTATTGATTTACAAGTTATTATTTTTTGAAAGTGAATTAAGCATATTAAATATAGGGGAAAGTGGATAATTGTATTGCATTTGCTCCACGAAGTAAGTATAATTTGGGTGGAGGTAAGAACAATGGATAAAGAGAATAAAACCTATTCTATGAGTATACGAGTCAGTGAAGATGAATTGGCAAAGCTTAAACAAGCAGCTAGGTTGGAAGCATATGCTTCTTATAGTGAATTTGTGAGAAGAACAGCGCTGATAGAGGCCTCAAAAATAATAAATAAAACAGAGAAAGAAGGACGGAAAAATTAGTATATTATATAAAAAATATCAAAATAATAGAGACGTTATTTCTTTTTTCTCCGGTGCAATGGGGCTTGATATTGGCTTGAGTAAGGCAGGGTTACATGTTGTAATTGGACAAGATTTTGAGCCTGCATGTGTTGAAACAATGAAAGCAAATGGTCACAAGGTGTTAGGTGGAGATATTAGGAACATCGAACCGGAGACGATGCTACAATTGTCGGGATTACACAAAGGAGAACCATTTTTAATTTGCGGGGGACCACCTTGCCAACCATTTTCTACAGCCGGGAAGAGGTTGGGAATAAATGATCCTCGTGGAAGTTTATTTATGGACTACATTAGAATGATAGATTATATTCGGCCTCGCTTTTTTATAATGGAAAACGTAAAAGGGATTATGTCAGCTCCCTTAAAGCATGTTCCGGCAGCTGAGTACGATAAAAATGACCCCAAGCAAAAACTTGGGACAGTTTTAGATGTAATATTAGCTGAATTTGATAAACTTGGATATAAGACTGTATATGGAATTTTGGATGCAGTAAATTATGGTGTCCCGCAGTTTCGAGAACGTTTTGTGTTAATTGGAAGCCGAGATAATGAAGATATTTTTTTGCCATTTCCAACGCATTTTCAAATGCACCAAAACCCAGAATATAGATGGAAAACAGTTGGGGAGGCGATAAAAGATTTAGAAGAAAACCCAGGAGAATATTCAAAATTAAGTGGAGATAGAAAGAAATATATTCATTTGGTTCCAGAAGGAGGAAATTGGAGAGATTTACCTGCTGAGTTAATTCCTTTGGCAATGGGTGGAGCATATGAGTCAGGGGGAGGAAAAGTTGGGTTTTATCGTAGATTATCATATTCGCAACCCGCACCTACTGTTACAACCGCACCAGCTCAAAAAGCAACAATGTTGTGCCATCCAAATCAGGATCGTCCATTAAGTGTTAAGGAATATGCTAGGATTCAACAATTTCCAGATGATTGGATTTTTACAGGAACTGTAGCAGCAAAGTATAAACAAATAGGAAACGCTGTTCCAGTAGGATTGGCAAAAGCGATAGGTCAGGCGATAATTGCAACGGCAGATAAGACTTCAACTATTCAAACTAAGCGTTTTAGGGGAACTAGTGTACACAATAAAATAAAAAATGCTATGGAATTAGGAGGTAGTGATGGAACCAATTAATCAGAATTATAATGAAGATGATGTTAAAGCTGCGATTGCAAAAGCATTGGAGAATTTTTATGGCTCTCTTATTGCAAAAATAGATGCGATTAATATAAAAGACATAATGAAATCTAAAAATCCATATTTATATCGAGCTAAATCAATGCAAACATCTGCAGAAATAATAGATTCTATATTACAGGCGTTTGTAAGTTCAAGCGAGGAGACAATATTTGGTAATTGTTTTTTTGAACCAATTGCAATTGCCGCTTCTGGGGGAAGCAAATCAGCTACTCGTGGTGTTGATATAGAATTATATGATGCAGATAGTAATACAAAATATTTTGTTGCTGTAAAAAGTGGAACATCAATATTTAATGCTGATAGTATGAAAAAGCAAGGAGAAAACTTTGCAGAAGCGCAAAGAACTTTGCGGACATCTGGGGGAAGAACTGGGTTCGAAGCAATAGTTGGATATGCATATGGAACAAAAACTGAATCTGGAAGAGGAAAGGCAAAAATATATGAAGAAGTTGCTGGCGAAGAATTTTGGGAAACTATAACTGGTGATAAAAATTTCTATACCAAAATAATTTCTTTTATGGACACACTTCCGGAAAAGTACATAGATGATTATAAAGAAAGTTATGCAAGGGCTTCTAATAGACTGGTAAGAGATTTTTCAGTTGAGTTTTGTAATCCTGACGGAACAATAAATTGGGAAAAATTGGTGGATTATAATTCAGGAAGTCCGAGAAGAAAAGCAAGGGAAGAAGTATTAAATAATGCCTTGAATATTTACAATTGGATGATAAGCAATCCTATGATTACACAGAAAAAATTGCAGGAAGAAACTTCACTTGGAGTGGCTTCTCTTAAGAAAGCGATAGCTTATTTGACTACTATGGGAATTGTAAGTAAAGGAAATGAAAAAAGTAAAAGTGGATGGACGATTAACTCACCATTTAGTGTAGATGAGAGTTATTTTGATTGATAATATAAGATAGGGGGGGATTTTAATGAAAATTATTTTTTCGGCTATTAAAAATTCTGGTATATTTGAAGATGATTTCATGCATCTTTCAGAAGAGAAGGGAACTATCGAGTTTAAACGTATGCAAACGGCAGGGGGAATTGCTGTTATTTATGCTCCAAATGGAACTGGTAAAACAAGTTTTGCTAATTTGCTATCAACAGAAGTATCTAATGAAAACATTTTTTTTGATGCAGTTGATGAACGGGGAAATAGAATCGCACCGGAGTCAGGAGTATTTCATGTAATACAAGACCAAATTAATAGGAATGTTATTCGCGGAGAAACCACGGATTATTTAATAGGTGCACAAATTCGTAGAGAATATGATCTTAGAAATCAGATAAATATATTATTTAGAAATGCATATGATGATCTTGCGTCAAAATACAAATCAGAGTTTAAGGTATCAAAAGTTAAAGATTATTTGTTAGATCAGATATCCGTACTTCAGCATCAGACAGCATATGAATATATTCGTAGTATTGTAAATGTAAGAACGCATGGAAAGGATATTAATAGGGCGGAATTTGTTACATTTGTTCGTAACAATGAAAATATTCTGAATGTTGTAGAACTTAAAGAGGAAAAAAAGAAATTTGTTATTACAGATTTATCAAAAGTAAAAGTGATAGAAAAGATTCTTTCAATTAATCCTGATGAAATTATAGCAGATCAGAATGTTAATTTGATTGAGCAACATGATGATGCGATTGAGATATTGAATAAGTATCATTCAGCTGATATTTGTATAGTTTGCGATAATACATCATTTAATGGAGATGCACTTCTTGAAAGAAAAAAGGAAGACAGAAAAAACATTTATGAGAACCTTGATAAAAAAACAAAAGATATTCTTGAAAAAATAGTATGTGATAACTCATTGATCGGATTTGATCCTTTTCATATCAAAGAAATTGCAGGTGCGTTCATTGCGGGAGAAAGTACAAATGAGTTGATTGAATTGCAACAGGAAATAACGACATATGTTAATAATATATGCAATGAAATGGTAAATGAACTATTTCATTGCTTTGATGGTACTAGATTTTTTGAAATTTTTGACGAATATGAACAATTGGTTGAAATGCAACCACAGCTTGATACGGAAGAACTTCTATTTATTGAAAATGTAATAAATGAAAATATCGGAAAAGATATTACGATTGTCAGGGATGAAGAAAATGACAGAAATTATAAATTGAAACTAGGAAATAAGGATTTACTTGGCACGGAACGTAACGAAATGGAGCTTAGTACAGGGGAACAAAACTTTATTTCGTTGGCATTTGAGCTACTTCTGGCAAGACACTCAGATAAAGAATATATTGTCATGGATGATCCAATTTCAAGTTTTGATTCTGTATACAAAAACAAAATAGCCTTTTGCATTATTAAGTTTTTGGAAAATAAGAAACAGATTATTCTTACACACAACACGGACTTAATCCGATTATTAGATGTTCAACTAAATAATTGCTTTAATCTTTATATTTTGAATAATGTGTATGAGGGCGAAAATGGATTTATTTCTGTTTCGGGACGAGAAAAGGAATTGCTAATTAATCTTCATCATTTGATTTCTCTTTTTCAAAATAAAAACGATGAATTAAAGAATGCCATTCATAATAAAAGGCAGTTTCTTATGGCAATGATTCCGTTTATACGTGGATATGCTCATATATGCTTGGATCCAGAGGATTATTATGGATTGTTATCTGGTATTATGCATGGGTATGGTACTGGTAGTTTAGATGTAGTTCCAATTTATAATAAACTTTTTGGGGATGTTTTTGATGGAGAAGAAATTATTGGCGTTACGGATATCCTAGGAATCGATAGTAGCAATTTAGATATATTGGATAAAACATGCTTCCCGTTACTTGCAGATACGTTAGAACAGACACTTGTATACTATCATCTTCGTATGAAAGTAGAAAAAGAGTTGGTTGATATTTTTAATCTTCATCCAAATAATATGACAATGCTAAACCAAATAATTCAGCAAGCATTTAAGTGCCAAAATACTGCAGATCCAAACTATGAGAAAATGAGAGAGTTCCGTGTATTTTTTACAAGTAGGAAAACGCTTCTTAATGAGTTTAACCATTTTGAAGGGAATATGAATATATTTCAACCGGCAATTGACATAACTAAAGCTTCCCTTCAAAAAGAGATAATTGAGATTGAGGAAAAATTAATAGAAATTAGGAACTTTGTAAACCAATAGTGCTTTTAATAAGAAAATTTGATCATTCTGTGAGGAGAACGCCCTAGTCCGTCCAGGGCGACAGCCTTGGCCCATAGATGTGTTGTGACACATCGTATTGGGTTATTATCTGTCACGCTTCGCTCAGATATAGTAGCTTTGCTATGAAAAGAAAAATTGAATTTGTAAAGAAATCAGCAGGGGTTGAAAAAAGGAATCGAGAAATCGGTTCCTTTTTTTGTTATAGTGACGAGGAAGATGCAACATGCTTGCATGTTTGCATTTGACGACTACTAATCAGCACCACAGCGTGCAGAGCGCGTTGTGGCGCTGGCATGGAAAAGGAGAAAATTGAGATGGAAAAGAAAAAAGTGAGGGCAACAAGGACAAATGGTCGCAAAGACAGTAAGGGTGTATTCAAGGCAGGTCATAATGACCGGTCATTTAATCTTGAAAATGCAGAGCATGTTGATGCTGACAGAAGCAAATGGAATGTTTACTGGGATTATCTACAGGGATATAACCTTGCGGATGAAAATGGAGTCCGACTGGAAAGAAAATATTTATTTGATGAAGTTGAATACCTTTATTATCACAAACAATTCGGAGATTCCATAGATGCACAAAATGAGCGGCATGAGAAGTCCAGACATACAGAAAGAATAAGAAATGTCAGGCAGATTATGGAGGATTCACGTACCTGCCTCGAAGAGACGATTTATCAGCTTGGAACTAAAGATGGCTATGAAGATCCGGCAGTTTTTGTTAAGGTGGCAGCGGAATTGTTTGAGGTGATACAGGAGAAATATGGATCACATATGCAGATTCTTGATTGGCTTTGCATATGGATGAAGCAACACCACATATTCATGAACGTCATGTTTTCTTTGCAGATGATGGGTATGGTATGAACTTTCCCAAGCAGGAGAAGGCTTGTGAAGCAATGGGCTTCCATCCTCCCAAACCGGATAAAAAGAAAAGTAAGACCAATAATTGCAAAGTAAGTTTTGATGAAGAAATCAGGCGGCTATATATTGAAATTGCAGAAAAATATGGTGTGATAATCGAGAAAAATCCATTGACAGGGAAAAAACACTTGGAGAAAAACGATTTCATTATAGCCAGACAAGAAAAGGAAATCGAGAACCAAAAGAATAAATTAGAGGAACTTACATTAAAGCTGAATGATATTGATATTCTGGCACAGGAAGTGGCTGAGAAGGCATATGAACGGGCCTGTGAGGTGGTTACAGATACCGTGCGGACAGAAACAACTCTTGAAGATATTTCGACCATAGAAAATATGAGGGACAGGCTGACCGGCAAAAACTCATCTTTATCACCAGGTCAGAAGAATTTCTCGAAAAATATATTGAATCGTCTGGTTGACCTGCTTTCCAAAAAATCAAAGGAAATCACGGTTGTTATTTCACAGGAGCTGTTATCTCCGGCAATTAAGCAGAAAAATGAGAAAGAAATTGCTTCTGTGGCACGCTACTCTATAAAAATGAGGTTGGCTGAGATGAAAGAAAAGGCTGATCAGAAAAATGACAATCACAATCAGAAAAAGAAATCGGAAAGAGAGGTGCGTTGATGGATGTATTCCGTGTTGTTAAAGACAATGTTACCGCTAGACAGGTGGCAGAATATTATGGTATGAAAATCGGTCGAAATGGAATGGTTTGTTGTCCGTTTCATGATGATAAGCATCCCAGTATGGAACTGGATAAAAGATACTATTGCTTTGGATGTGGGGAAAAAGGAGATGCAATCGATTTTGTCGGTAAGTACTTTGGCATGACATCCAAAGACGCTGCCATGAAAATAGCAGATGATTTTAGCTTGGAATATAAATCTGAAAAGTATAAGCCTCCGCAAAAGCCGATAAAACCAAAGAAAACTTTGGAACAGGAATTTCGTGAGGTACAGGATTATTGTTTTAAAGGTCTGTCGGATTATCTACATCTATTAAAAGAATGGAAAATTAAATATGCACCTAAGAGTATGGATGAGGAATGGCATCCACTCTTCTGCGAAGCTCTGAACAACATTGACCAGACGGAGTATCTGCTGGATGCCCTGTTAAATGGTGATGTTCGTGACAGAGCTTTTTTAGTGCAAAATCAGGGAAGAAAGGTAAAGAGTATTCATGAACGAATTAGAGTATTTAACAACCACAGAGAGAACTGCATTACAGGAGACTCTGCAAGAAAACAGAGAGCCCATGAGCGTGAACGAGGTTAAGGAAATGCTGCTTCGGACGGAAAAGGGAGCTGTGAAAAGCACGATTGGAAATTGTCTGATCGTGCTCCAGAATGATCCATATCTGGCAGGAACACTTGCTTATAATCTTCTGGCGGTAAAAACATATATCGTGAAGCCGTTATGGTATCAACGCCCGGAAGGAAGTGCGTTGAATGACACGGATCTGGCATATATCCGTTTATATATGGAAAGTAATTATGGGCTTACCTGTGAGAAGAAAATTGAAGATGCCGTTACATTGGCGGCACATGAAAATTCATTTCATCCGGTCAGAGAATATCTCAAGGAACTTGTGTGGGATGGAAAGGAACGTATCCGATATTGCCTGCATCATTTCTTGGGAGCCGACATTGATAAGTTCAATTATGAAATATTCAAATTATTTTTGCTGGGGTCTATTCACCGGGCATTTCGTCCAGGGTGTAAATTTGATGTTATGCTTTGCCTAGTAGGCGGACAAGGTGCGGGGAAAAGTACCTTTTTCCGTTTCCTGGCGATTAAGGATGATTGGTTTTCAGATGATCTCCGCAAGTTGGATGATGACAGCGTATTTGAAAAATTACAGGGATATTGGATTATTGAGATGTCAGAAATGATCGCAACTGCAAATGCAAAAAGCATTGAAGAAATAAAGTCATTCCTGAGCAGACAGAAGGAAAATTATCGTATCAGGTATGATAAGTTTGCGTCAGACAGGCTACGGCAATGTGTGTTTGGTGGTACTTCCAATACAATGGATTTTCTGCCTCTGGACAGATCAGGAAACAGACGATTTTTACCGGTTCTTGTCAAAACGGAAGAAGCTGAGGTACATATTCTGGCTGATGAGGCTGAATCAAGAGCCTATATCAAACAGGTATGGGCAGAGGCAATGGAAATCTATCGTAAAGGACAATGGGAATTGAAACTGCCATCGGACATTCAGAAAATGCTCAAGGACAGGCAGCAAAATTTCATGCCAGAAGATACAAAAGCCGGAATGATTCAGGCATTTTGGGATGCATATAAGGGAAATACGGTTTGCTCCAAGTTATTGTATAAAGAGGCTTTAGATCATCCATATAACGATCCACAGCATGGAACTTCGTGAAATATGCGACATCATGAATCAGAGCATTGTTGAGTGGAAATATTTTTCCAATCCAAGGACATTTGCCGGGTATGGTCGTCAGCGTGGATGGGAACGGGATATTTCTGCAACAAAGCCGGACAACAGCGGAGATATTGCACAGGAAAATTTATTTGATGGATTTATTAGTGTAGAAAATCAAGAGAAACTGCCCTTCAAGTAGGCTTTTGTTGTAGGTCTTGCGCATAGTGTGTTGCGGGAATGTTGCCCGGTACAAGCCCTGATTTATCTGGATTTTCTGTACTTTAACAACAGAAACAACAATAAATATCTAAAAAATATTAGTAGGAAAATAACATATAATTTTGATGAGGAAAGTTTGATGAGCCTTGTTGCAGTATTTTGTTGCAGGGCATTCTCAAACAGACGGTGGAGGAAGAATTGAAGAACAGAGTAAAAGAAAAGGAAATTATACCAGCATTACTGAATATAAAGGAATTTTGTGATTATCTGGGCATTGGAGAGACAAAAGCCCGGGAATTGCTTCATGATCCGGGGAATGGTTTTACTGTGAGGATAGGAATCGGCTGTACGCTCACAGGGGAAAAGTGGATCAGTGGCTGTTAAAGCAGCTTGTTGCCTGAAAATATTATCTGAAAAGGCATGGAAAAAGAATAGTAAATGCGTTAAACTTATGGAGATAGAACATACACGTTTTTCCCATGAGTTTTTTTATTGGAGGAAAACAAGTGGGAAAGACAAATAAAGGAAAAGAACTGGGAAATGCCATCTATCAGAGAGCAAATGGCACTTACGAAGCGAGATATGTTGATCGCTTTGGAAAACAGAGAAGCGTGTATGGCAAAACAATCACAGAGGTGGGAAGAAAACAGAGAGAGAAAATCTTTGAGAATGAGAAGCAGATCAATGTCATAGATACAAAAATGACGTTGGATGAATGGTATGATAAGTGGCTCACTGTATGTAAGAAGCATTGCCGTACCACTACCAAAAGAACTTATGAGATACAATATAATCGGTTAAGAGAAAGTCTTGGATGGAGAAAACTGACAAGCCTTAATCTGATCGTGTTACAGGATGCTTTCAATGAATTGGGTTCGGATAAATCAAGAAGTGACTGTAAGGCTTTGCCTGTGGATATTCTGAATCGTGCCGTAGAAGCTGATCTTCTGCTTAAAAATCCGGCAATAGGTATCAATCCTATCATTGATGGAAAAGTGAAATCAGAAAAGCGTATTTTATCAAGAGAAGAGATGGAGACTCTTCTGGAGAACTCCCAAGGTGGGATGATGTATCCGATTTTTGTAGTGGCACTTGGGACAGGGATACGTATTGGTGAAATCCTTGGATTAACATGGGATTGCATTGATTTTGATAATCGAGTTATTACAGTCAAACAGACCCTTGCTTATCTGCCGGGGGATGGACACAATGCGCAGTATGAGTTTCATCAGTCTAAGACACAGGCAGGATTTCGCAAGATTCCAATGATTAAGAAAGTATATGATGTACTTGTGTATCAACAGACCTACAGGAAAGATATTGCTACTCGTTTTTCGCCCAGGGAAGGATTTGAAAATCTAGTATTTACGTCTAAGACAAATAATCCTATTAATGCGGCGAATGTCAAAGATTCAATCAATTATATTGTTGCCCGGATTAACAGAGAGAATCCGGATCAGTTTTTTGAACATCTGACACCTCATGGATTGCGTCATACTTTTGCAACGAACTGTATCAAAAGCGGAATGGAACCTAAGACATTACAGAAAATATTAGGTCATAATTCTTTGCAGATGACGATGGATCTGTACTGCCATGTACGAGAAAGTACGCTGACGGATGAGATGGAACGAATAGCGAATTTTATGTAGCGAAAATATGAGTGGTAAGCGAGTGGTAAGTTAAGAAATCGAGTGCCAGAAAACCCAGTAAAATCAAGCATTTGTTCAAATAACACTTGAAGTTCTATATATTTCAGGTCAGAAAAAATGTAATAAAGTGGATAGAATAGGTAAGAAAAAATGCGATATACTATATCTGAACAGGAAGGTGTTTTGAATGAATCAGAAAGGCAGAACAGAGATGGAGAAGAAAACGTTCCATGGGGCGGAAACTTTCAATGGCCGCACGGAGCAGTTAAAAGAATATTTAAGGCGTCTGGGTGCAGGCGAGGCGCTGGAAAGTGTCCGGGCAGATTTTGTAAAGCAGTTTGGCGATGTTGAGGCGTCTGAAATCATGCAGGCGGAACAGGAGCTTTTAAAAGAAGGAACGCCGCTTACAGAGGTTCAGAAACTCTGTGACGTGCATTCAGCGCTGTTTCACGGTGCAACGAAAGAAGAACGGATCGCCAATGCGGAGAAAGAGGTCGAGGCATCCAGGAAGAGAATCGTAAATGCAGAAGACGGAGCTGATGCGTCTTTGAAAAGGGAAAAGCTGCAGGAAGAGCTGGAAAAACGCGAAAAATTTGAAAAAAAGGAATATTCGGACAAGCATACAAAAGCGGCGGAGCTGATCGCAATTGTCGGGCATCCTCTTTACACGTTTACGAAAGAAAACGAAGCGCTGGTAGAGCTTTTAAAGCAGTTTAAAGAATCCCGGTCGGAAGAACTTTTGTTAAAAATCCGGGACTTATCGGTCCATTATGCGAAAAAGGGCGATCTGTTATATCCGCAGTTAAAGGTAAAATACGGTATTTCCGGTCCGTCTGATGTGATGTGGACAGTGGATGATGAAATCCGGGACGATCTGGGCATACTGATGAAGGAAAGTCCACGAAGTGCGGACTGGAATACGCGCTTGGACGGCGTATTAAAACGCGCGGAGGAAATGATTTACAAAGAGCAGAATATTTTGTTTCCGATCTGTGCCGTAAATTTTACAGAAGACGAGTGGAAAGGTATCTATCAGGACGCGAAGGATTATGCGGTTTGCTTTGGGGCAGAGCCGGAGGTGTGGGACAGAGCGGAGAATGTTGGACGAAGTGAGTTTGGCTGGCGGCGCAGCACAGATGGACAGCAGGGCTCTGCAGGGCAGAAAAACGCCGCCGGTGAAATTGTGATGCCGGGCGGGCACATGACGCTGGAACAGCTTACCGCGCTTTTAAATACGGTTCCACTGGAAATCAGCTTTATCGATACGGAAAATATCAATCGTTTCTTCAATGAAGGTCCGAAGGTGTTCAAACGCCCTGCAATGGCGATTGATCGGGAAGTATTTTCCTGTCATCCGCCCAAAATCGAACCTATGGTACGCGCAATTATCGAGGATTTTCGCAACAACAAAAGGAATCGTGTCCCTGTCTGGATGGAGAAAGGCGGACGCACGATGCTGGTAACTTATATGGCTGTCCGGGATAAGAACGGAAAGTACCTCGGTACGGCGGAATTTGTGCAGGATATGGAGTTTGCAAAGGAGCATTTTGGCAAATAGGCCCAGACGGGGAGCGGCCAGCGTTGCTGATTTTCAGCGTATAAGTCCGGCGAACTTCACAGCGTAAAGGCGGTAAAGCAGTTTAAGATGGCGCTGCTTCTGACGCTGGAATAAGCAGGCAGGTGCGATTTTTTAAAAGAAAATGGGCCGGTTTTTCTGAAACTTTTGGCAGCAAACAATAGAATGCACGCTCTGCGAACATTCTATTGTCATGAATTGAAAAAGGTGATGCAGAATCTTGAAAACAGGGGATTTTGCATCACCTTTTTTGCGGAGTTTATAGTACAATGATGACGAAAGGCAGGAAACAGCTATGTCACTATTTAAGAAAAAATCATCTGCAAAATCCTATGATAAAGACACACAAAAACCTGTGATTAAAGCCAGTATCTGCAATGGGGAACAGGTTGCCGGCTTCAAGGATCTCCATACCGGGAAATTCGAAGAAGTGATGCTGATCTGCAGCGCAGCCGATCTTGACGCTTTCAGAGCCATGTACAGGATAACAGAAGAAATCACCAAAGAATACTGATTTACGAAAAGAGGGAACAACCATTGAGCGAAACATCAGAAAAACGGCTCGAAAAAGTCCGTTTCATGAACATGTGCATGATTCAGGACGGCAGAGGAAATGTGCTGGCGCTGGATAAAGTAAACGACAGCTACACCGGAACGACCTTTCCAGGCGGTCATGTGGAATCAGGAGAATTATTTTTTCAGTCTATGATCCGGGAGGTTTGGGAAGAAACGGGACTTACGATCGAAAATCCGGAATTTCGCGGGCTGTACCACTGGCATAAAGACGGCGTACATCATGTGATAACGCTCTACCGGGCGTACACTTTTTGCGGCGAACTGGAAAGCTCCGAAGAAGGACGGGTATACTGGATTTCGCTGGAAGAATTGAAGACAAAAAAACTTGCATCAGGGATGGAATACGTTCTGGAGATGATGGAGTCAGAAACGATAAAAGAATGCTATGTACGCCGGGAAGCAGACCGGTATGTGGGGAATGTGCATTGATTTATTGGAGAAATTGCAGCCGCGGGTCAGGGACAGCGCTTTAAAAATTTACGATCGAGCATAAATTTGTGCTGCGAGGTGTGTTTATGGGACACCTCAGATGCTATGATGGAACCAGATGGCCTAAAATGTATCGCAAATGCAGAATATGGCCTGGAAGGCTATCTTTGCCACGACAAGACCGTCAGAGAGGATATTAATTCCAATACCGGTAAGGCGATGCCTGAGTTTCCCGGCTACACCGGCGATGCAAAGCCTGCGCTTCCTGTCATCAAGATTACTGCGGTAACACACAGAAAGAACCCAATCATGCAGTTTAAGAAGAGCTCCAAAAACGATGAGGGCCGTCAGAGCAACGCAGCGCTGCTCGCGTTCTCCGCATTTTCCGAGTTAAAGCATGTATTCCTGGTAGACGAGGATGTGGATATCTTCGATATGAGTGATGTAATGTGGGCAATGACGACAAGATTCCAGGCGGATGTGGATATGATCTCGATTCCGGGCTGCCACTGCCATGTGCTTGACCCATCCAACGACCATGCCCTCGATCCTTCTATCCGCGTTCACGGAATTGCCTGCAAGGCGATTTTCGACTGCACGGTTCCGTTCGATCAGAAAGAGAACTTTGTCAGAAGCCGTTTCCTGGAAATCGACAAAGATAAATGGGCAAAAGAGCTCGCGTTCTAAAAAGATAATGAGGAGGAAACTGACATGCCGGTTGGTGTAATTGTCGACGCGCTCGCTGTTGTAATTGGCGGTATCGTAGGCGCTGTTGTAGGAAAAAAACTGAAAAAAGACTTTATTGACAACATGAATCTGATTCTGGGCTGCTGCTCCATGTGTATGGGCGTCAGCACGATCGTATTGATGCAGCACATGCCTGCAGTTGTTTTTGCGATTATTCTCGGTACGGGATTGGGACTTGCGGTTCATTTTGGCAAGCTGATCAACAAGGGCGGACTTGCGCTGCAGAAAGGCATCAGTCGTTTTGTAAAAACCTCTTCCGATGTGCCGGAAGCAGAGTTTGAGGTAACTTTAGTAACCTGCATCACGTTGTTCTGCGCGAGCGGAACCGGAATTTACGGCTCCATTATCGCAGGTATGTCCGCAGACCACAGCGTCCTGATTGCAAAGGCGATTCTGGATCTGTTCACCGCAGTTGTATTTGCCTGCACGCTGGGCATGGTAACTGCAGCAGTAGCGATTCCACAGTTTATCATTTTCTTTATCCTGTTTTTGCTCGGCGCCCCGATTTACAACGGTTTGGATCTTGGAACCAATACTTATATCATCAACGACTTCAAGGCGTGCGGCGGCTTTATCATGCTGGCGACCGGCTTTAGAATGTGCAAGATCAAGCAGTTTCCGGTAGCGGATATGATTCCCGCTATGGTTTTGATTTTCCCGATCGCAATTTTCTGGAATGACTGCGTAACTCCGGCTGTCAACATGCTTGCAGGAATGGTACATTGATGAAAAAAAGACTGGTTGTGGGAATCAGCGGCGGCAGCGGAATTCCACTGGCGACAGAGCTGCTTTCCCAGCTTCAAAAAATCGAAGAGATCTAAACACATCTTGTATACACGAGAGGTGCAGAGATTACGGCAGCGCAGGAATCGGAACTGTCGATGGAAGAAATCTGCGCGCTGGCAGACGTTGTTTATGACAATAAGGATATCGGTGCGGCGATTGCGGGCGCGTGACGGCGGTGCGCCGCCGCGTAGCGAAGCTGCAGAAAGAGTATATGATACAATCAGGAAGCCTTTGGATGGAGAAATTTCTACGGAGGACTTTTTGTGTCCTGCCGCAGCGGAGAATTTTGCACGGCAGGACGTTTTTTGCCTGTACTGCCGCAGAGTGTGGTATACTATAGAAAATGTGCAGGAAAATGGGCTGCAAAAGCCATCCTGGAAAGGGGAAATAGAGTATGAAAGAGTTTTATATCACAGACGACGGCATTCAGCTGCATGCAAAGCTGGACATGCCGGAGGAAAAAGAAAAGTGCCCGCTGGCTATCGTGTTTCATGGTTTAACCGGCAATATGGAGGAACGGCACATCACTGCTGTTTCCAGCGCAATGAATGAAATCGGGTTTGCGACACTGCGCGTCGAACTGTACGGACATGGAAAAAGCGGTGGTACCTTTGAACAGCATAATCTGATGAAGTGGATTAACAATGCCATGACTGTGACGGATTATGCAAAGACGCTGGATTTTGTGACAGACCTTTATATCTGCGGACATTCCCAGGGCGGACTGCTTACAATGCTGGCAGCAGGAATGCGGGCGGATGATTTTAAGGCGGCGATTCCGATGTCTCCTGCAATTGTAATCCCGGATGGTGCGAGAAAAGGGAATCTGCTTGGTCAACCTTTTGATCCGGAGCATATTCCGGATATGGTGGAATGGGGGGACCGGCATCTGAGCGGCAATTATCTCCGCACAGCACAGCTTCTGGATGTAGACGAGGCGATCCGCAAATATGAAAAGCCGGTGCTTTTGATTCATGGAGATGCAGATGAGGCAGTTCCTATAGAATATTCCATTGATGCAGCGAAAAAATATAAAAATGCAAAGCTGGTACAGATTCCCGGAGACACACACTGCTACGATGAACATCTTGAACAGGTGACTGCAGCGGTGAAGAAATTTCTTGGCGAGATGGAGAACAGGGAAGGGTGATATAACAACAGGGCTGACCTTTGGCAGTCAGCCCTGTTGTTCATGACAATAGAATGTTCGCGGAGCGTACATTCTATTGTATACCGGTGCAGTTGTTTTACAGCGTGCCGCTCTTTTCCGCCTGATCGACATCGATCGCAAGCTTCTTGACCTGCCCGGAGAGAACAAGCAGGGCGATCAGGTTGGGAATCGCCATCAGACCGTTGAAGGTATCTGCAATATCCCAAAGCAGACCAAGGTTGATTGTTGCACCGATGATCGATACAAAGGAATAGGCTACAAGGAAGGGACGGACGAGCTTTTCTCCGCCTAAAAATTCGATACAGCGGGAACCGTATAAGCCCCAGCCGATGATTGTGCTGAATGCGAAGCAGCACATGGCAACTGCGGTGAAGATAGAAACCCAGCCCCCATAGGTTGCAGTAAAGCCGGAAATTGTCAGCTCTGCGCCGGCTGCCTGACCATAGACGATGTTGGGCGCACCGAGCAGAATGACAAGACCGGTAAGTGTACAGATCACGATCGTATCCATGAATACCTCAAAAATACCGAACATGCCCTGATGGACAGCATTGTTCGTATCTGCACAGGCGTGGGCGATGGAACCGGTACCAAGGCCGGCTTCATTGGAAAAAATACCGCGGGAGACGCCTTTTTTCATGCTTAAAAACATGCTTCCGATGATGCCGCCGGTGGCTGCCTGAGGGGTAAATGCACTTTTAAAAATCATGGCAAACACTGCAGGAACGCGGTTGATATGTAAAATAACAACGCCGATTGCAAGGATTACATATAAAGCTGCCATAAACGGAACGAGCTTTTCCGAAACCTGACCGATCCGCTGGATTCCGCCAAGCAACACCATGGCAACGAAAGCGGCAATGAAAATACCGAAGATCAGATTGGCACGTTCATCTACAGTGCCGTCGATGATATGTAGGTTGTGCAGTGCAGAATGAATAGAAGAAACAATGGTATTAACCTGGGTGGCGTTTCCTGTGCCGAACACAGTCAGGACGCCGAACAGGGCATAAAGAACCGCTAAAAAATGCCATTTTTTGGACAGACCATTTTTAATATAGTACATTGGACCGCCAACATATTCGCCATTTGCGTTCTTTTCCCGGAAATGGATTGCGAGCGTAACCTCGGAAAATTTGGTGCACATGCCGAGAAAAGCAGAGCACCACATCCAGAAAATTGCGCCAGGACCGCCGAGGGCAATTGCGCCCGCAACGCCTGCGATGTTGCCGGTACCGACCGTGCCTGCAAGCGCGGTACAGACCGCTTGGAACGGGCTCATGGAGCCGTCCTTTGCCTGTGTTTTGTCAAAAATTTTACCGATCGTGTTTTTCAGGGCAGCGCCGAATTTGCGCACCTGAATGAAACGGGTACGGACAGAAAGCAGAAGTCCTACGCCGATGATGCAGATCATTGCGGGGACGCCCCAGATAAATCCGTTGACCGTCTGATTGATTTTGATGATACTTTCTAACATAAAACCCTCATTTCTTCCCATTGATCCGGAATGGGCAGGAAGCTTCACTTGAATGCGTTACCGGACTGAAACGGGAAAGTCTTTTGCACCATTATGACATAAAATACAGGATTTGTACAAGTTTTTTATGGAATGGATAGGATTGGCGTGTGCAGACTGCAGCTCTTAAGTGTGACGGGGATGGGCTGTCATTTTCTATGGGTGATCGACAGGAAAAGCGCTTGTTTTTTGGGAAAAAAACGGCTAAAATTTGAAATGTCCTGACAGGCAGAGGTTTTTTTTGTGCTGCTTGGGGAGCTTGAGATAGAAGGGGCAATGGATGAACTTAGCAGGGAATAGGAGGATGCATTTGGAACAGGAAAATCAGGCGCAGCAGCATAAGCGCCGCGTTCGATATAAAGGAAAATACCCGAAGAAATTCGAGGAAAAATATAAGGAGCTGCAGCCGGAAAAATATCAGGATACAGTGCAGCATGTGATCCGTAAGGGAAATACGCCTGCCGGGATGCACATTTCGATTATGGTGAAGGAAATTCTGGATTTTTTGCAGATTCAGCCCGGGGAAACCGGCTTTGACGCGACGCTGGGCTACGGCGGACACACAAAAGCGATGCTGGAATGTTTGCATGGTGAGGGGCACATGTATGCGACAGACGTAGACCCGGAGGAATCCGCCAAGACGAAAAAGCGTCTGGAGGAGCTGGGCTATGGGGAGGATATTCTTTCCATCCGGCTGCAGAATTTCTGCACGATCGACGAGATCGCGAAGGAGGTCGGCGGATTTGATTTCATTCTGGCGGATCTGGGAGTGTCTTCGATGCAGATCGATAATCCGAAGCGCGGCTTTTCCTTCAAAGTGGATGGCCCTCTGGATCTGCGATTGAATCAGGAAAAGGGCATCAGCGCGGCAGAACGGCTGGATACGATATCGCGAGAAGAGCTTGCCGGTATGCTGTATGAAAATTCAGACGAGCCGTACTGTGAGGAGCTTGCGAAGGCAATCACAGAAGAAATCCGCCGCGGCAACCGGATTGACACGACGACAAAGCTGCGCGGGGTGATCGAAAGGGCGCTGGATTTTTTGCCGGAAAAGGAAAAGCAGGAGACTGTCAAAAAGACCTGTCAGCGGACGTTTCAGGCGCTGCGCATTGACGTCAATCACGAGTTTGAAGTGCTTTACGAGTTCATGGAAAAGCTGCCGGGCGTATTGAAGCCGGGCGGGCGTGTTGCAATCCTGACGTTCCATTCCGGCGAGGACAGGCTCGTGAAGCAGGCACTGAAAGAGGGCTATCGGGAGGGCATCTATTCTGATTATGCCAAAGATGTCATCCGCCCTTCTGCGCAGGAATGTGCACAGAACGGACGTGCGCGTTCGACGAAAATGCGCTGGGCGGTGCGTGCAGAGTGAGGGGATGGAGATGATTATGGAAGAAAAAGACACCGAACTGCGGGACGAGGGGCTGCGGGGAAATGAAAAAATAGAGGAAGCCATCGCCGGGCTGCAGCAGGAGCCGACGCAGGAAATGCTGGCACATGCGCTGACGGTGGTGCGCCGCCGAATGAAAGAAAACGGACAGCTTATCGTTGCAGTGGAGCCTCCGGCTGGCGGCGGACAGCTTTTATTGCAGACCGTCAAAACGTCGGACAGCAAACTGTGGTGGGCTGCGTTTACCGGATTTGAGGAAGAGCTGCGCGGCAGCGACCGCGTGAAATCGACGTTTTTGGCGGATATGGGACAGCTGTTTGCAACCGCGCTGCAGGCAGACGGCGTGGAAGGGATCATTTTGAATCCCTGGAACCGGACGCTGATGCTGGAAAAAGAGCTGATCCGGATTATTTTGGGGCAGCAGGGGTAAAGCACCTGCGCGAAGCGGCAGACATGGGAAGAAAATGCTGGACTGGTGGATGCCGCAGCAGGAATTAAAAAGGATAAGTCGCTGGATATGCGGCAGAAAGAGAGGAAACGAAATGATTACAGGTGTTCATCATGTATGTGTGAAATGCAGACCGGAGGAGCTGGAAAAGGTTCAGAAGTTCTATGGGGAGCTTTTGGGGCTTCCGCTTGTTAGAAGTTGGGGTGAGCCGAACGTTGAGGGACTGATGTACGGTGCGGGAACGAGCCTGATTGAAATTTTCCCGAACGCGGAGGAAGATCTGCCGCAGGGTGCAATCCGCCATTTCGCACTGGCAACGGACGATGTGGACAGCATCGTGGAGACTGTGCGCAAGGCTGGCTATGCCGTGACGATGGAGCCGGTCGATATCGAAATCATGTCGAAGCCATCCCTTCCGGCACGGATCGCATTCATCATCGGACCGGTGGGAGAAGAAATCGAGCTGTTCTGCGAAAAACAATAGAATGCACGCTCTGCGAGCATTCTATTGTCATGAATAAAAGAAATGAGCAAAAAGAAGCGCCGTCCGGGACATCTGCCCGGCGGCGCTTTTTGACT